>Ga0065707_10082131_pt1 | contig 21212 bp, 17 predicted proteins | sample SwiRhicommuniRL3_FD_59094 | JGI IMG/M metagenome (GOLD analysis project Ga0065707, IMG submission 59094) | Switchgrass rhizosphere bacterial communities from Rose Lake, Michigan, USA - RL3 v2 (version 2) | ecosystem: Host-associated > Plants > Roots > Rhizosphere > Soil | place: East Lansing...
CCCGCCATCTGCCTGCTCGCGGATACGAATATCGAGCGGCAGTTCGGCGAGCAGGTCGACGCCATAATCCTGCGCCATCCGGCTGCCGCCGCCTGCCCCGAACACGTGCTCCTCGTGCCCGCAGTTCGAGCAGATGTGCGTGCTCATGTTCTCGACGATGCCGATCACCGGTACGTCCACCTTCTGGAACATGCGCAAGCCTTTGCGGGCGTCCAGCAACGCGATGTCCTGCGGCGTCGTGACGATCACGGCCCCGGTGACCGGCACGCGCTGTGACAATGTCAGCTGGATATCGCCCGTGCCCGGCGGCATGTCGACGATCAGGTAGTCCAGGTCGCCCCACCGCGTAGTTTCCAGCAGCTGCACCAGGGCCTGCGTCACCATCGGCCCACGCCACACCATGGGCTGCTCTTCGTCGATCAGGAAGCCGATCGACATGACTTTCACGCCAAAGGCCACCGGCGCCACCATGGATTTCTGGTCCGGGCTGACCGGCCGCTGGCCGCTCAATCCCATCATGCGCGGCTGGCTCGGACCGTAAATGTCCGCGTCCAGCAAGCCGACGGCGGCGCCGTCATAGGCCAGGCCGAGAGCAAGATTGGCCGCAGTGGTGGACTTGCCAACCCCACCCTTGCCCGAAGCAACGGCGACGATATTGCGGATCCCCTGCACCGGTTTGAGATTACGTTGCACCGCCTGGGAGACCACCGTCCAGCTCACGTCGATTTGCAGTGACAAGCCCTGCAACCGAGCATCCTCGCGCACGATCCGGCGCAATTCCTCGGCCAAGCTCTCTCGGTAGCCTTGTGCTGGAAAGCCCAAACGAATCTTCACGCGCGCGGACGAACCGTCGACCTGCACGGACTCGATCGCCCCGGCCTCGCGGAGATTGATCCCCGAGTACGGCTCGACATAGGATTCCAGCAAGCTGCGCAAGGCAGCTTCTCGTTCACTCGTCATGGATTGCGCCTGTTAGGAGACACCACCGCCTCGATCCAGCCCCGGTCCCGATCGAAATGCGCGGATCGGTCCGGCTTGACGCCGACACGGGCGGCGCGGATTGTAGCCCATTACTTTGTGCGTAAAGATGCGGGTATCGGGTCGGTCGGCATTGTCGACATGGGGCGCGGTCTACGCCTGGCCGGCAGCCCCGGTTCCGGTCGAGCATGGGATGGACTGGAAATGGGTAGGCAGGGAACGATGTCGCCAGATCGATACGCCGAATTTCCCCGCAGTTTCCAGGCCGCGGGCAAGCGGGATGGGCAGAATGACGCATGCGCAGATGTCGAGCTGTCCCACGGCGCAGTGAACAGCCATGGCATAATGACGCATCAACAGCAGCCCACCGGACCCGGCAGTCGCCAAGCGCAAGCACGGAACATGGGCAACGTGGGATGAGTCGAAGGAAGCGGTCGTTCAAGACCACGCGGGAACCACGCTGGCTAGGGCGATACGCCACGCGGCGGGAGCCCCCATCCGGCTTCCCCCGGGGACCGGGGGAAGAGACAAGGCTGGAGCGTTTTTAGTTTGTAGAATGGGGAGCTGGACGATGCCGAACCTCCAGGCGCGTTTGAGCCTGGCGGCGGATACCGGAATCAATTGATGAGTTTTTTTGCCGACCTCCGAGCCGAGCGTCTGATCGCGGAGATCAGAAACATTGGGGACTCTCTCAACCCTGAAGCGCAGAAAGCGTTTCAGAAGCTGGCGCGTCTCGGCCCCGGCGCCATCCCCAAGATCATCGATGCGGTCGCGGTCGCCGACAAGAAGGAAACCGCTTCCTATGTCGAGATCCTCACCCAGCTCATCGACAACAAAACCTTTCCGGTCGTGGTTCAAGGCATGGTCGATGCGAACGCACGCACCGTTGCGGCGATCGGCTGGGCACTCACGAGCAGCCGCAACTACAGCCCGGCCCTGCTCGTCGAACTGCTGGGGCGCGACGATATTCCCAAGCCCGCCGTCCTCGACATCATCGCCGCACAGAAGAGCCGCTTCACGTTACGCGACTTGCTGCAGCATGCGTACTCGCAGGAGGCGAACGAGAAGGCCGCCCTGTTCCGCATCATTGCCGAGCTCGCCGACGAATCGCACATTCCCGAATTGATCAGCCGCATCGAGGGCAAAGACGCGGTCGCCCGCATGCACATCATCAACATCCTGGCGCGTTTCAATCGCCCGGACGTCGCTTCGGCCATCCAGACGCAATTGCGCGATCCCAACAAGCTGGTGCGCTCGGCAGCGCTCAATGCACTGTCGACCATGGACGGCCCGATGCAGATCGGTCCCGTGGTCCAGCTGCTGCGCGATCCGGATATGGAAGTGCAGAACCGCGCCATCGACGTCGTGGTACGCACCAAGGATCCGGACACGATGAAGTACCTGGTGGAGGTGCTGAAGGACGAAAACGAATACGCCCGCCGCGCCGCCGTCGAAGTGCTGAATCACCTCGGCACGACCAAGGACATCAAGGACCTGCTGCAGGTCATCAAGGATGACGACTGGTGGGTGCGCACCCGCGCCGCCGATGCTCTCGGCAAGATTGGCGGACCGCGCGTAGTCGATGCCGTGATCGAACTGATCCGCGACGAAGACGAGGAAGTGCGCCGGGCCGCGATCGAGATCCTCAACCAGACCAAGGACGAACGCGCCATCAACTTCCTGATCGATGCGACCAAGGACAAGGACTGGTGGGTGGCGGAACGCGCAGTCGATGCGCTCGCGGAGATCGGCAGCAAGAAGGCCGTCCCTGCTCTGCTCGAGCTGCTCGACTCCGACAATACGCGCTCATTGCCGACCGTCGCACGAGCGCTGGGCAAGATCGGCGATACTCGCGTCATCGAACCGATGGTGAAGCTGTTATCGCGCCCCGAAAAGGAAATCCAGGTGGAAGCCATCGCCGCGCTGGCGCGCCTCGCGGACGATAAGCGAGCCGACCTGGTGCGTGGCTACATTCAATCCGCAGGCGCCGCGACTTCAGACCTGACGATCGCGCAGGCCGCACATCGCGCCATCGAAGACATCGACGGCCGCTACTCCAGCACTGCCGTCGCCGCGCAGATGAAAGCGGCGAAGATGGCCGAACCTGCGCGCACGCTGCTCCTCGAAAAGGGCGACGTCGACCAGGTCATCAAGAAGGCCGAGGAAGCGGCGGGCGCTTCGCAGAAGCTGGATATTTCGACGCTGCGCCCGGGCGAGATCATCGAAGGCCGCTACAAGTACATCGAAAAGATCGGCAAGGGCGCGTTCGGCACCGTGCTGCTGATCGAAGACACGGTGGTGGACGAGCGCCTGATCCTGAAGTTCCTGAACCCGAACATGTCGCAGGACGAGGAGATGATGAAGCGCTTCGTGCACGAGCTGCGCTACTCGCGCAAGATCACGCACAAGAACGTCATCCGCATCTACGACTTCCTGTTCATGCGCGGCAACTACGCCATTTCCATGGAGTACTTCCCGTCGCACACCCTGGGCAGCGAGATCGTCAACGAAAAGCCCTTGCCGCTGCCGCGTGCGATCCAGTACGCCACCGATATCGCCAACGGCATGATCGTGGCGCATCACGAAGGCATCGTGCATCGCGACCTCAAGCCGGCGAACATCCTGATCAACAACGAAGGCCTGCTCAAGATCGTGGACTTCGGCGTAGCCGCCGCGCAGAAGGAAGGCGATACGCAGCTCACCAAGACGGGCTACGTCATCGGCTCGCCCAAGTACATGGCGCCCGAACAGATCCTGGGCAAGAAGGTCGACGCCCGCGCCGACGTCTACAGCCTGGGCGTCATCATGTACGAGATGGTGACAGGTCAACCGCCCTACAGCCGCGGCGACCACATGTCGGTGATGTACCAGCACGTCCAGGGCAAGGCGAAATCCGCCATCGAAGTGAACCCGCAACTGCCGCCGCCCCTGTCGGAACTGGTATCCAAGGCCATGTCGGTGGACAAGATGAAGCGCTTCCAGAGCATGGAAGAGATGCGGCTGGCGCTGGAAAAAGTCCTATAAACAAACTGGCCTTCTGCCTTGTCCCCTCCCCCGGTCTCCGCGGGAGGCTAGGGTGGGGGCATCTCGGGAATCCAGACTAAGAGTGCCGCCACTACCAGAAGCAAGGTACGTAGCCACGAGACGCCCCCACCTCGGTCCTCCCCCGGGGACCGGGGGAGGACGTTCGGAATCCCGTCCTATGTCAAATGTGAAGCCTTGCACGGTGCCAGCCCCCTGCCCATAGCCTATAGTCCGCCGCATGGCCCGCATCGACGCTTTCCTCAAACTCGGCACCGACCAGGGGTGCTCGGACATCCACTTCGCCGTGGGACTGCCGCCGATGCTGCGCATGCATGGCGACCTGCTGCCCATCAAGTTTCGCGAATTGAGCCAGGCCGAACTGGAAGGCTACCTGCTCGAGATCACCAACAAGACCCACCAGGAGTCGCTGCGCCAGGGCCATGACGTCGATTTTTCGTACGTCTCCGGCAACGGCGGCCGCTTCCGCGTCAACGTCTACCGCAAGGAGACCGGCATCGGCGCCACCTTCCGGGCGATTCCGACGGATGTGCCCACCATCGACCGGCTAGGGCTGCCTCCCATCGTCAAGAAGCTGTGCGACAACCACCAGGGCATGATCCTGGTCACCGGCTCGACCGGCACCGGCAAGTCGACCACGCTCGCCGCCATGATCGACTACCTGAACCAGACCCGCCGGCTCAACATCGTGAGCCTGGAGGATCCGATCGAGTTCGTGCACAAGAGCAAGCAGAGCCAGATCATCCAGCGCGAACTCAACACGCACCTGCCCTCCTTCTCCGAAGGCGTGCGGGCCGCGATGCGCGAAGATCCCGATGTGATCCTGGTCGGCGAATTGCGCGATGCCGACACGATCCGCTGGGCCATGACCGCCGCGGAGACCGGCCACCTGGTGCTGGGAACATTGCATACCACCGGCGCGGTCAAGACCATCGACCGCGTCGTCGACGCCTTGCCGGCGGACGAACGCGAACAGACCAAGAGCTTCCTGTCGCAGAGCCTGATCGCCGTGATCACCCAGGTGCTGGTCAAGACGGCGGATCAGCGCGGCCGCAAGGCGATCTGCGAAATCATGGTGGTGACGCGCGCCATCGGCAAACTGATCATGACGGACCAGACGCACCAGATTCCCTCGCAGCTGCAGATGGGCAAGGACCTGGGCATGCAGATGCTGGATCAATCGCTGCTCGCGAACGTGCAGGCGAAAGAGATCGACGCCGACGACGCCTACGTCTACGCGAACGACAAGAAACTGTTCTCCCGCTTCGTCACCGACACCAGCGTGCTGCCGAAGATGGACCTGGCGCCCGGCTGATCCCCCTGCATCTACGAGAATCAACGAGCACCTGCGAGACCATCGTGAGCACGGACCCGAACACCGCCACCGCAACTGCCACGGCCGCCAGCACCGCGACCTACGCGCCTCGGCGCATCGATGAATACCTGAAAGAGGTGCTCAGCAAGAACGGCTCCGACCTGCATTTCATCGCGGGTGATCCGCCGCGCGTCCGCCTGTTCGGCGAATTGCAATCGTTGCGTAACGAAACCTTGGCGCCTGCCTTCGTCGAAGAAGTGCTGCGTGAAATCATGCCGCGCGCGGCAGTACAGCGTCTCGAGGAGAAGCACGGCGCTGACTTTGCCTACATCATCCCGGGCGTCTCACGCTTTCGCGTCAACGTCATGCGCCATCTCTACGGACTGGGGTGCGTCTGCCGTGCGATTCCGTCGAAGGCATTGACCCTCGACCAGCTGAACATGCCGGATGCGGTCCGCAACCTGTGCAAGGTGAACAGCGGCCTGATCCTGGTGACCGGCAAGACCGGCTCGGGTAAATCGACCACGCTCGCCGCGATGATCGACGACATCAATGCGCGGATCAAAGGCCACATCCTCACCATCGAAGATCCGATCGAGTTCGTGCACCAGCGCAAGAACTGCCTGGTCAGCCAGCGTGAGGTGGGCAACCACACGCCATCATTTTCCGAATCGCTGCACTCGGCCTTGCGTGAAGACCCTGACGTCATCCTGGTCGGCGAGTTGCGCGACTACGAAACCATGAGCATCGCGGTGACTGCGGCCGAGATGGGCATCCTGGTGATGGGAACGTTGCATACCAACGGCGCCGCGCCGACCGTCGATCGCATGGTCAACGCCTTCCCCGCCGACAAGCAGGCGCACGTGCGCGCCATGTTGTCGACATCGCTGCGTGGAGTGATCTCCCAGCAACTGATTCCGCGAGCGGGCAAACCGGGGCGCGTCGCGGCCCTGGAAATCCTGGTCAACACACCGGCCGTGGCCAACCTGATCCGCCAGGGCAAGCTCGACCAGCTCGAGAACGCCATGATGACCGGCGGCGCCATGGGCATGCGGCTGATGGATACGGCCATCTCGGAGCTGCTCGACCGCGGCACCATCAACGGCAAAGAGGCCTACAAGAAAGCCATCAACAAGGCCAAGTTCGAAGCCATGAAGGACATGGCCTGACGGCGGCCGGCGCCGGGGACACACGTCGCCGGGGGACACACGTCGCTACCGCGACGAGTGTCCCCGGCAGCCGTGGCATAATCGCCGCATGTCCAAGCCGCGCTCCTATTTCGTCACCACTGCCCTGCCCTATGCCAATGGCCCGTTCCACATCGGGCACATCATGGAGTACATCCAGGCCGATATCTGGGTGCGATTCCAGCGCATGCAGGGCAACGCGGTGCACTTCGTCGGCGCCGACGACACGCACGGCGCTCCGATCATGCTCAAGGCCGAAGCCGAAGGCGTGACGCCGGAAGAATTGATCACCCGCATCGCAGCCGGCCGGGCGCAGTACCTGCAGGGCTTCCACATCGGCTTCGATCACTGGCATTCGACGCACTCGCCGGAGAACGCCGAGCTGTCCTCGGACATCTACCGGCACCTGAAGCAGGCAGGTTTGATCTACACCAAGGCGGTCGAACAGTTCTTCGACCCGGTGAAGCAGATGTTCCTGCCCGACCGCTACATCAAGGGCGAGTGCCCGGTGTGCCACACCAAGGACCAGTACGGCGACAGCTGCGAGAACTGCAGCTCCGTCTATTCGCCCACCGACCTGATCAATCCGTATTCCACGCTGACCAACGCGACGCCGGTCCGCAAGACCTCGGATCACTATTTCTTCCGCTTGTCCGATCCACGCTGCGTCGAGTTCATGAAGAGCTGGCTGCAGACGCCGGGCCGCCTGCAATCGTCGGTCGCCAACAAGGCCAGCGAGTGGCTCAGAGTCCCCGATGATGCGACCGATAATGCGAACCGAGGCGAAGCAACGCTCGGCGATTGGGACATCTCCCGCGACGCGCCCTACTTCGGCATTCCGATCCCCGACGCGCCGGGCAAATATTTCTACGTATGGCTGGATGCGCCGGTCGGCTATCTCGCCTCGCTGAAAAGCTATTTCGACACCGGCAAGGCACGCGCCAACGGCGAATTGCGCACGTTCGATGAATTCCTCGCCGGCGAGGATGTCGAGCAGATCCATTTCATCGGCAAGGACATCATCTATTTCCACGTGCTGTTCTGGCCGGCCATGCTCAAGTTCGCGGGGCGCAAGGTTCCCGATCACGTGTTCGTGCACGGCTTCCTCACGGTGCTCGGCTTCAAGATGTCCAAGTCGCGGGGCACCGGCATCAGCCCGCTGCGCTATCTCGAAATCGGCATGAATCCCGAATGGCTGCGTTACTACATCGCCGCCAAGCTGAACGCGAACGTCGAGGACATCGATTTCAGTCCCGAGGATTTCCAGGCGCGCGTCAACAGCGACCTGGTCGGCAAGTACGTCAACATCGCGAGCCGCATGGCGCCGTTCGTGGCGAAGTTCTTCGACAATCGCATGCCGACTTCGGCCGTGAAATCGACCGAAGACAGCAGCCTGCGCATCGCGTTCGCCAAAGCGGGCGCGATCCGTACCGCGTTCGAGGAGCGCGAATTCGGCAAGGCCATTCGGCTGATCATGGAAGTGGCCGACGTGGTGAATGCGGAGATCGATCGCTACAAGCCGTGGATCCTCGCCAAGGACGCCGCGGAGAATTCCCGCAGTCTCGAACAGCTGGGCGAAATCTGCGCCTCGGCGCTGGCGACGTTCAAAGCGCTGACGTTGTTCCTGAAGCCCATCCTGCCGGCGCTGGCGACGGAAGCCGAGGCGTATCTGAACTGCGCGCCGCTGCAGTGGAACATCATGGATCGCGCCGGAGCGATCGAGCAGCTCCTGTCCATGGGCCACACGTTCGGCACGTTCAAGCCACTGGTCACGCGTGTCGAACTGAAGCAGCTCGAAGCCCTGCTCGACACGCCTGCCGACACGGCGACGCAGGCGGCGGCCACCGCGCCGGCTGAGAAAGCGAAATCCAAACCGGCGGCAGCAGCTCCCGCTCCAGCGCCCGCCGCCGAGTCGACCGGCGAAATCACCGTCGAGGACTTCGCCAAAATAGACATGCGCGTCGCGAAGATCCTGGCTGCCGAAACGGTCGAAGGTGCAGACAAGCTGTTGAAGCTCACGCTCGACATCGGCGACTCGCAACGCACGGTGTTCGCCGGCATTCGTTCCGCTTACCAGCCGCAGCAGATCGTCGGCCGCCTCACCGTCGTGCTCGCCAATCTCAAGCCCCGCAAGATGCGATTCGGCGTGTCCGAAGGCATGGTGCTCGCGGCCGGACCCGGCGGCGGCGATATTTTCCTGCTCTCGCCGGATGCGGGCGCGGCCCCTGGGATGAAGGTCAAGTGACCTGAGCCCAGCTCACACGCTCGAACGCACAATGCCATGTCGTCGCTACTCATCATCCTGCTCGGTAGCGTGCTGGTCAGCTATTTCGCTCTCACCACGCGCGGCATAGTGCAGCCGTTCGCCAGCGACGATGTCTTCGACAGCGCCGTCGGTGTAGCCATTGCCACTGCTGTGGGCCTGACCTTGCTATCGCCACTGGCGTGGCTGATCGATCGTTTGGCGTTGCGGCCGCTGCACATGGATTTCCTGGCGCCGACGCTCTTCGTCATGCTCACGGTGCTGTTCGCACTGTGCCTGGAAGCTCTGTTCCGCCACCAGACTCACTGGTTGCCACTGCGCATGGGATTCACGATGCTGCTGACGACGCAGGGCGCTTTGCTCGGCGTGATGCTGCAGGGCCGGGTCCGTTCCGACACATTGCTACAAGCAGTGCTTGCCGGCGCTGGAACGGGCATCGGGTTCGCAGCGCTGCTGCTTGCATTCGCAAGCATGCAGCAGCGTCAACGTGCAGCCGAGGTGCCTGCGGCTTTCCAGCTGGCGCCCATTGCCCTGATCACGATCGGCATCATGGCGCTCGCGTTGATGGGCCTGACCGGCCTGGTGAGGGAATAGGCAGTGATCCTCGCCATCCTGATCATGGTTGCGATCGGGACGATCCTCGCCGCCGTCCTGGCGAACTCGGCGGCGTCGACAGCGCAGCGCCAGCAACTACTTACCGAGCGAATCAACGAACGCTTGCCGCAGACCCAATGCGGCCGCTGCACCTTCACCGGTTGCAAACCGTACGCCGCAGCCATCGCACGCGGCGAAGCCGACATCGATCAATGTCCGCCAGGCGGCGACGCGACGGCGAAAGTACTGGCAGATTTGCTGGGGCGCCCGCCGCAGCCGGTCGATCCGCGATTCGGCGTGGTGCTCTCGCAGCCGCTCGTTGCCTGGATCGATGAGCCCGCCTGCATCGGCTGCACCAAGTGCATCCAGGCGTGCCCGGTCGATGCCATCGTCGGCGCATCCAAATTCATGCACACGGTGATCGCCGCACACTGCACCGGATGCGAATTGTGCGTGGCGCCCTGCCCGGTCGATTGCATCGAAATGCGCACCGTCACTGACGTCGCGCTGTCATGACGCCTGCACTTCATGGTGGACTGCGCCTGCCGGGCAACAAGCAGCGCTCGACGCAGAAACCGTTGCGGCTCATTCCAGCACCGGACCAGGTCGTCCTGCCGCTGGATCAGCATGCAGGCGCGCCGGCAGTCGCCACGGTGAGGGTCGGCGATCGCGTGCTACGCGGCCAGCTGATTGCCCGGGCGGAAAGCGAGATCAGTGCCTCACTGCATGCATCGGTGGCCGGCACGGTACTAGCAATCGAACCGCGGGCCGTGCCGTATCATCGCAACGGGCCGTCGACCTGCATCGTCATCGACAACGATGGCAGCGATGCGACAGCGAGCGTTGCTGCGGTGGACCATGCAGCGCTCGATCCGCGAGCCCTGTGCGAATACATCGGCAACGGCGGCATCGTCGGACTCGGCGGCGCTGCTTTTCCCACGGCACCCAAACTACGTCGCGGTCAGCAAAACGACGGTCCGCACCTCATTCTCAACGGCGCCGAGTGCGAGCCCTGGATCAGCTGCGACGACATGCTAATGCGCGAACACGCACAGCAGATCCTGCGTGGCGCGATAATCCTCTGCCATGCATTGCAGGCGGCGCGCTGCACCGTCGTCATCGAAGACGATAAACCAGTCGCCGAGAGCGCAATGCGAGCCGCACAGGCAGAGTTGCACGACGAACGCATCGTCATCCAGAGCGTGCCTACCATCTATCCGGCCGGTGGCGAGAATCAGATCATCACCGTGGTCACTGGCCTGGAGGTGCCGGCGAGCGGCCTGCCCTCCGATATCGGCGTGCTCTGCCACAACGTCGGCACGGCTGCCGCCGTCGCGCGTTGGCTAGACAATGGCGAGCCGCTGATTCGCCGCATCGTCACCGTGACCGGTTCCGGCGTCACCGAACCGGGCAATCTCGAAGTGTGGCTGGGAACGCCGATGTCGCAACTGGTCGACCACAGCGGCGGTTACTCGGGCAGCATCGCACGCCTGCTCATGGGCGGCTCGATGATGGGACTCGCATTGCCCAGCGACGACCTGCCCGTGGTCAAAGCAAGCAATTGCCTGGTGGCAGCACTGCCAGCGGATCTGCACCTGCGGGGCATGGAGATGCCGTGTATCCGCTGCGGCAATTGCTCCGAAGCCTGTCCGGTCATGCTCCTGCCGCAGCAACTGCATTGGTTCGCCCGCTCGAACGACTTCGCGGCATTGGAATCGCTGGGGCTGATGGATTGCATCGAGTGCGGCTGCTGCGACTATGTCTGTCCCAGCCAGATTCCCCTGGCGCAGCAATTTCGCCAGGCCAAACCGGCATTGGTCGAGCGTCTCACTTCGAAACAACAAGCATCGCTGGCGCGCCAGCGCTATGAATCCCGCGACCAACGGCTCGAACGCATCGAAGCGGAGCGGCAAGCGAAGCTGGCCGAGAAGCGCAAAGCGATGACGCAGAACAATCACCCGGGTGGCTGAGTCCCCATGACCTTCGGCACTTCACCAGCTCCGCATGTAATCGCACCGAACAGCGTGCGACGCGTGATGCGGCTGGTGCTGTTCGCCCTAGCACCGGCAATCGTCATGCACATCGTGTTCTTCGGCGTCGGGCTGCTGGTGCAATTATTTCTCGGCGCGATCGTCGCCCTGCTGGCCGAAGCGATTGCATTGAAGCTGCGCCGCAAGCCGCTGCAGCCGTTTCTCACCGACGGCAGCGCCATCATCACCGGCGTGCTGCTCGCCATGTGCCTGCCGCCGCTGGCGCCGTGGTGGCTCGTCGTCAGCGGCAGCGCCTTCGCGGTACTGTTCGCCAAGCATCTGTACGGCGGATTGGGATCGAATCCGTTCAATCCGGCGATGGTGGGCTACGCGGTGTTGCTGGTGTCGTTTCCAGCCCAGTTGACGCAATGGTTACCGCCGCAACTCGCGGACCTGCAGCTGCTGCGTCCCGGCGTCGGCGATACTTTCTATACCGTCTTCATGGGGCATTTGCCTGCACACCTGACCTGGGATGCCATCACCTCGCCTACGCCGTTGACTTCCATGCGCAACAGCCTATCCATGGGAATGACCATGCAGGAAGCGCAGGCCAATCCCATGTTCGGAGCGATGGGCGGGCGCGGCTGGGATTGGATCAATCTCAGTCTGCTGGGCGGCGGCGTCTGGCTGCTCGTGTTGCGTATCGTTCGCTGGCACATTCCGCTGGCCATGCTTGCGGCGATTGCCGTTCCGGCGGCGGTGATGAATGCGGTCGATCCCGGCGCGTATCCGGGAGCGACGTTCCATTTGACCGCCGGCGCCAGCATGCTCGGCGCCTTCTTCATCGCCACCGATCCGATTTCGGCGGCCACGTCGAATCGCGGCAAGCTGATTTACGGCGCGGGCATCGGCTTGATCACTTATGTGATCCGCACTTGGGGTGGCTATCCGGATGGCGTAGCCTTTGCGGTGCTGATGATGAACGCCGCTGTGCCTCTCATCGATCGTTACACGGTGCCGCGTGTCTATGGCCACACACGCTAAGCTTCGCAGCGCCCTCGTGCTGGTCGCGATCGCGATCTGTATCGCTGCGGGATTGTCCGTCGTGAACTCCGTGACGCGCGAACGGGTTCATCGCAATGAGCTGTCCTGGATATTGCAGCGGCTCGATGCCCTGGTGCCGCCGTCCGCGCACGACAACGACCTGCTCAGCGACGCCACTCGCGTAGTATCCCCGGATCTGCTCGGTACCGACGCGCCGATCGACATCTATCGTGCACGCATGCAAGGACGACCGGTAGCGGCCATCCTTCACACCATCGCACCGTACGGCTATCGCGGTCCCATCGACCTGCTGGTCGCCATTGCAGCGGACGGCTCGCTGCTCGGCGTGCAGATCATCCGCCACAACGAAACTCCCGGCCTTGGCGATCAATTCGAGCATGATGGCGGCCGCTGGTTGAATGCATTCAAGGGACGTTCGTTGAACGCTCCACCGCAGGCACGATGGTCCCTGCGACGCGACGGTGGCGACTTCGATGCATTTACCGGCGCGACGATCACGCCACGCGCCATCGTCAAGGCAGTGCGCCAGGCGCTGGAATATTTCCGGGCGAATCAGCGCCAGATCTTCGAATCGCCGGCAGCGCCCGCATGAATGCCGTCAGCCCAGCGTCCGTCGATGCGAGATGGGGTGATTTCATCCTGGCATTGAGCGTCTGTCCGCTGCTCGCCGTCAGCGACACGATATCGAACGCGATCGGTCTCGGCGTGACCGTGCTATGCGTCCTGGCAATCTCCCAAGTGCTCGGCGCCCTCATCGTGCGCTGGCTCGAAGACGAATGGCGACTGACCGCCATGCTCATCGTCGTCACCGGTGTGGCCAGCGGTGCGTTCCTGCTACTGCGCGCCGTATTTCCCATGCTCTACCAGGCGCTGGGCATTTTTCCGCTGCTGATCGCAGCCAATATCGTCGTCGGCATGCAACTGGTTGCTCCGGAGACCTCGATCATCCGGCGGGCGATCGGCAGCGTGAAACTGGGCGGACAGATCGCAGTGCTCCTGTTGATACTGGGCATCGCGCGTGAACTCGTCGGGCGCGGCTCCATCTTCCACGACGCCGGCACACAGTTCGGCGATTGGGCACGCAGCCTGCAACTGTTCCGCGCCGACATGGGATTCCTGCTGGCGATGCTGCCGCCGGGAGCTTTCATTTCGCTGGGCCTGCTGCTCGCGCTGCGTAACTGGCTGCTCGATCGCCGTCGCCCCTCATGAATCCATCAGCATGAACAAAGAGAAAATCGCCGCGATCTTCGAACGATTGCAGGCGACGAATCCCCAGCCGACCACCGAACTCGTCTACCGCACGCCGTTCGAACTGCTCATCGCCGTCATCCTGTCGGCGCAGGCGACGGACAAGAGCGTCAACCTCGCAACCAAGGTGCTCTACCAGCACGCAAACACTCCAGCCGCCATTCTCGCGCTGGGCGTCGACGGCTTGTCTCAGTACATTCGCACCATCGGGCTGTACAACTCGAAAGCGAAGAACGTGATCGCCACCTGCAAGATGCTCATCGAGCAACACGGCGGCGAAGTACCGCAGGACCACGAAGCCTTGGAAGCGCTACCTGGCGTCGGCCGCAAAACCGCGAACGTGATCCTCAACACCGCGTTCGGCCATCCAACCATCGCCGTCGATACCCACATCTTCCGTGTCTCGAATCGCACCCGCATCGCTCCCGGCAAGGATGTCCGTGCAGTCGAAGACAAGCTGATCAAAGTGGTTCCGGAGGAATACGCACACAACGCCCATCACTGGCTGATTTTGCACGGCCGCTACGTTTGCGTGGCCCGTAAGCCGAAGTGCCCGGAGTGTTCGATCCTAGATTTGTGCGAGTACAAGCAGAAGACGAAGGCGGAACCAGTGGCAGCCATGAAGCCGAAGAAGCCTATCGGCGAGAAGATCTCGCGGAGCATTCGGAAGAAGAGCGTCAGGGCAAAGAGGTAGCAGCTAGCTCTGTGAGCAGTACAAGGAGATTCCTATGAAATGGGCTTTCATATACACCCTTGACGATCCTTCGGAACCCGAGCGTAGAGATACGGTGGGATCCTTGCTGTGCATTGGCGTACGAAGTGTCGACGATGCCCCGAGCATCGCGCGTCAGTTACTCGCCGATGGTGTGGAGCTGATCGAGTTGTGTGGTGGTTTTGGCGGCGCTGGCCTCGGAGCCGTGGTTTCAGCCGTCGAAGATCGCATTCCGGTCGGTGCAGTGTTCTACGGCGTAGATGCTAGCCGCGGATTGCAGCGCTTGTTCGGACCGGGGCCGTGAGCGGGTGCTGCTCATGCCGGAAATGGCACCCTCATCGAGGCCTTCGCCTCATCCCTCCAATTCGAGCTCGCACTCGCTGAAACACCAGCTGCCCGGGCACGCCCTGAACTTTTCCCTCGACCAGCTCTCGATATCTACGCTGACAGATTTCGAGCGGCGGACATATGCGCCTGCGATCGTTTAGTGAGTTCATGGCCGCGATTCGATTCCGCCCTCGACACCGTATGGTACTGCGGGCTCCTGAACACGCGATAGCCAATAATCAGGACGGCGCGAAGAGTGAGCTACGGCGAAGACGACAATGCCGTCTTCATCTGCACGATAAACTATAGAAAATGGAAAGCGCTTCACGAATACACGTCGCGTGTTCTTAGATGCGCGCGATCCAGCTAGCGGCAAGGCAATAGCTCTGGTCGTTGCTTCTTCGATCGCTTCAGCAAAACGCGCGCCCAGTCCTGGCTCTATTTCAGAATACTGTGCCACCTCCAGGAATAACTCCCGGCGGGCAGGTGCGGTAAACCTGACTCGCATTACCGGACGATGCGCCGAACTTCGGCAAATACATCTGCGGCATCATACGAAGCAACCTCGCCGCGATCGAAAGCAGCTACCCGCTGTTCAATCTCTTCTGCCCAGGCCGTCCGGATATCCGATATCGATGCATGTAAGGACTCGAGCAGGGAGTCAGCCAGCTGAGCACGTTCCTCGGCGCTCAATGAGCGGGCCTGCTCTTCAATCTGCTTCAGCGAAGACATAGTGCACCTCCGAGATCTGGATGAAGTCTACACCTGCCCAAACTTCCGTGTCCTTGCTTGTAAAGCCGCCGGGCCGAGAAGGAGGCGCGCGACTGGGGCGCGCGTAATGCGCGCGTCAGGAATGGCCATCGAGAGAGCGACTGAAAACGGATCTGGGCTTGTGGCGTGCGCAAAACGCGGCGGCTGCTACACTCCCCTCCCATGCCCATCTACGACAATCAATCGCGCGACCAGCTTCGCAAGGCCTATGTCGAGGCCTGGAGAAAGCGGCGCCAGGGCATGCCGGTCGAGCCGTTGGAAGCGCAGATCGCCGATGTGATCGAGTTGCATCCGGAGTACCAGGCGGCGCTGGAAGATCCGGACAAAGTGCTGGACCGCGACTACACGCCGGATGGGGGTCAGTCCAATCCGTTCCTGCACATGGGGCTGCACCTGGCTGTGCGGGATCAGCTGGCGACGGATCGGCCACCGGGGATCCGTGCGGCCCTTGCAGCGGTGAGTAAGCGGATCGGCGACGCCCACGAAGCCGAGCACCGGGCGATTGAATGTCTCGCCGAGACATTGTGGGAAGCGCAGCGCGCGGGACGGCCACCGGATGAGGGGATATATCTGACGCGGGTGCAAGCATTGGGGCGCAGCGCCTAGGCTTCTGCGGAGAATCGGTGCGTTGGCTTTGCCATAACTCGCCCGGCGTTCCCAACTCTGCCGCCGGATGCTAGATTTCCGCCCCCTTACACTAGCCAGCGCTCGATTCGTCATGTCCCACGCGATCTCCCAGGGCCAGCCCGTGACCCGCATCAAGCAGAACGACGTCATTACCAGCGTAGCCGACGCACTCCAATACATCTCCTATTACCACTCGCCGGACTTCATCCAGGCCATGGCAAGCGCTTACGAGCGCGAACAGTCGCCGGCAGCGAAAGACGCGATCAAGCAGATCCTGGTGAACTCGCGCATGTGCGCCGAAGGTCATCGCCCGATCTGCCAGGACACCGGCATCGTGACCGTTTTTGTCAAAGTAGGCATGTCGGTGCAATGGGAAGACGCCACCTTGAGCCTCGCGGACATGATCAACGAAGGCGTGCGTCGCGCGTACAACCATGTCGACAACAGGCTGCGTGCATCGATCGTTTCCGACCCCGCCTTCGATCGCAAGAACACGCAAGACAATACGCCGGCCGTGATCCACATGGAGGTCGTGCCCGGCCATGAACTCGAGATCGCGCTCGCGGCGAAGGGCGGCGGCTCGGAAAACAAGTCCAAGCTGACCATGCTGAATCCGTCGGACTCCATCGTGGATTGGATCGTGAAGACCGTACCCACCATGGGCGCCGGCTGGTGCCCACCCGGCATGCTCGGCATCGGTATCGGTGGCACCGCGGAGAAAGCGATGGTGCTCGCGAAGGAATCGCTGTTCGACACGATCGACATTCATGAGATTCGCGCGCGCGGGCCGCAGAACAAGATCGAAGCGCTGCGCCTGGAGATCATGGACAAGGTGAACGCGCTCGGCATCGGCGCACAGGGCCTCGGCGGCCTGACTACCGTGCTCGACGTGAAGATCAAGGACTACCCGACTCACGCAGCATCGCTGCCGATCGCGGTCATTCCCAACTGCGCCGCCACGCGCCACGTGCATTTCGTACTCGACGGTTCCGGTCCGGCGAAGCTCGATCCGCCCGATCTCGATCTGTGGCCGAAGCTCACTTTCCAGGCGTCCGCAGAAGCTACGCGCGTGGATCTCGATACACTGACCCCGGCTGAAGTTGCGTCCTGGAAGCCGGGCCAGCGCCTGCTGCTGAATGGCAAGATGCTCACCGGACGCGACGCAGCCCACAAGCGACTCAGCCAGCTGCTCGAGGCCGGCAAGCCGCTGCCCGAGGGACTCGACTTCACCAATCGCGTCATTTACTACGTAGGCCCGGTCGATCCGGTGAGAGACGAAGCGGTCGGTCCCGCCGGTCCGACGACGGCGACGCGCATGGACAAGTTCACCGAGACCATGCTCGGCAAGACGGGATTGATCGCGATGATCGGCAAGTCGGAGCGCGGCCCGGAGGCGATCAAGGTCATCAAGAAATATCAGCGCGCATACCTGATGGCAGTCGGTGGCGCCGCCTACCTTGTATCGAAGGCCATCAAGTCCAGCCGTGTCGTGGCATTCGCCGACCTCGGCATGGAAGCCATCTACGAATTCGACGTCAAGGACATGCCGGTGACGGTCGCCGTCGATTCCGGCGGCCACTCCGTGCACGAGACCGGGCCGGCCGAATGGAAGAAGCGCATCGGTGGCATTCCAGTCCGCGTCGAAGCCTGATCCGACGTTGACTGCTCAATAGCTGCAAAGGATTGCCCATGGCACCGGACCGCGCAATCCTGCTACCCGCCGCTGCGATGGTCCTGCTGACTGCCGCCGCCTGGGTGCGGATGTACTCGGACCGGCTGACCGAGATCCGCGAACGGCGCATTCATCCGCAGAAACTCGCGAATGCTCGCCAGGCCGGCGAGCTGCTGCAGAACACGCAGGCGTCGGATCACCTGAAAAACCTGTTCGAGATGCCGGTGCTGTTCTACGCACTGTGCGGCTATATTGCACTCACGGGACTAACGACGCTGTTGCTGCTCGCATGCGCGTGGGGCTACGTCGTCCTACGTGCCATGCACGCTTATATCCATCTCACCAGCAACAACGTGATTCGCCGCTTTCAATCGTACGTGGCGAGCACGGTCGTGCTGTTCGTGATGTGGGGCGTGTTTGCGGTGCGGCTGTTCGCGGGCTGAGACATCACGAGCCCATTCTTTCCTGCCCCGCGTTCTCCGCGTTCTCCGCGCGCCCATATCTTTCGAACGCTGGGCCGTACCGCAGCACTAGTGAGTGCGGCAACGCCAGACGCCGGTGGTCATAGCCGCCCACTGTGCCAACTGAAAGGGCTTCAAGAATATGGCGCGGGGAGAACGCGGGGCAGAAAAAAAGGGCCAGAAGTCGAAATTCTGACCCTGTTCAGCTTCTCCGCGTGATACCGGCTCGGCTACTGCATGAACCCGCCCTTCACTTCCGCCTGCGACAGCAGCCGGACCGGCACGGCGGGCGATTTCCAGATATCGGATGCGTATTCGCGGATGGTGCGATCCGAGGAGAACTTGGCGCTGCGAGCGGTGTTCAAGATAGACATCTTCGTCCAGTTCTGCACGTCGCTGTACGCGTCGTTGACCCGCTGCTGGCATTGCGAATACGACGCGAAGTCGGCGAACACCAGGTACGGATCGTGCCAGACCAGGCCGTCGATGAGCGGACGGAACACTTCCGAATCGCCGCGCGAGAAGAAGCCGCTGTTGACCAGGTCGATGACTTCCTTCAGTTCGCCCTGGAGATAGTCGCCCGGGCGATAGCCAGCGGCCCGCACCTTGTCGATCTCGTCGGTGGTGAGGCCGAACAGGAAGAAATTCTCCGCGCCGACTTCTTCGCGGATCTCGACGTTGGCGCCGTCCATGGTGCCGATGGTCAGGGCGCCGTTCATCGAGAACTTCATGTTGCCCGTGCCCGAAGCTTCCTTGCCGGCTGTCGAGATCTGTTCCGACAGTTCGGCGGCGGGATAGACACGCTGTCCGTTGGCGACATTGAAGTTGGGCAGGAACACGACCTTCAGGCGATCCCTCACTGCCGGATCGCGATTGACCACGTCGCCGACGGACGTGATCAGCTTGATGATCAGCTTGGCCAGGTGATAGCCCGGCGCGGCCTTGCCGCCGAAAATGAAGGTCCGCGGCTGGATATCGGCATTCGGATTGGACCGCAGCCGATGATACAGAGCGATCACGTGCAGGATGTTCAGGTGCTGGCGCTTGTACTCGTGGATGCGCTTGACCTGCACATCGAACAGGGACTGCGGGTCGATGACGATGCCCGTGCGTTCACGCGCCAACACGGCGAAATCGCGCTTGCAGGCGAGCTTCACTTCGCGCCAACGATCGCGGAATCCCGAATCCTCCGCCAGCGGCTGCAGCCTGACGACTTCCGCGAGATCCTTGACCCAGCCTTCGCCGATGTGCTCCGAGATCAGCTTGGTCAGGCGAGGATTGCTCAACACCATCCAGCGCCGCGGCGTCACGCCATTCGTCTTGTTACGAAACTTCTCGGGCCACATCTCGTAGAAATCCTTGAGCACGTCCTTCTTCAGCAACTCGGAATGCAGCGCAGCCACGCCGTTGATCGCATGAGCACCGACGCAGGCGAGATGCGCCATGCGTACGTAGCGTTCGCCACGTTCGTCGATCAGTGACATGCGCGCGAGGCGCTCCTCCTCGCCGAAGAAGCGGATGCGGATCTCATCGAGAAAGCGTGCGTTGATTTCGTAGATGATCTGCAGGTGACGCGGCAGCACGCGGCCGAACAGGCTCAGCGACCAGCACTCCAGCGCTTCAGGCAACAGCGTGTGATTGGTATAGGCGAAGGTCTTGCCGGTGATGGCCCAGGCCTTCTCCCAAGGCACGACGTATTCGTCGACCAGCAGCCGCATGAGCTCGGCGACGGCGACGGCCGGATGCGTATCGTTGAGCTGGGCCGCGAACTTCTCGTGGAACTTCTCGGGCGGAATCTTCTGCACGCGCAGGATCCGGAACATGTCCTGCAACGAGCACGACACGAAGAAATACTGCTGCTGCAGCCGCAGCTCCTTGCCGGCGATCTGATCGTCGTTGGGATACAGCACCTTGCTGATGTTCTCCGAAGCGACTTTCTGCGTCACCGCGCCGTAGTAGTCGCCGCGATTGAAAACCGAGAAGTCGAAGGACTCGGGCGCTTCCGATTTCCACAGCCGCAACGTGTTCGCCGTGTTGTTGCGATAGCCCGGAATGAGCGTGTCGTAAGGCACGCCCATCACCCGGGTCTGCGGTACCCAGCGCACGCGCAGCCTGTCGTGCTCATCCTTGTACTGCTCGGTGTAGCCACCGAGCTTCACTTCGTTCGCCCATTCGGCGCGTGCGATTTCCCAGGGATTGCCGAACTTGAGCCACTTGTCGGTGCGCTCCTTCTGCCAGCCGTCGACGATCTCCTGGTGGAAAATGCCGAATTCGTAGCGGATGCCGTAGCCGAGCGAGGGAATCTCCAGGGTGGCCATGGAATCGATGAAACAGGCCGCGAGCCGGCCGAGGCCGCCGTTGCCGAGGCCGGGTTCGTACTCCTGCTTCACCAGGTCGTCGAAATCCAGCCCGAGCTCGCTGATGGCCTGGCGCACGTCGTCGTAGATCCCCAGGTTGACCAGGTTGTTGCCCAGGTGCGGGCCCATCAGGAACTCGGCGGAGAAATACGCCACCGTGCGCGAGCCGAGCGTCGTATACGTCGCCGCCGTGCTGATCCAGCAGCGCAACATGCGGTCGCGAACCGACAGGGCCAGGGCCTGGTAGTAGTCGTTCTTGGTCGCCAGCGCCGGAAACTTGCCCTGGATGTAGAACAGGTTGTCGAGGAAGTCCTGCTTGAAGGCTTCCTTGGTCAGGGCCGTATGTTCGTTCGTATCCACTACCTGGGCGGCCAGCGTTTGAAGCGGAGTGGACATGGATTACCTCTGGAATGACGAACCACGGGCGGACAGTGCAATTTTCGTGCATGCAGGCGCACCTGCGCCAACGAGAATTCTGGCCGATTGTTGGCCGCTATTGTTGCCGATCAACGTGACAGGCGCACCAGTATCGGATGGGGACGTTGCCCGCTGCACTTTCCGGGGACATTCCCTCACCCGCTGCGAATCGAACGGACCGAGCGCAGCGCCCGCCGGCGGGCGTG
>Ga0065707_10082134_pt1 | contig 21191 bp, 10 predicted proteins | sample SwiRhicommuniRL3_FD_59094 | JGI IMG/M metagenome (GOLD analysis project Ga0065707, IMG submission 59094) | Switchgrass rhizosphere bacterial communities from Rose Lake, Michigan, USA - RL3 v2 (version 2) | ecosystem: Host-associated > Plants > Roots > Rhizosphere > Soil | place: East Lansing...
CCGGCGCTTTCGGCCGTCGGACCGACCGAAAGCGTTTCTGCGCCATCGGATCGATCAAGACCAACATCGGGCACACGGCGGCTGCCTCCGGCGTCGCAGGTGTCATCAAGGCCGTCCTGGCGCTCGAGCACAAACAGATTCCGCCATCGCTCCATTTCGACAGGGGGAATGAGCACATCGCGTTCGACGACTCGCCGTTTTATGTCTGTACTTCGCTTCGGGACTGGGAAGTTGCACCGAATAGTCGGCGCCGCGCAGCCGTGAGTGCATTCGGCATGAGCGGCACCAACGCTCATGCGGTGCTCGAAGAGGCGCCGGTTACGGAGAAGAACCCGGAAACGCGTTCGGGATATCTCATCGTACTATCGGCACGCAACGCGGCGCAGCTACGGCAACAGGCCGGGCGCCTCCGCGAATACTGCGAAAAGAATCCACGATCCTTCTGCGGCGACGTGAGCTACACGTTGCTGTTGGGGCGCAAGCATTTCAACCATCGACTCGCGTGCGTCGTGCGTGACCTCGGCGAGCTGCACGATAAGCTCGCTGCGTGGCTGAAGCACGGCAGTTCGGCGGATGTCTACACATCGACCGTCTCGCAACGAGGAAAGCGGGAGCATGCTGCGAAGGAGCGCTATGGCAACCAGTCGATCGAGGACTGCTTGCGAGCGCAAGGGAAGGAGTATGTGGAACGACTGGCAACGGTCGCCGACCTATACACCCGAGGATACCAGCTGGGGTTCGAACGACTATTGGGCGGCAGCACGTGGTCGCGCCTGAGCCTTCCGACGTATCCCTTCGCACGCGAGCGATTCTGGATCGATCATCGCCCGGTTGCGCGTCCAAAGATCGGTTCTGCGCCGGGTCGCGAAGCGCCACGGGAAATCATCCCCGACCTCGAGGTCCTAGTAGATGCATTTCTGGCAGATGAGATGACGTTGGACGATGTAGCGGCAAGGGCAAGTCAAGTGCTCAGGCCGCTCGAGATCTGACCCACCGACCGACCGATTCACCACGACTGCGGCGGAAACGACCATGGATCGCGTAAAACAGCTTCTGATGGAAATGAAGTCGGGACGGCGTAGCAGGGACGAGGTCATAGAGATCTTGTCTATGCCGACTCAGAGCAGCCGCGGGAGCGCTCATGAATCGACACCATTGCTGAGATGCGTCGAATCGGCCGGCGGGACTGCGACCTTCGTAGCTGCATTCGACGGTTCGGAGTCGTTCCTCCGCGATCATCTGGTTCAAGGGCAAAAGGTATTGCCGGGCGTGATGTACATGGAGTTGGCACGCGCGGCGCTCTTCTGCCGCGATTCCACCGATACGCAAAACCGCTTCGTACTGGCGCTCCAGAATATGGTTTGGTTGCGCCCGCTAGTCGTGTCGCAGGCGGCGGAACTGTATATCGAGCTCCATGAGAGCCCTTCCGGAACCACCGATTTTCGCATGTACTCGTTGAGCGATGCGACTGCGGTGCCTGAGAGGCAATTGCATGCGCAGGGCAGCGCAGTGCGCGAGTCTCGCGCCGCCCTCGCGCCCGACCGCACTAGCGAAAATTCAGCGCTGAGAGAAAGCTCTGCGAGGCGGTTCGAAATCTCGGATTGCTATGCTGCCTTTCAGGCGGCAGGAATTCACTATGGTCCTTCCCATCGTGGATTGACGAGCGTGAGGGCCACGCGCAGTCCCGATGGCAGGCGACATATATTCGCCGAGGTTCGCGTTCCAGAGGTGGCGCGTGGCGCAGCTTCGAAATTCTATCTGCACCCGAGCCTACTCGACAGCGCGCTGCAAGCGTTGATTGCCGTTCCTCTCGGGAGCGACGAGCTGGCGGAGATCAAGGTCGGCGGAACGAGACCGATATTGCCATTCGCGCTCGATAGATTGACGATTTTCGACCGCACGCCCACCGAGGCCCGCGTGTATGCGTCGTTCGTGCCCAAGAAGGAAAGGGACGGGACTACACGCATAAACAAAGTAGACATCGAGGTCTGCGACACATCGGGGCGAGTCTGTCTCCGCTTGGAAGGCTTCACCAGTCGCGTCTTGGAGGACGGCATCCGCCAGAGATCAGCGCCGGTTAGGGCGGTGTCCCGAGCAACGGAAAGCCAAATTTCAACTGCATGCACACTGCTGATCCCGGCATGGGAACCTGTGCCATTTCCTGTGTCTGCACCATGGCCAACCGCCGACTGTCACCTCCTGGTTGTGGGCGGGTCTGCGGCCCAGCAACGAGCATGGCTCGGGCTATATCCACGTGGGCGAGCGATGACGATCGCGTCTCACGAGTCGATCGAAAGCGTTGCGCGTGGACTCGCTGCACAGGGGCCGTTAGACCATGTGGTGTGGTGCGGGCCTGCAAGTGTCGATGTCGACGAAGAACAGCTGTTGAACGGACAAGAAGCCGGCGTGCTATCGCTGTTTCGACTGATCAAGGGTTTGCTGGCCACCGGATACGGCGCTCGTGCGCTCGGCTTGACTATCGTCACCGTGCAAAGTCAGGCCGTGATGCCGAGCGAGAAGGTCTATCCGATTCACGCGAGCGTGGATGGATTCGTTGGGTCGTTGGCCAAGGAGTATCTATTCTGGCGTATACGGTCGGTGGACTTGGCGGGAGAGCGCGACGACGTTCAGGTGCTGCAGCAGATTCTTCGCCTGCCGGCAGAGCCCAACGGCGATATCAGGGCATTTCGCGACGGAGCGTGGCATCGGCGATGCTTTACTGCGTTGGACAAGGGCGTGGAAGGACCGTCGCTGCTCCGAAATAATGGCATCTACGTCGTGATCGGCGGCGCCGGAGTCATCGGCGAAGTGCTGACGGAGCATCTGATTCGCGAGTACCAGGCGCAAGTCGTATGGCTTGGGCGCCGAGCGTCGAATCCGGAGATCGACTCGAAGCTCGAACGCCTCGGGCGGCTCGGACCGCGCCCTTGCTACATTCGCGCCGATGCAACCGATCGGGATGCGCTGCAACTCGCCTATGAAAAGATCAAGGGAATGCACGGCCGCATTCACGGCGTGGTGCATGCGGCGCTGTGGCTGCTCGATATGAGTCTGGCCAATATGGACGATCAGCGCTTTCGCGCCGGACTCGCCGCGAAAATAGACGGAAGCATACGCATCGCTCAAGTTTTCGCACGCGAGCCGCTGGATGTATTCCTGTTCTTTTCCTCCATGCAGAGTTTCTCGAAGATGCCGGGACAGAGCAACTATGCTGCGGGATGCGCTTTCTCGGACGCCTTTGCCCGGTGGCTGGCGTCGTCCAAGCGGATGACGACCAGGGTCGTCAATTGGGGGTATTGGGGGGCGACCGGCGTCGCTGTATCGGATACGTATCGAGCATTCTTGATTCGGCAAGGTATCGAACCGATCCAACCTGCCGAAGGCATGGCGGCGCTGCGGCAGCTGATGTGCGGCGATCATTTGCAACTGGGTGCTTTGAAATTCGCAACGAATCAACGCGCGAAGCGAGCAACAGACGGCAGCGCGCCTGCCGTGGTCCAAAGACTGTGCGCGAATATCGAGCCGGATTCCTCCCGCATATCGTTCACCGGCCACCCTGAGATAGCGCGTATCGAACGTGTACTCGCAGGCCTGCTGATTAGACAAATGCAGACGTTGGGGTACTTGACTGCGCCGCGTAGCTCCTTCGATGAGATCAAAAGACGAGCGGATGTCGTCGCACCGTACGGGCGATGGATCGAGGAGTGCATCCGGCTGCTTGCCGCGGCTGGACATTTGTCGATCGATCGCCAAGACGTCGTTCTCAACGCGACCGATCTGCCATCGAGCGCGGTACTGTGGAGTCAGTGGAGCACCGCGGTGCAGGAGGTATCGCATCGGCCCGATCTAGCCGCACAGTTCGCTCTATTGGATGCGTGCATCCGGGCGCTGCCGGACTTGCTGTCCGGGCGACGCCGCGCCACGGACGTGATCTTTCCCAACGGTTCGACGGAGCGGGTCGAAGGTATCTATCGAGGCAACCCGGTGGCCGATTGGTTCAACACGGCACTTGCGGAGTTACTCGTGGAATACGTTAGGGAACGCTACCGAAACGGAACCGGCGGCGGATTGAGGATCTTGGAGGTAGGTGCTGGGATCGGCAGTGCGAGCAGAGCCGCGCTGCAAGCATTGAAGCCCTATCAATCCAGCATCGATGAGTATGCGTTCACCGATCTCTCCCGATTCTTCCTGGTCCAGGCGGAGCGAACTTACGCGAAAGAATTTCCCTGCATGCGGTTCAGTACGTTCGATGTCGAGAATCCACCGGAACCGCAGGGTGTCGACACCGATGCCTATGACGTAGTCATAGCAAGCAATGTCCTGCATGCAACTCGCAACATCAGGCAAACGCTGCGCAACGTCAAGGCCACTCTAAAGAACAACGGCGTGCTACTGATCAATGAGATCACCGGTCAAAGCCTTTTCTCGCTCGTTTCGTTCGGGCTGCTGGACGGCTGGTGGCGATATGAGGACGAGCAGCTGCGGCAGCCGGGAGGACCTGCAATCGCCAAGGAGACATGGGAGCGTGTATTGAGCCAAGAGGGTTTCCGTCAGGTCGTCTTTCCCGCTCACGCCGCCCATCAGTATGGACAGCAGATCATCGTCGCGGAAAGCGACGGTATCGCATTGCATCCGGCAGTCGGCAGCACGGAGCAGATGCGACCGCCAGGGAAGCCCGAACCGGTCGATCCTTTACCCATGCCCGAGAATGTGCAAGGCGAGACAGTTCTATCGCGTATCAGAGCCGTCATCACGCGAGCGATCGCGGGACAAATGCGGATCGACGAGGACGATGTCGATCCCAGCGCCGAGTTCAACGAGTTCGGGTTCGACTCGATCAGTTTCACGCAGTTCGCGAACTGGCTGAACGAGACCTATGAACTCGAGCTGAGCCCCACCGTATTCTTCGAGTATCCCACTGTCGCCCAGTTTACCGAGCACCTTGCTGCGGCATTCGGCGACCGGTTCGTCACTGATCCACGCACGGAAAAAGCGACGGCGTCGCAGGTGTTTCAACTTGCGGGCGAGCTGACGCGCGAGGCCGCGCAGCTTCTTCGTGTAAGGATCGACGATATCGATGTGGAGGCGGAGTTCAATGAGTTTGGTTTCGACTCGTTGAGCCTGACCGCGTTCACGAATCAGCTGAACGCAAACTATGGACTGTCCATCAGTCCCGCGATCTTGTTCGAGTATCCGACCATACGCAGCCTGTCCGAGTATTTTCTGAGCGAACATGGCGCGGCATTCGCTACGAAGGTCAGTTTGATGGCGACGGGAACAGCGGAAACCGTCGGGTTGCAAAAGACGATATCCACGCTGGGGAAACCCGTCAGCACACCACGTTACGAGCTGGAAGAGCGGGAGACTCGAAGTTCGCAGGCATCGCCGCCTGCGGGGGCGACGAGCGGCGAGCCGATCGCGATCGTCGGCATGAGCATCTCTGTGCCCGGAGCGAGAGATGTCGAAGCTTTTTGGAAGACGCTGTCGGCGGGCGAGGATTGCATCACCGAGGTGCCCTCGAGTCGCTGGGATTGGCGCCAGATTTACGGCGATCCAGCGCGCGAGGAGAACAAAACCAACATAAAGTGGGGCGGATTCATCGAAGGAGTGGATGAGTTCGATGCGCTCTTCTTCGGTATCTCACCGCGAGAAGCGCAATCGATCGACCCTCATCAACGACTGCTATTGACTCACGGATGGAAGGCGATCGAGGACGCGGGCTACTCGGCCCAGGCGCTCTGGGGTAGTAAGACGGGCGTGTTCATCGGCACCATGACGAGCGAGTACGCAAGTTTATTGGCGCAAACGCAGAGCTCGATCGAGGGATTCAGTTCTACGAGCGTCGTCTCTTCGCTGGGCCCGAACAGATTGAGCTACCTGTTGAATCTGCACGGACCCAGTGAACCGATCGAAACCGCGTGCTCGAGCTCACTGGTGGCGATCCATCGCGCTATCCGCGCAATCCATGGTGGGGACTGCGAGCAGGCGCTGGTAGGAGGAGTCAGTACGATTCTGACTCCTTGGGCGCACATCAGTTTCAGCAAGGCTGGGATGCTGAGCCAAACCGGGCGGTGCAAGACCTTCTCGAGCGAGGCGGACGGGTATGTGCGTGGCGAAGGTGTGGGAATGTTGTTCCTCAAGGAGCTTCCTGCGGCCGAGCGTGATGGCGATCATATCTACGGGGTCATACGCGGGAGCGCCGAGAATCACGGCGGACGTGCTAATTCGTTGACGGCGCCGAATCCAAAGGCTCAAGCCGACTTGATAGAGACTGCATATCGACGCGCGAAAATAGACCCGCGGCGAATAACGTATATCGAAACCCACGGTACCGGCACGGCGCTGGGAGATCCTATCGAGATCAATGGGCTGAAGAGTGCGTTCGAAAAGCTGTATCAAGATAGGAATCTGGGTGTAGGACCTCTGCGCGAAGCGCATTGTGCCTTGGGCTCCGTCAAGACGAACATCGGTCATCTGGAGATGGCGGCTGGCGTCGCCAGCATAGTTAAAGTGCTGTTGCAACTGAAGCACCGGACCTTGGTGGCGAGCTTGCATTGTCGCGAGCTGAATCCCTACATCGACCTGAAGGGAAGCCCGTTCCACGTCATACGAGAGCGTCGGCCCTGGGAGTCCTCGCAGGCCGCCGATGGGGCGGAGTTGCCGAGAGTGGCCGGTGTCTCGTCATTCGGCTTCGGCGGTGTCAACGCTCACGTCATCATCGAGGAGTATCGACCAGACAAAGCGGTGTCACGCGCCAAGGAGATTGCTGCGGCAGGTCCTGCGATCATAGTGCTATCCGCGAAGACCGACGCGCGGTTGCAAGAGCAAGCGCAGCAGTTGTTGCAGCACTTGCACACCCATGACTACGAACCCGCGGATCTGATGAATGTCGCATATACCTTGCAAGCAGGTCGCGACGCGATGGAGCATCGGCTTGGATTCATGGCCGGCTCGTTCGAGGAACTGCGCATCAAGCTGTCAGCTTGCCTATCGGGCGGGCAGGGCGAGTTCATGGATCTGCACCGGGGCGAAGTCAAAAGAGTCAAGGAAACACTCGCCAGCATGGGCGGGGATGAGGAGAGTGCCTCGCTCGTACGCGCGTGGATCGAAAAAGGCGAGTTCGTAAAAGTCTTGGAAATGTGGACCAGGGGATGGCCGATCGCTTGGGAGCGACTGTACTCCGGCGGCAAACCCTGTCGCGTTAGCTTGCCCACCTATCCCTTTGCGCGCGATCGCTATTGGGCGAACAAAGGTCCGAGTGAAGTGGAATTGCATCGTGACGATGTCCTGCGGAACGATGCATTGTCGTCAGTCGCGACCCACCGGAATGTCGAAGGCTCGAACGTTCGACCGATACCCGAGGTGAGGCCGCACGAGATCGAGATGCTGACCAACGTGGAGCGGTTGGCGGCAAGAACCTTGCTGCAACAGCTGCACGTTCTCGGTCTCTTCAGTCGGCAAACTGGCGTCGCAGACTGGTGCGAGACAGTCCGCCTACCGCAACACTACCGTCGATGGCTCGAGGAGAGTATCCGCATACTGACGGCCCATCGCCTAGTCTTCCGGGACGGAGACCGCTGCGCGATTGTCGACGAGGCCGCCATGAAGTCCTCGTCGATCTGGACTGAGTGGGAGCGGCAGAGCGGGGCGTCGGTAAGCGCACCGGCGGCGCCACCTATGAATCTGCTCAAGGAGATGCTGTTTGCATTGCCAAAGATACTCACGGGTCAACAGCTAGCGACGGACATCTTGTTCGCAGCCTCTTCGATGCAAAAGGTCGAAGCTGTCTACAAGGGTAATGCGGTCGCGGACTACTTCAACGCCGTTCTGGCGGACGCCGTTGGCGATTTTGTGTGCGCGAGACTGGAGCGGGAACCGACCGAGCAGCTCAAAATCCTCGAAATCGGTGCGGGGACCGGCAGCACCACCGAAGCGGTCCTGACGAAGCTGCAGCCGCATCGATCCGATATTGCGGAGTACTGTTTCACCGACGTCTCACGGGCCTTCCTTCTCGAGTCGCAGCGTAAAACCGGCGATTCGATTCCCTACCTGCGGCACCGGCTGGTGGATGTTGAGCGGGGAATGGAGGCGCAAGGGATCGAGCGCGGTGCCTATGACATCGTCGTCGCTTCCAATGTGTTTCACGCCACGAAGAATATTCGCGAGACGTTGAGGAATGCCCGGGGCGCCCTGCGACGCAACGGAATGCTGGTGCTCAACGAGACGACGGTGAAAACCGTGTTTGCCCACCTGACGTTCGGGATGTTGCAAGGCTGGTGGCGGTACGAAGACGAGGACTCGAGAATAACGGGTAGCCCACTTCTTTCGGTTGAGGGATGGAAGAACGTGCTCGCTGCGGAGGGCTTCACGTCGATATCTTTTCCGGCAGCCGTTGCGGAATCCTTCGGTCAGCAGATCATTGTCGCGTATAGCGACGGAGCGCTCCACAGCCGGGAGAGCGTGACGAGTCATTCGCCGGTGCTCTTACATCCCACTGCGACACCTGCGCCGTCCGGTGATGTGGTTCACACGCGCCAAGTGGGGATGCAGCAGTATGTGCAGGAGATCGTGTTGGAGGAGTTATCGAAGTCGCTCGGCATCGATCGAGATGCGATCGATGTCCATTCGCCGTTCAGGGAATACGGCCTCGATTCAATCATGGGCGTGCGCACAGCGGATTCCATCAATGAGCGTCTATCCACCAAGTTATCTACCTCCAGTCTGTTCGAGAATTCCAACGTAAAGGAGCTGTCCGCCCATATTGTTGCGTGCTATGGAGAGAAGATCTCGACGCGCAAGGGAGCGTTTTCCAACACCGCTGAGGCTCGAGAAATTCCGGTGTCTCCCGCGAGTGCGCAGCAGGAGTCAAGGCTCAATCGAGAGCCAGCGGATGCCGCTGCCTCCACGTCGGCGACTGCAGTCTTGCAACGAGAGCCAATCGCGATCATCGGTATCGGCGGGCGCTTTCCCGGCGCGGACAACATCGACGAGCTCTGGAAGCATCTGCAAGCCGGCACCGACTGCATTACGACGGTGCCCTCCGGGCGATGGGACCATAGCCGATACTTCGAGACCAGGGTAGGGCATCCCGACAAGAGTCAGTGCAATTGGGGCGGTTTCGTGCGCGGCGTCGACGAGTTCGATGCCGAGTTTTTCGAGATTTCCGCTCCGGAAGCCGACGTGATGGGACCGCAGGAAAGGCTGCTGCTGGAGGTTGCATGGGAGGCGGCCGAGAATGCGGGTTATCATCCGGAGCTATTCCAATCGCTGCATCGCGGCCGTGTCGGTGTATACGTGGGAGCGCGCACGGATTTCGAGGCTGGGCTCAACGCCGCTATGGCCGCTGCGAGGATCTCCGCGCTGCTTCAAGTCAGCGGCCCGAGTCTAGTAGTCGATACGCATAGTGCTTCGTCCGCGAGCGCACTAAACCTCGCCTGCGAGGCGCTTGCGGCAGGGATGTGCGAGGCGGCTATAGTGGGCGGTGTGTTCGTGCTGGCGCCGGAGCATTTCGTCATTGGCAGTATGTCCGGGACCCTGGCGACTAGCAGCCGCTCCCGCAGCTTTGCCGATGGCGATGGAATACTCTATGGAGAGAGCGCCGTTGTGGCGGTCCTGAAGCCGCTGTCATCCGCCGAGCGTGACAACGACCGTATCCTGGCTTTGATCAGAGCGACCGCCGCGAACTGTAGCAACGGCGGTTTCGTTTCCGATAGCAAGCTGCGCAATCCCACGTTTCAGCAAGATGTAGTGAGGGAAGCTCTGCAAAAAGCGCGCGTGCCGGCACGTACGATTACGTGCATCGATTCGGCGGCGAACGGCAAACCGAATTGGGATGCCGTGGAGTTCCACACGTTGAAATCGGTATTCCAAGAACAGACGGAAGAGCGGCAGTTCTGTGCGCTCGGAAGCGTCAAGTCGAACATCGGACACTCGGGTCCTGCTTCCGCGCTCACGCAGTTGACCAAGTTGGTATTGCAACTCAGGCATCGGCGCCTGGTTCCCAGCATCGGGGTGGATAGGGAGAACCCGCTGATCGCCTTTGCCGATTCGCCGTTCTATCTCTCGCGAGAATCCGTTGTCTGGGAACAGCCCGAGACGACATCGGACGGGGAGACTACGCCGTGTCCGCGGCGCGCGCTGCTTACATCGAATGGAGCTGGCGGATCGAATGTGTGTGCGGTGCTCGAGGAATACATTCCAGGAGGGCTTTCGGTCGTGGACACAGGAAACGAACGGGATCGGCGCGAGTATCTCATTCTATTATCGGCGCGTACGCTGAAACAGCTTTGGACGCGCATGCACGACCTGAAGAATCATCTGATGCAAACCAACGAGGTGAGCATCGCTGACTTGGCGTACACATTGCGCAGGCGCAGACGGAGCATGAATCATCGTTTCGCAGTAGTAGTGCCGAATGTGAAACGACTATGTGAGCGGATCGACCAGCTGATCGAACCGGCAGCATTGCAGGCGCCGAATTCGGCGGAGATGTCTTCGAGCTACTACGGCAGTGCGAGCGAGTGCCGTCGCGAAGTGTCCGCCCTGATCGACAGCGACGACGAGAACCATTTGCTGAGAAAGTACGCCAGTGAAGGCAATCTGCAGAAGCTGGCCTTTTACTGGACTCGGGGTAGCGCATTGCCCAACGCCGTGTTGGACGATACCTTTGGAGGGCGGCTGATCTCCACGCCTTCTTATCCGTTCGAGAGGGTTTCGGTAGCCAGGGCCGAAGCAGCAGGCGGCATGGCGGAGATCTACGCCAATACTCGCCGACGTACCGCAGTCTGAACGGCACGTCGCGAGTCGCTATCTCGGTGGCGACGATCGAGGCAATCGTAATTCTAGAGTGACTATGACATGCAATACGAAGTGAAACGCGCGGCGCTGAGCACTTACGAGCCGTCGATGACGGACCTGCCGAGCAAGGGCTACGTCGTCGTGCGACAGTTCCTCGGCGAGAGTGAACGATTGGTGCTGCTCAGGGACTACGAGAACCCGCAGGCGTTCGTTGCCAACGGAAACTACGATGTAGTGCCGGCTTCACCAGCCATTGCAATGCGGTTCAGCGGGAAGCTGCAACGTATGTGCGAGATAATCGCGGCACAGACCGGGATTCAGGCGGATCTGACGACCGATGTGGTCTATTTCGCAACGACCAACGGGATCCGCTTTCCGTGGCATCAGGATCATGAAGATTATTTTTCATTCTACGATCACGTCAATTATCTGAATTTCTACATTCCGATCGCGAAACCCTCAGCTAGCCGTTCGAACGTTTGCGTGATTCCATTCGATCGCCTGTTCCAATCCATTCCGATGCAGGTAGATGCCGTCCTGGGCAAGGGCGCCAGGACGTTCTCTCCGCTCGAGAACACGACCGAGGTGCGAGACGATGAGACCGATGAGCGAACCACTTGGCCGATCAATATCGAGGATCTGTGCGAGACGCCGCAGCTGGAGGCGGGAGACTTGCTGATCTTGCGAGGCGACATGATTCATCGTACCCAGGACGCCGATACCAAGCGCGTTGCTGTCTCATTCCGGCGGCAGAGTTCGGCGAGCGTCGTGAACAGGCGGAGACTGATGTCGGGTGGCGTGACGAAGCGGCAATTCATGAAGCAGAACTCGCTGCGCTTCAGCCAGATCCTGCGATACTTCGCAGAGGCCGACACCGAGGAACTGACAGTCGGGCATTTGATGAGCAGGATGACGTTGGAGCGTCTTCTGCGTCGCTGACGCGGTTTGTAGTTCGCTGCTAATGCACCGACATTCAGGTACGAAGGAAAGTCGCGGCAAAACGCTGAGCTATCGTCGGATCGATGCCGTGGGACGCTGGATCTATGGCAAATCGCATTGCCAGTTCCGCCACCTTTCCATACTCGCCCGCATCCCGGGTGCAGTGCTGCCATAGCTCACGAGTTCGTTCGTCGAGCTCCTTGGCTTGTGCCAGTAGTCGAGGGTCGAAACGAGGCAGAGCCGAGAATCTCTCCTTTGGGATGGCTTCTTGTCGCCAACCGAAGCCGAGTCGGCTACCGTCGTGCCTGGCGAGGAGTGGCAATGGGGAACCGCAGTCGACCCGTGCCTCCGCTAAGAAATGTAGCCCTTGCTGCCAATGGGGGCCGTCAGTTTGTGGAGAGTTCGACAGCCAAGTGGATTCGTCTAGTTGCAGGTCGAACCAAAATAGCACCGCACCGGCAACGCCGTCGGCGATCGCAGGAATGAGCAGCTCCTTCTCTTGCGCTGCCGTATTCGAGTTCGAGAAATCGAACTCGAATACGTCGAACGGTTCCGTGAGCGCGCGATAGTTCAGCCTGCTGGCATCGACGTTGATGAATCTCGGCGCGAATCGATAAGGATTCAATAGATTGACATCGACATCCAGGATGCGATCGAGTCGATACTCGACGATGATCGCTCGAATCTTACCGCCCATGGGTAACAGGCGCGCTTGCTCGGTGAGCAGATGCTCTCGTGCATGTGCTGCAAAGTGCAGAATACCTTCGCCGATCAGGCTGCAGTCGAACGTTTCAAACACCGCCAGGTCGGCGCGAACGGGGAGGTCGTCAGGTATCAAGAGTGTCCGGCAATCCTTGTCGATCCACCGGACCTTGTCCTCGAGGCCGCTTGCAGCAACGACGCGTCGGCCGACTCTGGCCAAGATAGGGTCCACCTCACAACTAAAAATCTGTCCGGCGCCAGACTGCGACGCAATCATCGATACCAGACCGCATCCGGCTCCAATGCTCAGTACCGTGGCGGATGGATTGAGTTCGAGCGCTCTGCCGATGGCGTCGCGATAGGCATCGTGACGTTGTCGATCCATGAGCATGGCCGTACACCAACTTGGGAGTTGATGCGAGCGAAGCTGGGGAGTCGCGGTCTCGATCTCCATATGGAGTCGAGATTCGTAGACATCGATACGCACGGCCAGCTGCTGTCCTCGTTCGACACGAGTGGCATCAACGTACTGCACCGCGGGTCTTATGCATTGTAAAGAACTTCCGGGTGCGTTGCCGAGGCGTCCCGGGCCCAGTTCCAGCTCGAACCAGTAGACGATGGCCTCGACTCTTCCGGGCGAGTCGATGGGAAATGGGACCTTCCACACTTCTTCATCGAAGTTTTCGAAATCGATGCTTCCCACAGCCGAGGGGGGCGATAGCGCCAGCCATCGATGGAAAGTTTCCAGGGGCTGAGGAAAGAGCGACCATTGAAGGTCTCCCAGCGGCCGGAGCTCGAAGTCATCGACGTCATAATTCCATTGAATCGGCATTGCAAAGATTGTCGCGCGGGCCGGCAGGATGCGCGCCTGCATCGGCAGGCCGGAGGACCGACTATCCCGTATCGCCTTCACGATGCCCGTGCCGAGCAACGAATGATCGATATTCGGAAACGCGAAATACCGGCACTGCGAGTAGTCTTTTCCTTCCGCACCCGGAGGGATGATATCGATACCTCTCGAGAAGACTTCGAAAGACGCGCGCCGTTCTTCCTCCGACCAACGCTGAATATCGGCGCCGTGTGCCCTGTGCCAGTCGCTCAAGAGATTCCTTTGCACGATTCCGCGGGCAACGCGTTCCTCTATGGGAGATGGCTCCGCCGAAAACACCTGCGTGGAACCTTGGCTTCTAGCTCTTAGCGCCAGAGTGCCGAGTTCGCTGCCTCGGAACCCGATCGCCGAACCGTTTGCGGCGGTGATAGCGCAATCCCACGCGGCGACCCAAGCAGGGTCTTCGAGCCGTGCCAGCGAGTTCGTCAACGACTGATGCCCGCTGTACCTGATGAGGTGCTGTCTGAGACCGTCCACCATCGTCTTCTCGAACGACTGCGGTATTGCGGGAGAATGGAATAGCGCGGGATCGAATTTCACCTCCGGTAGCGGAGGGACTTCGATCCGCAAGGGGCCGGCGGACGTTCGTGGATCGAGCGTTTGTCTCAGGAGCGCGTCCTTGCTGAGCTCTCTCTCGAGGAAGCGGATGCGCTGCTTACTCTTCTCATCGTTCGGCTCGAGCCGCAGCACGTGTCGATACATGGCAATCGCTTCTTGCCGCTCTCGCAATCCGTCGTGCGCTTCCGCTTGCAATCGATACCCCGGGGCAAGATCCGGTTGCAGCGTGACGATGCGCTTTGCGTCCGTCAGTGCATCTTGAAGTCGGTTGACCTTCAAGTAGACCTCCGCGCGAGCAATGTACCAATCGACATTGTCGGGCGCGATACCGATCAGTTGGCCGTAGTAAGTTAGCGCCTCGTCGAGATTCCCGTCGGCGACAGCGTTGGTCGCCATCCCTTCGAGATAAGGCACAACCCGTTGCAGGACTTGCTTCGGAACTCGCCCGAGCATAGCTTTCATGAAGGCAGGGTCGCCGGTAGAGAGCGCAGTATCTAGATCGTCACTCCAGTCGGGCATTTGAATCTTCCACTCCGTTGCAAGGGGCTCCGACGAACGTTCACCATGCCAGCGCCCGGATCGAGAATAGCAACATATCGCGCTACTCAACACTCACTTCGCCGTTGAAGTCGCCGGGCGACATTCTTGCAAGAGTTCCGTGCACTGCGATTGGGATCGGAAGCCTCGCTGGAGAAATTTCCCTATGTATTCGACCGTATTTACGTTCTCGGGACAGGGATCGCAGTACTTTCAAATGGGACTGCCGCTGTTCGAAAAGAACGAGACGTTTCGTCGCTGCATGACCCACATGGATGGAATCGTCGAACAGCTGAGTGGGATGTCCGTGCTCGCTCGCTTATACGACCCCGGTAGTTCGAAAGGTGCGATATTCGATCGGCTAGCGCTGTCCCATCCGGCGATATTCATGGTCGAGTACTCATTGGCGCAGGCCCTGTTGCAAGAGGGCGTGCAGCCGGAGCTTACGTTGGGTGCCAGCCTTGGTACGTTCGCGGCGGCGACCGTCGCGGGGATTCTTCGCCTCGAGGAAGCACTCTTTGCGGTAGTGCGCCAGGCCGAGTTGGTCGAACAGTTGTGCAAGCCGGGGGCGATGATCGCCATCCTCGGCTCCCCGGAACTTTGCGACGAACCGTTCCTGCGATTGCATTCCGAGCTGGCAGCGGTGAATTTCGATTCACACTTCGTGGTCTCGACCACCCAGCACGGTCGGGCTGGCATCGAAGTGGAGCTGAGGCGGCGGGGCTTGACGTTCCAGCGACTGCCGGTCAATTTCGCGTTCCATTCCAAATGGATCGATGAGGCAAAAGAGCCGTTGCGCGACTTGGGGCGATCGCTCGCGCGCAGGTCCGCCAGAATTCCCATGGTCTGCTGCGAGAGTGCGCAACAGCTTTGGCATCTGGAAGACGACTACTTGTGGAATGTTGTCAGAGGACCCATTCGCTTCCAGCAAGGTATCGCGGCCTTGGAGCGAACCGGTGCGTATCGTTACATCGATATGAGTCCGGCGAGTACGCTGACGACATTGCTCAGATACTGCCTGCGAGCGGAGTCGCGGTCGAAGGCGCATGGAATATTGTCCCCTTTCGGCGGCGATATGACGTCTTTCGATGCTCTAGCGCACATCGCCGAAGCCAATTAGAACGATCGCATGTCATAGGCCGAACGTCGAGGGTAACCATCCGTGCCGCGATGGTCGTTCGATTGGCGAACTCCGCTGCAATTGAGGAGCCGCTTGCTTTGGCTGCAACACGAATTCCAGAATGAACGCACGGATCGATGTTCACCGTAAGACAAGGAAATGCGGAATGACTGCCTTATTATTTCCTGGCCAAGGCTCGCAGATGCGCGGTATGGGAAAAGACCTGTTCGACGAGGTGCGCGAGTATGCGGCAGTAGAGTCGCAAGTCGATGCGGTCCTCGGCTACTCGATGCGCAGGCTCTGTCTCGAAGACCCGAATAACCGGCTCAAGGAAACGTTATACACACAGCCGGCTCTCTACGTTGTGAATGCATTGCACTACTACAGAGCTTTGAGCCAAGGCGCTCGACCCCAGTTTCTAGCTGGCCATAGTCTGGGTGAGTACAACGCCCTTCTCGCGGCGGGCGTTTTCGATTTCATCACCGGCCTACGCCTGGTGCAGCGTCGCGGTTATCTCCTATCGCAAGCCAAGAACGGTGGCATGGCGGCGGTCCTCGGGTTGGACTCCGGTCGTATCGCCGGAATCCTCAGGGCCAATGGACTGGCGAGCCTCGACGTAGCGAACTTCAATTGTAGATCGCAGACTGTCATCTCCGGACCCGCCGACGACATCAATCGAGCGGCTCCAATCTTTGAAAGGGCGGGAGCGACCATGTGCGTGCCGCTTCAGGTCAGCGCTGCTTTCCATTCGCGCTATATGGCCGGCCCAGCCAAGCAGTTCGGCGATTTCATCGCTCCCTTCACCTTCGCCGCACCCCGAATTCCCGTTGTCGCGAATGTCACGGGCGACCTGTATCCGACCGTGAATCCTTCCGAGGCCGTGAAGTCGTTGCTGGTCAAGCAAATCACGCACTCGGTGAGGTGGTCCGAGATCGTGCGTTACCTGTTTGCGCGCGGCGAGACGGACCTGCGCGAGTTAGGGCCAGGCAACGTACTGAGCCGCCTAACGCAACAGATTCAGCAAGAGCGGTAGGGACGATCGACCGATCCACCGCGGCATAGATATGACCACCATTACAGGGCAGTCGCTTGGAAGCGCCGGTTTCAAGAGTGCCTACGGACTGCGCTACGCATATCTCACCGGTGCGATGTACAAGGGGATTGCATCGAAAGAACTGGTCGTCGCGATGGGCCGTGCGGGCATGCTGGGCTACTTCGGTGCAGGTGGTCTGCACTTTCATGAGATCGAGTCCGCCATCGAATTCATGAAGGCGAGCTTGTCGAACGGGCAGGCATTCGGAATCAATTTCCTGTGCCATCTCGACCGGCCGGAGATCGAAGAACAAACCGTCGACGTGTTGCTGCGGCGAGGTGTGCGCAATGTAGAAGCCGCAGCGTTCATGCGAATCACACCGAGCCTGGTGCGATGGCGGCTCACCGGGTTGAGGCGTTTGAGTGACGGCCAAGTGGAGCCGCGAGGCCGGACGTTAGCGAAGGTCTCGCGTCCGGAAGTCGCATTGGCGTTCATGCAGCCCGCACCGGAGGCAATTGTCAGGGCGCTGCTCGAATCGAAGAAAATCACTGCTGCTGAGGCTGAGACAAGCGGCGACCTGCCAATGGCCGACGACATTTGCGTCGAAGCCGATTCGGGTGGACACACCGACCAGGGTGTCGCGCTGGCGTTGCTGCCAACCATGCTGGCGCTGCGAGACGAAATGATGCTGCGATATCGATTCCCTCGCACGATCAGAGTTGGCGCCGCGGGAGGAATCGGCGCGCCGCAAGCCGTCGCGGCGGCGTTCATCATGGGCGCAGACTTCGTCATGACGGGTTCTATCAATCAGTGCACCGTGGAAGCAGGTACGAGTGCCCCAGTGAAGGACATCCTGCAGGAAGTGAATGTGCAGGACACAACCTATGCGCCAGCGGGAGACATGTTCGAGCTGGGTGCGCGCGTGCAGGTTGCTAAGCGAGGTCTGTTCTTCCCGGCTCGGGCCAACAAGCTGTACGAGTTGTACCAGCGTTACAACTCGATCGAAGAGATCGACCCCAAGACACGCCAGCATATCGAGCAGCGCTTCTTCAAGCGTTCCTTCGAGGCGGTGTGGGAGGAGACACGCTCATACTACGTGGGTTCGGATCCCGCCAAGTTGCGAGAGATCGAGAAGAGCCCTAAACAGAAAATGGCCGCGATCTTCAAATGGTATTTCATACATACGACGCGCCTGGCCCTGTCGGGCAGCGATGAGCAGAGGATCGACTATCAAATTCATTGCGGCCCGGCACTGGGCGCATTCAATCAATGGGTGAAAGGCACGGAGCTGCAACCCTGGCAGAACCGTCGTGTCGCCGACATAGCGTCGCGGTTGCTGAGCAGTGCAGCCGCATTACTCAACGAACGCTTTGCGGTTCTCCACTCGACGGGTAGCGGCAGTCCGCCCGAGCGAGAAGCCGGTCCTGTCGCCATTGCGTTCAATCAACGGTAGCGAAGGATCTTGAACGGAACCCGATCGTGGGCGCGTTCGATGCTTGCACGCTGGAAGAATGCAAACTGCTGATTGGCATGAGTAATCCGAAAAGCAGTAGGGAAAGGAGCTAGCAGCTCCGCTGCGGGCGTGAGCATCTACGATGAGAAGTAACATTTCGATCAGGATTGCTTGACGCAATTTTGTACGTTCGCCCACACTCTGTTTCGCCGCAGGATGCAGCAGCGATCGCTAGCAAGACACCGGCGTTGTTCCAAAGAACTACCGATCCAGCGTAGACGTGTGCAAAAACGGAGGGCCAGGGTATGACCGATGCTGTGACCGTGAATGAGATTCTGCGTTTCAAGGATAAGAACGACGGTCTTCGTCCGAGAGCATCGGCAGCCAACTTGGAACTGGTGAAGGGGTCTGAGACGACGAAGCCTTTCGAGTATCTGAATGCGAGGAACGTGTATCCGTATTTCGTCGACTTCAAGAAATCCACTATCTACTTCATACAGACCAACGTAGAGATAAAGCACAATGAGGCGGCATTCATTCACGAAGAACTGCAAGCGGACGCCAAGTACCTGCTGACGGCCAGCATCGACGGATTCATGTCGTTCTGCGCGCGTTTGGATCTGCCCAAGGATCCGGACATATTCTTCATACATCACGCCAGTCGATGCGGATCGACCTTGCTTCATAAGGTCATGGCGTCCCATCCGGACATAGAGTCCTTCTCCGAGGACCTGATGCTGGAGAACGTCATGGAAAACGTCATGGTCGACGTCGATGCCGAAACGATCGAGCGCGTATTTCGAGTGCTGGTGCTGTTCATTGCTCACAAGTTCGCCGCGGAGCCCCACAAGAAATTGGTATTCAAGCTGAGCGGTCCATCCTTCATCTGGTTCGACAACCTTATGAAAGTGTTCCCGAGGAGCAAACACATCTATCTGACGCGCGATATCATCGAGATCCTGGAGTCGTTGATCAGCATGAAGAGGGCGAGCTTCTTCCATCGGCTGCTGCTGAGGATAAAGCTCTACAATTACAAACTGCTCCCCTACAGCAAGACGCAAGCGCCGCTCGACCGTCCGAGATCGCCGCTGCATCGTCTCCAGTTCAAGGATCCATACTTCGCGACTCGTCGAGCGAATCGTGAGTTGCCTCCGTTCAAGATCAGCGCGGCGGAATCGTTGGCGCTGTATATCATGATAAAGGACCAGTTCTTCGCGGCGAGGGCCGCCGAGGTGCTCAACCTGAAGTATCAAGATATCCTTTCGGTAGAATCATTGCGGCGTAAACTGAATCCCTTTCTGGAGTTCGATCTTGCGAGCGGCATCGATGAGAGCTGCTATCGTCAGCATTCTCAGAAGAACAGTTTCCTCAATCCATCCTATCCAAAGCATTGGAAGTTTACGCAACGCGAGAAGGATGACTTAAGAGGTTTCGTTGCTCGCATGTCTGAAATGGTCTAGGCTGCAGAGATGCATCGCTAAGAGAGTGTGGCGGCCGGGTGCCTGCAGCCGCGGCGTGGCGTTGCAATCGACTACGGTTCGCTGCGAGTTGTCAGCGGTAAGGGCAAGCGCGACATCATCGATGGCCTTGGAATCACAACTGTGATGATCAATGCATGGGACGCCTGTCTCCAAGCGATAAGGTCGACGCATCGCGTAGCGATTCTCGCCGTGTGACTGAATTGCAGTAGACACCCCCTGAGAAAATGTGACGCGAAACATCCTTCTCGATCAGATCGAAACTAAATACATATGATGAGCCGATAGCGACGATGTCGATGATTCAGCAAGGTGCTCATCATAGGCTTTCTATCTGTTGCAGAAGTGCCCTTCCCGACAGAAGGCTAGCAGCAGCTCATTCCGGGCACCTAGGTAACACTTTCAGGACTTTGCGGGGAGACGCTTAAATGCCGTGGCGGGAATGCAAGATGGATAAGCGCCTATGGTTCGTGGCTTGCCTGTTGGAGGGCGAGAAGATGGCTGCGGTCTGCCGGGAGATCGATATTGCGCGAGCTGCCGCGAGAGCGTATTTCGAGAAGCAGCGCGTGCAGGACGAGATGCAGGCTCGAGCGAGCGTCGTGAGCTCAGCGAACTCGAAGTAACAGCCGATGTCGAGGGGAAGAGCGTCGCCTGCAGAGAGCGTGGAGCATACCAACTAAGAAGAGAATCATGAACGCGCTTCGAGTTCCTGGTGCCGCCCCAAAGTCGTGATGTATGCGCGTTACAGTTCAGACCAGCAGCGCGCGGCGAGCATAGAGGACCAATACAGAAATTGTCGACGCAGAACGGAATCTGAGGGCTGGAGCGTCGCTGAGGCCTATGCCGATGAAGCGATGAGCGGCGCCGATAGCAATCGCCCTCAGTATCAGGCAATGCTGGCTGTTGCATCACGCCGAGAGTTTGACGTCCTGCTTATCGACGATTTGAGCAGGCTCTCCAGAGATCAAGTAGAGAGCGAACGCGTGATCCGGCGTCTCGAATTCCTCGGAATTCGCATCATTGCGGTTACAGACGGATATGATTCCGAGACAAAGGCAGCAACACGCAAGATTCAGCGTGGGGTCAAAAACCTAATCAATGAGATGCGGCTCGATGAGCTGCGCGAACAAGTGCACCGCGGCCTGACCGGTCAGGCGATGAAGAATTACTGGTGCGGTGGGCGTCCGTGTGGCTACCGGCTCAAGCCGATCTTAGATCAGTCTCAGCACGATGCGTACGGGAATCCCGCACGAATCGGAACGGTCCTTGAGATCGACAGTGAGCAGGGCAAGATTGTTGCTGAGATCTTCGATCGGTATGCGGCGGGGGTCTCGTATTTCGCAATCGCACGCTCGCTGAATGAGCGAAATATTCCGAGCCCGGGCTCTACGTGGAAACGTGAGGTCCGCCGCTGTCGCTGGTGGGTCGCATCTGAGATTCGGGTGATGCTCCGGAATCCGCTCTACCGGGCACGTGAGATGGAGCGTTTCTCAATTCGTGCGAGAGCCTGACTCGGGAAGGCACAAACGACGCATAAGGGCAGAGGCAGAGTGGGTGAGCCATTGCGACGAGTCACTAAGGGTGAATGGCACTAAGTTAAGGCTCAGCATCCGGAACGGAATGAGCGAAGGGATTGAAAGAGAAGAAGGTTGGCCTGGATTGGTAGGATGTTTGTTACCACACAA
>Ga0065707_10082133_pt1 | contig 21190 bp, 18 predicted proteins | sample SwiRhicommuniRL3_FD_59094 | JGI IMG/M metagenome (GOLD analysis project Ga0065707, IMG submission 59094) | Switchgrass rhizosphere bacterial communities from Rose Lake, Michigan, USA - RL3 v2 (version 2) | ecosystem: Host-associated > Plants > Roots > Rhizosphere > Soil | place: East Lansing...
CGCGTCCCCGCCGCCCGCGCGGAACTGGCGGCCACCGACGAAGCCATCGCACTGACCCGTAATGCGCTGGCCGCACTGATCGGCGCCGGCCCGGATCGTGGCCTCGCGATTGCCCGACCCAACGCCTCGGTGCTGGAGGTAAGCGGGGTGCCGGCCGATGCGGCGATCAACCTGATCGGACGCCGGCCCGACATCGCTGCCGCCCGTGCCAGGGTCGAAGCCGCCGCCAGCCGGATCAACGTGGCGCGCGCCGCCTTCTATCCGAATATCAGTCTGTCAGGGCTGGTCGGCCTCCAGTCGCTGGGTTTCGACAATCTGCTCAAGGCAAGCTCCGCCTTCGGCAATGTCGGGCCGGCGGTTACGCTGCCGATCTTCCATGGCGGTGCGATCTCGGGGCAATATCGCGGCGCGCGCGGCCAATATGACGAGGCGGTCGCCCGCTATGACGCCAGCCTCATTCAGGCCCTCAAGCAGGTCGCCGATGTCGTCGCCAGCCGCACGGCGCTGACGGTGCGGTTGAGCCAATCCCGGCAGGCGCTCGCAGACGCCGAGGAGGCCAATGCGCTCGCCCGGCAGCGTTATGAAGGGAGCCTGTCGACCTACCTCGACGTGCTCAACGCCGAGGAAACCGTGCTGCAGGCGCGCCGCGCCGTTGCCGAGCTCGAAACCCGCGCTTTCACCCTCGATGTTGCGATGGTCCGCGCGCTCGGCGGCGGCTTCGCCTGAAGCCAATCCAACCGGAGAACGATGCCATGTCTGCTCTTCGCCGCCTGGCCCGCCACCGGGCGACCCGCGTCATCGCCATCGGCGTCGCGGTCAAGCTCGCCATCGGCGCGATCGCCTATGCGCTGCTCCTCGATATGCACCGACTCGCCACGGCGGCTCTGTAATCTCACATCACGAAGAAGGATTTCCCAATGGCTGATTATGACCTTCAGGAACCCGACGCCTTGGCGATCGGCGCCAAGCTCCCCCCGATCCAGACCCCAAGCAAGGCCGCAAGGCGAAAGAAGCTGTTGCTTGCGCTCGGCGCGGCGGTCGCGGTGATGGGCAGCGGCTATGCGCTGCTTGCCGATGACGACCATGTGAGCACCGACAACGCCTATGTGAATGCCGATGTCGCGCAGGTGACGCCGCTCGTGGCGGGACCGGTCGCCTCCGTAGCGGTGGTCAACACCCAGATGGTGAAGCGCGGCGATATCCTCGTCAGGCTCGATGACATTGATGCCCGCATCGCGCTCGCCAAGGCTGAAGCCGAATGGCAGCGAGTCCGGCGTCAGTTCGGCCAGGTGGTCGCGACCGGCGGCGCGCTGGCAGCACAGGTCCGGGCGGGCGACGCCGAGGTTGGCCGGGCCCGTGCGCAGCTCGATATCGCGACGGCGGCTTTCGCCAAGGCCAAGGTCGATCTCGATCGCCGCGTGCGGCTCGCAGAGTCGGGAGCGGTTTCAGGCGACGAGCTGACCATCGTCCGCAACGCCTATTCGGCAGCCAAGGGCAATCTCGCTCAGGCCCGCGCCGGGTTGGCGCAGGCCAATGCCGCCCGCGCCTCGGCCCAAGGCAGCCACGCCGCCAATGAGGCGCTGGTGAGCGGCACGACGATCGACACCAATCCAGATGTCGCCGCCGCCAGAGCGAAGCTCGATCAGGCGCGACTCGACCTGTCCCGCACCGTGATCCGCGCGCCGGTCGACGGCGTCGTTACCAACCGGCAAGTCCAGATCGGCCAGCGTGTCGCGCCGGGCAATCCGGTGATGACGATCGTCCCGGTCCGCTCCGTCTATGTCGACGCCAATTTCAAGGAAGGGCAGCTTGGTCGCGTCCGCCCCGGCCAGCCGGTCGATCTGACCTCCGACCTCTACGGTTCGAAGGTCGTCTATCACGGGCGCGTCGCCGGTTTCTCCGGAGGCACCGGCTCGGCCTTTTCGCTGATCCCGGCGCAAAACGCGACCGGCAATTGGATCAAGGTGGTCCAACGCCTGCCCGTTCGCGTGAGGCTCGATCCTGCGGAGCTGGCCGCCCATCCGTTGCGGGTCGGCCTGTCGATGGAAGCCGAGATCGACGTCTCGGACAAAGGCTGAGGTGATCGCATGAACGCCAACGCATCGCACCCGGCGCCACTGTCCGGAAGCACGCTTGTGCTCGCCGGCGTGGTGCTGGCGGTGACCAATTTCATGGTGGTGCTCGATACCACCATCGCCAATGTCTCGGTCGCTCATATTGCCGGCGGGCTCGGCATCTCCTCGAGCGAAGGAACATGGGTGATCACCTCCTATGCGGTCGCCGAGGCGATCTGCGTGCCGCTGACCGGCTGGCTGTCGCGCCGCTTCGGCACGGTGCGCGTGTTCGCGGGCGGGATGATGGGCTTCGGCATCTTCTCCTTCCTCTGCGGGATCGCGCCGAGTCTCGGCGCGCTGGTCGCCTTCCGCATCGGACAAGGGATCTGCGGAGGACCGCTGATGGCGCTCAGTCAGACGCTGCTGCTGCGCGTTTTTCCCAAGGACAAGCATGCGATGACGATGGGCATCTGGGCGATGACGACGCTGACCGCGCCGATCTTTGGCCCGATCCTAGGCGGGACGATCAGCGACAATTGGGGCTGGCACTGGATATTTTTCATCAACATCCCCATCGCCATCGCCTGCTCGCTGACCGCCTTCGCGGTGCTGCGCCCGGCTGAGACCGAGCGCGTGAAGGACGGTATCGACGGTGTCGGCCTCAGCCTACTCATTCTCTGGGTCGGCGCGCTGCAGCTGATGCTCGATCTCGGCCGCGAGCATGACTGGTTCGGCTCGCATCTGATCGTCACGCTCGCGGTCGTCGCGGCGATCGGTTTCGCGATATTCCTGATCTGGGAGCTGACCGAGAATAACCCCGCCGTGGACCTGCGCGCCTTCCGCCATCGCGGCTTCACGGTCGCGGTCACGGCGCTGATGTTCACCTACGGAACCTTCTTCGCCAGCCTCGTAATAATCCCGCAATGGCTGCAGGGCGCGATGGGCTACACCGCGACCTGGGCGGGCTATGCAACCGCGTTCAACGGTGTCGCCGCGGTATTGATGGCGCCTTTCGTGGCCAAACGGATGACCAAGGTCGATCCGCGACGGCTGGTGTTCGTCGGTATTATGTGGCTCGGCCTCACCTCGCTGCTGCGTGTTTTCTGGTGGAGCAGCGGCTCCGATTTCTGGACGCTGGCGTTGCCCCAGCTGATCCAGGGCGCGGGAATGCCCTTCTTCTTCATCCCGCTCACCACCATTGCGCTGGGCGCGGTGGATGAGGAGGAGACCGCCTCGGCGGCGGGCGTGATGAACTTCCTGCGAACCATGGCCGGCGCGGTTGCGGTCGCAATCTCGACGACGCTCTGGTACGATGGTGCCGAGGGAAAACGCGCGGCCCTATCGGGCGTGCTGAACGGTGCGCAGGCCATGATAGACCAGCTCACCGCACGCGGCTTCAGCGTCGAGCAGGCCAGGCTGATGATCAGCCAGATGGTCGACCGGGAAAGCGTCGCGCTCGCCACGGGTCAGACGTTCGTGGTGGCCGCGCTGATCTTCGTCGCAGCAGCCTCGATCATCTGGCTGGCGCCCCGGCCCAGCCGCGCAGTCGACACCAGCTCGGTGCATTGACCCTTCACTCAGGAGAAAGACGACTTGGCCAAAGCGCTCGACCTGGCCCACGCCAGCGAGGCGAGCTACTTGCCGGGGTGGTGCGGCGCGCGCGGCTGAAGCTGGTCGATTCCTGGCGGCGTTTGTGCCGCCGCGCCGCGACTAAGCGCGTTTGGGGCGGTGTAGCGACCTGGGCGGAGCTGAAGCTTGGGGCTTGCCTGGGCCATCGTTGAACCTATCACCGCCATTCAAGGTGCGGAAAGCTTCCGTCACTATGGGATCGGCATAACCGATGCGTGGCTTGCGGATCAGATTACAACGGCTGTTGGCGGCTTGGCGTGCGCCGGCGGCGCCCGTCATCGAAACCGGCGTCGCCGGCGACCCGGTGTCGGACGCACCGCGCCCGGGCTGGCCGCGTCGCCCGTCCTGGCGGCGCATCGGCCTATGGTCCGTCTTCGCCGTCCTCGGACTGATCGCGTTCGCGGTCCTTTGGGCGACCTGGGTCGCGCCGCCCTGGGGGCCGATGCAGCCCCCGCAGAAACCGAGCTTCGTCTACCTCGCCGCCGACGGCACAGCGATCGCGCGGCGGGGCGCCGGGGAGGCGGCAGTCGACGCGGCTGCCCTGCCGCTGCATGTGCGCGGGGCGTTTATTGCGATCGAGGATCGGCGCTTCGCCGACCATGTCGGTATTGATCCGCGCGGGCTGGCGCGAGCGTTCTGGCGCAATTTCCGCGCGGGCGGGATGGTGGAGGGAGGCTCGACGATTACGCAGCAACTGGCCAAGAGCGCCTTCCTCTCGTCCGACCGGAAAATCGGGCGCAAGGTGCAGGAGGCGGTGCTGGCGCTGTGGCTGGATGCTTGGCTGAGCAAGGACGAGATTCTGTCGCGCTATCTGTCGACGATCTATTTCGGCGATGGCGTCTATGGCCTGCGCGCCGCTGCGCGGCATTATTTTCAGAAGACCCCGGAAAAGCTGAGCGTCGGTGAGGCGGCGATGCTGGCTGGGATGGTCAAGGCGCCCAGCCGGCTCAACCCGACGGTGAACCTGAAGGCCGCGCAAGCCCGATCGAAGCTGGTGATCGCGGCGATGGCCGAGGAGAAAATGATTCCCGCAAGCGAGGTCGCCAGCGTGCGGCTCGCGGTGCCGCGGCTCGCGCCCGATGAATTGCCGGGCGGTACCTATTTCGTCGACTGGGTCGCATCGCAGGCCGAGGCAGCGGCGGAGGAAAACCGCGTCGGCGGGAAAGGCGGGCAGCTGACCATCGCAACTACGCTGGACCGCGACCTGCAAGAGGCGGCGACCAGGGCGCTGACATCGGTACTGACCACCTATGGCGGCGGGGTGCATGCAACCCAGGCGGCGCTGGTGGCGATGCGGCCCGATGGGCGGGTTGTCGCGATGATCGGCGGGCGGAGTTACAAGGCGAGCCCCTATAACCGCGCGACGCAGGCGCAGCGTCAGCCGGGATCGGCGTTCAAGCTGGCGGTCTACCTCGCGGCGATCGAGAATGGCGAGACGCCCGACACGCTGGTCGAGAATTCGCCGCTGACGATCGGTGGCTGGAGCCCCAAAAACTATGGTGGACGCTATGGCGGGCCGATGACCCTTCGCAGCGCCTTCGCCCAATCGAGCAACGTCGCCGCGGTGCGGATCGCCGAGCGGGTGGGGCTGGGCAAGGTCGCCGATGCGGCGAGGCGGCTTGGCGTTACCGCGCGCATAACGCCAGGGCCGTCGATGGCGCTCGGCGCGTCGGGCATGACCTTGATCGAGCTGACATCGGCTTATGCCGCGATCGCGAGCGGCCATTATCCGGTGAAGGCAAGCGGGCTCGCGAGCGCACCCCCTGCGGACGGACAGGCGATCGATCCGCGCGTGCGCGAGGCCATGCTCGACCTGCTCTGGACCGCAACCAACCAGGGCACGGGGCGCGGCGCGGCGCTCGGCATTCCGACCTTCGGCAAGACGGGGACGACACAGAATCATCGCGACGCGCTGTTCATCGGCTTCGCCGGTGGCCTGATCACCGGGGTGTGGGTGGGCAATGACGACGACACGCCGATGCACGGCGTGACGGGCGGGAGCCTGCCCGCGGCGATCTGGGCCCGATTCATGAGCGCCGCCGGGCTGCGCGCAGGCGACCTCGATGTGCCGTCGACGCTGATGGCGGCGATCGAACAGCGGCAGGAGGCCATGCGCGTGGCGGCCGAGGAGCGCGAGCTCACCGAACTCGAGGCGGCCGAAGCCGCCGACGCCGCCGACGACATCGACGACGGTTCGCCGATCGGGCGCTTCATCGAGGGGATTTTGCCGGGTTTCCTGCGCGGTCACCGCGAGGCGTCCCCGGACGAAGCCCGCGCCGATGCCGAGATCGCCGCCGAGGAAGATGCGCGCGAACAGCGCCGCGCGCGCCTGGAGGAACTGCGGCGGCGCAAGGCGGAGCGCGAGGGCGTATCCTTTCCGGACGAGGAGCAGCCTCGAACGCCGTAGAGCTCGCACCGGCTGCTCGTCCGACCGACCGCGCCACAACAGATCGGATTACGGTATCCAAGGGACCCAAAAACCAATGCCGGCGTTGTGGCTCCTGTTCAGGGAGTTGCGTGTGCGTCCTCATATCTTTACGCCGTTGATCATGCTTGCGACGGCGAGCCTGTCCGCCTGCGGCGACAGATTTCCGGATAGGTCCGGCTCTGCTGAGGCCAGCTGGTCCGGCGACACCGCCGACCAGCTCAACGAAGCGATCGAAGCGCGTGCCGCGCACGGCCTCGATCGCGTCGCCTTCCCCCTCGATGCGAAGCCGGGCAGCCCTGACGGTGACGCGACACTGACCCGGGCCGCGCTCACTTACGCCGGTGCGCTCGCCCGGGGTCTGGTCGATCCAGCCAGGGCTTATGACATCTATACCGTTCCCCGTCCTTCACCCGACCTGCGGTCGGGCCTTCAGCAGGCCCTCAAATCGGGCAAGCTCGGCGAATGGCTGCAAAGTCTCGCTCCGCAGGATTCCAATTATCGCAGGCTGTCCGAAAGCTATCTCGCCCTGCGCAACAAGCCGCCCGTCGCCACGCCCGCGATCCCTGTGCCCGCCGAGCCGATCAGGCCGGGTGCTGCCGATCCGCGCATCCCCGCGATCGCCGCGCAGCTCGCCAAATACGACTATCTTTCCCGCCCGGCACCCGGCGATCGCTACACGCCCGCGATGGTCGCCGCGGTCATGAGCATGCAGGCCGATTATGGCCTGAAGCCCGACGGCGTGATCGGCAGCGACGTCACCGCGATCCTCAACCTCTCCGACGAGGAGCGCGCCCGCGCGATCGCTGTCAACCTCGAACGGCTCCGCTGGCTCGAACGGAACCCGCCTGCCACCCGCATCGACGTCAACCTCGCCGCCGCCCGCCTCAGCTATTGGCGCGACGGCAAGCTGGTCGATATCCGAAAAGTCGTCGTCGGCAAGCCCGACCACGCAACGCCCCAGCTGGGATCCCCCATCTTTCGCCTCGTCGCCAACCCGACCTGGACGGTCCCGCGCTCGATCGAGGCCAAGGAGATCGCCCCCAAGGGCCCATCCTATCTCGCGGCAAACAATATGAGCTGGCAGGACGGCTGGATCGTCCAGGGCCCGGGCCCGAAGAACTCGCTCGGCCTCGTCAAGTTCGACATGCACAACAACCGCGCCATCTATCTGCACGACACGCCCGCCAAGGCGCTCTTCGCGCTCCCCCAGCGGCAGCGCAGCCATGGCTGCGTCCGCGTCGATGATGCGCTCGGCTTCGCCACTATGATCGCCACCGATCAGGGGATCGCCGATCGATGGCGGAAGGCGCTGGCCAGCGGCGCCGAAACCCCCGTGCCCCTGACGCACGAAATCCCCGTCCGCTTGCTCTATCAGACCATATTGTTCGATGACACCGGCGACCCCGTCCTGCGCTCGGACCCTTACCAGTGGAATGATCGCATCGCTGCGAAGCTCGGCTTCACCCCTGTCACCACCTACCGCCTGAAGTCGGACCAGGACGACGTCGGCCCCTGAGGGTCCGTCACGGCACCCGGATCAAAGCCCGGCCTCGATGGGTCAGCTTTCGTGTTTTTAGCCGGCTCACGCAGCTTCGCAACGATCTGCTCCGTCGTAAACCGCTGACGTCCGATACGTTTCGCCAATTCCTATGCCTCCAATGCGCTCTCTCCAGAATTGGACCAGTTTTTCCAAGGCAGACCACCTTCGTCATGGTCGCTCGTATCACGATCCCGCCACAGGACATCAGCTGACCCAAGCGGCGGGAGCTCTGCGAGACACTCTTCTACACGCCCCGGCACTAGCTCGTAGAGCATCGCCCACTCGGCGGTATCAACCGCGTGCGGCGCAAGGTCTACAACGTGTCGGCAGACCGGCGCGGCTGCCCGGTCGCCGGCGTTGCCTCCGGCGCCGTAGCGAGGTCTGATTCCAGCCGTGGCGCCGCTTGCTCGCGAAGCGGAGCGCGGGCTCGTAGAATGTGAGGCCCGAGCTGGCGCCCTGTTCACCCTGTCCACCTGACCGGAAAAGGACAGCGCTGGTGGATCGATCGCGGACGTCCGCTTTTGCGCGAGCAGGCGTGCGGTTCAAAGGGTCTTCAAATATTCAACCAATGCGGCCCGCTCCCGAGGGGTAAGCCGAGGGCCCAGGATTCCGGGTGCCCGCCGCTTGGGATCGGATGACGTATCGAAAAGGTGACCGCTATTCCAATTGCCTCGCTTGCTCGTGTCGAACGCGAAAGCACCGGCGATTTTATGGGACTGGTAACCCACTTTGACAGGATCAAACTCGCGGCTCCCCAGGTAGAAGGTTTTCGGGCGTTCATTCAGCGGCGACAACAGGTCGTAGAGCGTTGGGACCGAACCGTTGTGGAGATAGGGAGCCGTGGCCCAAATGCCGTCCAGCGGGCGCGCTTTATAGGCGGCTACGGTTGTTCCATTGGGCCCCGCTATGCCGTCCCGTATGCCGTTGCCACGATCTCCGTTCATACGGTCGCGATCGGCCTGCGGCACTTGCGGGATCTGGGTGTCATACCAGTGATTGACGACCTTCTCGACGACCTCGCCCAAGGCGGGACCGAAAGCATAGGTCTTGATCGTACCGTTGGTCGCGAGTTCCCCCCTGATGCCCAGCGCCGCCGGGATTGTCACCGTTCGGGCCTTCATGTCGAGCGCCTGCGCCGGATCGGTGCCGATACGCTCCACCGGGATCATCGGCATGCGAAGGAGGCGTTGGCCCGCGGCATTTGTGCGCGCCCAATGCGATGGATAGTCAGCGCTGCTCGGCTTGCTCCAGAATTCAGGGCTTTTTACCGGGGGGAAGTGACAGCTCTGGCAGTGCTGCCGGTACAGCGCCGCGCCTTGTGATGCGAGGGCGGCGTCGATTGGCGGCAGTACGCGGTCGGGCCAAGTGGGCGCGAGCAAGCCGTTGAACTTCCGTTGCGGCAGAGGCGGCGTGCCCATCAATAGCGCCTCGATCTTATAAAGATTATCGACGGGAATTGTCGATTTGAACAGGGTTGATGTGTCGCCCTTGAAGTTCACGAAAGCTCTGACGCCCATGGCTTCGCCCGCATTGCGCACCATGGGTTGCTCGATCGATCCGTTATACTGCACCCAATCGAACCAGCCGCTATCCCAAATATGCGGATAGGCGACAGGTGCAGATCGGGCCGCGACGTTGTCCATCCGCCCCATCTGCATCCCGAAGACCTCATTCCCGATCCTGTTGAGCGCGTCCAAGCGCCCGAAGCCTTCCTCCACCTCGGCGGCAGCGAGCTTACGCTCGATCGCCTGCAGCGCCTCCACGCGTTTGATGAACTTGCCCAACGCCTTCTTCAGCTGCGTCTCCTGCTCCGCCGTGTGATTCGGTCCGAGCACACGCTCGGCAAAGCGCCCGAAGCGGAACGGCAGCTTCTCGGTCAATCCGACCGAGAGCGCGAGGGCCATGCGGAACTTTCCCAGGTCGAGGAGCGCCGGTCCGCCCTCGACCAAAATGGCTGTGCCCTTATAGTCGATCTGGGCGGTATGGCAGGCGGCACAGGTCAGGCCCGCCTGATCGATGGCGCGCCCATCGGACGGGTCATGTCCTGCTGTTCGCGCGAAGCCGACCGGCAGGCCGTCAGGATTGTGCTGCGGGTCCAATGTGCCCCGGATGAATCCGAACCGCGCGAGATAGTCTGCATCGCTGAGCAGCCCTGGCGATCTGATCGAGAATTCGGGCCGTTCAAGCGCCACGAACCAGGCATATGGCACGGGAATCGTGGAGGTGCCCTGAGACGCATGATGATACCATTGGCGTTGTTGCGGGGTCCATCCTTGATCCAGCCACACGGTTCGAGCTGGTGTGACCAGGCTCGGCAGTTCCGGTGGCTGTGGAATATTGCAGCCTGACAACCACAACAAAGCCGGAGCCAAGGCGGCGCGGACGAGGCGTCCTGCAACGTAGTGGACCATGCATTATTCCCCTGCATCCAGCTCGCGACATGCGGCGAGTGCCTGACATGTTGTCATAATTTCGCGACTTTTGCGCGCCGTTATTGGGTGATATGGTGAGCCGCACGCGAACTTCGCCTGGCGACAGGCTGCGATCAACGCGCATGAGCGACATCACATGTTGACCGGCTATCCGCTCACCCTGCGCGGCGAAATCCAGATGGCGGCGTGGGAATGGGGTGCGGGCCGCTATCCCGACTGGCGGGCCACCGCATTCTGCTCGCCGTTGATCCTGCTAGGAACGATCGCCATGCCACGCCGGACCTGGCGTGCATTCCGGCGTGGGCAGACATGCCAGTCGCTCTATCCGAGCCGGAAAGATCGGTGATGAACGAGAACGCACGTTCCGCCGCCGATCGGGACCACCCGATTATCCTCTTCGACGCCGAGTGTGTGCTCTGCTCCACCAACGCCCAGTTCGTGTTGAAGCACGACAAGGCCGGCCATTTCCGCTTGGCATCCATGCAGGGCGACGTCGGCGCGGAGATCTACCGGCGCCACGGCATGGATCCGCGCAACCCTAGCAGCATGATTGTGGTCGACGGCGATCGGGTGCGTCAGGATAGCGATGCCGTGCTTAGCATCTATCAAGGCCTGGGCTTCCCATGGCGCTTCCTTGGGGCCTTGCGCATCGTGCCAATGTTCCTTCGCGATCCCGTTTACCGATGGGTGGCACGAAACCGCTATCGCTTGTTCGGCAAGCGGGAGACCTGCTGGGTGGCTCCGCCTGAATATAGGGACAGGCTATTGTGAGCGTAGCGGGTGCGGCAAGCGTGAGGATCCTGGTCCTTGGCGGATACGGTGTTTTCGGCGGACGACTGGCAGAACTCCTTTCTGACATCCCCGAGATCGAAATCCTCATTTGCGGCCGCGACATCTCCCGTGCCGAGGCGTTCTGCGCGCGGTATAGGGGGCAGGCGCGGGTTCGTCCGCTCGCGCTCGATCGCGCCGACATTGTCGCAGGCCTGCACGTGCAGAAGCCCGATCTGGTCGTCGATGCGTCCGGGCCGTTCCAGGACTACGGTGTCGATCGCTACCGTGTGATGTCGGCATGCATAGACGCGGGCATCGATTATCTCGATTTCGCCGACGCCGCCGATTTCGTGTTTGGCGTGACGCAATTCGATGCGCGGGCGAAGGACGCGGGAGTGTTCGTGCTGTCCGGCGTCAGCAGCTTTCCCGTACTGACCGCCGCAGTCCTGCGCGATATGGCGGAAACGATGGACATCGCCTCCGTCGAAGGCGGCATCGCTCCGTCGCCCTATGCCGGGATCGGCCTCAACGTCATGCGCGCGGTCGTGGGCTATGCCGGCGCGCCCGTGAAGCTGCGCCGGCATGGGCAGCTTTCGCATGGTGTCGGCTTGGCGGAGAGCACGCGCTTTACCATCGCGGTGCCGGGCCGGTTGCCGCTTCGGAACATCCATTTCTCTTTGGTTGACGTTCCGGACCTGCAGGTGATCCCACCCGAACACCCCACGATGACCGATATCTGGATGGGAGCCGGGCCCGTTCCGGAAATCCTGCATCGGGCCCTCAATCTGCTGGCGAAGGCGCGAGCAGCGCTTCGCCTGCCATCGTTGGAACCCTTGTCGCGGATTTTCTACACGGTGCTCAATTCGATGCGGTTTGGTGAGCATCGCGGCGGCATGTTTGTCCGCGCGCGGGGTGTCGTCGAGCGCAGTTGGCATCTGCTGGCCGAGGGCGACGACGGGCCGTACATTCCATCGATGGCAGTCGAGGCGGTGGTCCGGAAATTGCTGGTCGGCGAGCGTCCGGAGGCAGGAGCCCGGTCGGGTGTCCGCGCGCTCGAACTCGCCGACTACGACGCTTTGTTCCAGGACAGAAAGATCTTCACAGGGTTTCGGGACCACGACGGCGATGCCCCGCTTTACCGCAAAATCTTGGGGTCAGCCTTCTCCACGCTTCCTCCACGTCTTCAGCGGCTTCACGGCAGCACCGCCCATCGCCAATGGACGGGCTTCGCGGAGGTGCGGCGCGGCAGTGGCCCAGTCGCCGCGCTCCTGGCAGCGCTGGTCGGCTTCCCGAAAGCGGCGTCGCAGGTGCCCGTCGCCGTCACTTTCTCACCGGAAAATGGTGGCGAACACTGGGTCCGCGACTTCGGCGGCAAGCGCTTCTCCTCCGTCCAGTCGACCGGCACCGGAAAGGACGAGCATCTCCTGGTCGAACGGTTCGGCCCGGCGGTGTTCGCGATGGCCTTGGTCGTCGAGGAGGGGCGGCTGGTCCTGATCCCGAGGCAGTGGTCGCTTCTGGGGATTCCCATGCCCCGCTTCCTCCTGCCCACGGGATTGAGCTTCGAAACTGAACGCGACGGCCAGTTCTGTTTCGACGTGGAGGTTTCGATGCCACTGATCGGCTTGATCGTAGCGTATCAGGGAACGCTATCCGAATCCTGATGAAGCAACCCGACCAATCGCTAACGGGGTTTCCTAGGACGATCGTCTCGGGTCGAGAACTGACGAGACGAATCGTTGGCCGGAGCGACAGCTTCTTCTCGAGATGCCGGTTGCACGCCTGTCCGGACACGGCCCTAAACCGGGAGAATGAGTATGAGAAAACGCGTCGTTCAGCCCTCGAAAGGAGGGGCAGTATGTCTGGCGTGTGACCGCGGCCGCCAGCGCAGATTACGGCCGCCGATCGAGCCGGACAGCGTAGCCGAGAGAACTGGTGCTATGCTCCGGCACCGTCACTGGCAACACCCAACCGCCTTGCCCTCGTTCCATCCCCGGCGGCCGTTCGGCAAGATCAAACGGCACGACAATTTCGACCTTGGCCGGATACGGCCGGGCGTTGGTTAGATCGACGCGCCAATCTTGTTGCTTGCGTGTCTCGCGCATTTTGATGAGGCGCCACTGAACATCGGGACTCTGTCCAATCGGTAGTTCGACCCGTTCGTCTACCGCGAGATCTATGAGATCAGCGTTGCCAACCAGCAACTCGTTCCCCAGCACTTCCTCGAAGATTGCCACGCTGCCTGCCGGCAGCGGTAGGCCAAGCCCTTTCTCCTTGCTGTTCTTGCCGCGTAACAGGAGAGGCATGGGCTGATAAGTCGATGATCCACTTACCACATTGGCGGCATAGACGCGCTCGAACGCTGCCTCAGGCCGGTCGATCATCGCCACCTGCTTCTGTCCCTGAGCGGAGACGGTAACGCGCTCGGGGACACGGTAAAGCTTGAGGTCGCCCAATTCTTCTTGTTGCGACATCATCGCAACAGGCGCTGGGGGCGGGGGCGGGGCGGCATAGGCTATCCTGCCACGGCGCTGCGCCGTCACCACGATCGATTCGGCGGCGCTCACATCCATGTCGAAAGCCTCCTCCTCCCGCCAGGGCAAGCGGGTGAAGACGCGATGCGGATGCGTGCTGGTGCTGTCTATCGGCCAGCACTTGAGATTGAGCGCCGGATTTGCCTGTCTAAGCGGCGCTGCGTTGCGTTCCTTGGCCGGCCGGCCCGCGACCACCTGAAGCCTCGCCTCGCGAAAGTTCTGTGCCCCGCCATTGGCGACGGTAAGCCAGGCGAACAGACCGAGCTTACCCGTGTCCGGACTCACTCGCGCGACATAGCTCGCCGACCAGTCGAAGCCTTGCGCCATGTAGGTGAGCTGCACAGTCGCTGTTACCCGCCGGTCGCTACTGGTCAGTACGGAAAGCGTTGGTTGCGGCGAGAGGTCGGCGGGGATTTCGGGATAGAGCATCCGCTCGGGTAGGCCGGAGCAGCCCAGCGCCTCATAGCCTTCGTTAGTCTGCAAGATCACGCCGCCATTGGGCCCAGCCTGAATGATCGCCTCTTGCTCGGTCACCTTGCCGCTCTTGGGATGAGTACGCTTGAGCGTAACCCGGCGCCTCAGGAAAGCGTCGACCAACCCCGCGGGTGAGATCAACCGCGCGTCGCGATTCTTCTCGCGCACATCTTTGGGCAGGCCGGTGACGATCGCTGTCTCGGGCAACAGCCCCTCCGCAACGCCCTCAAAGCGGACGATGCTGTCGCCCGCGGGGATCGTGATCGTTCGCGTTTCGCTGATCAGCGCATAGCCCTGCGGCCAGTTGCGATCCATTGCGCCGCTGCTGCGATTAGTAGCGCGATAGATGGTAACAGACACGTCCGAAACATCCCGCGAGACGACGGGTTCGGCAGGCGCAGCAGCCGCCCAGCCTACCAACATCAGGCCAAGTGCCAGCGCACGCACGCTTAGTACCGCGTGTCGAACGTCGCGGTCAGTTCGGTCGTACCGTTGGTGGGCACCGATACCTTCCATTCGATCCGGTCGGCCGAAACGCGGTTGCCCCCGATGCTCTGTTCCCGAATCCGCACGTCGCCCCACAGGCCATCCTGCGCGACATCCACCGTCACCGGCTCGGAGCGTGCGTTGGTGACGATGTAGCGCATCTTCGTCTGCCAGCGCCGGTTCGAGAGACGGGTGCGCTCCTCTACCACGGTCTTTACCTTCACATCGAAGGCGTCGCCGGTGCGGATCGCCAGTGACGAGCCCATCGGTGTATGGTCGATCCGGCTTTCGCCGATGAATTGTGGGTCACCGCGCGCGTCGCGCATATAGACGCGGATAGTGCCGGCGGGGAGTTGGTCGCCCAGCCCACCCTGGCTCGCGGTGGAGAATTTAATTGCCGTCACCGCGCTGCGTGGATCGTCGTTGCTGCCGAGCCAGCGGTTTACAAACTCATAGGCCTTGCGCGCTGGCGCGCCCTTCACATCGAGGAAACTGACCTGCTTCTGCTGGGCGTGGGCGATCGTGGTACGCTCGGGCAGCGGATATAGATAATAATCACCCAGCCGCTCGCGCGTACCGCTTTCGGTACCGGCCTGCTCGAGCGTCGAGTTGAGCGCATTGAACCGATTCTGCCCGCCGCCTACGTTACCGGCGACGAGCAACGTCTTGGCGTTGGCATAGGTGGTGCCGGTATTGTTGGTAAGCGTCACCCAGCCCTGCATGTCAGCAGCGCCCGTCTTCTCGTCGAAGAGCATGACGTAGTCGCTGGTCCAACCCATTCCCGGAGTGAGGTAGGACAATCGTGTCGCTACTGGCCCGGCCTTGGCCGCCTCGATCGTGACTGACAATGTCGGGCGGGCGCGGAGGTTGTCCGGGACCTTGTCGAAAACGGCCCGGACAGGCAGGCCATCATCGCGCAGCACCTCGATTCGACCGCCGATCTGAAGAACGATGCCGCCATTGGCAGCAAGCACCCTGGCCTGCTCACGCGTTTCTGCGCCGGTAGCGGGGTTAGTGCGGACGATAGTGATCGTTTGACCGACCGCCTTCTCCATCAGTTTGTCGGGGGAAAGCAGATCATAGTCGAAATTCTGCTCGACGATCGCGATGCCCGAACCCGCTAGGCTGGCAGTCTCGGGCCGAATTTGCGCCGAAACATCGGAAAATTCCTGACGGCTGCGCCCCGCGGGCACCGTCAGGGTGCGGCCGTCCTGCACCAGCGCGATATTGTTGTTGTAGATTGTGACCGCCACATCACCCTGCGCACTTTGCGCCAGCGCCGGTACGGCCGAGAAAAATAATGGCAGCAGCACTGGCAACGCCCGCATTGGTATCCCCCCTATGTTCAGGGAATAGTGGCGCGTGCCGCCGGTATTGGAAAGTCGATACTTACCGGCACCAATCTCCCCCCGATTCGGCACCAGCATAGACGGCGGCAATTGGGAGTCTCCAATTCGCTCCGGAATAACGGCAATGTCGGCGCTTGCCGACGTACCGGCCCACCGCGCGAACGTCAGCTAGGGCAGGCAGAAGGCGGCCTAACACCAGCCACACGCGCAAGTGCGGGATTGGAACGTAGGGCGCGCATTGTCTCAATTTTGTGACATCGGCAGGATAAGCATGCGGAATGCTCCGCCGCAGCCCACCCCTGGAAGCAATCGAGATCTTCGTCGCCGCCGCCTATGCGGAGAGCTTTCGCGCCGCGGCGCGTGGTCTTGCGCTCAGCCCTTCGGCGGTCAGCCGGCGAATCGCGTCGCTGGAAACCTTCCTGGGTGTGGCCCTGTTCGACCGATCGGGGTCGCTGCCAACCCTCAATGCAGCCGGCAGACGATATCTGGCGCAAATCGAACCCGCGATGGAAGCGATCTGCCGCGCGACGACCTTCGCGATTGAGAAGGACGCATCGAAACTCGTGTTGCGACCTCGCACAGCTTTGCGGCCGCATGGCTCTCGCCACGCCTCGCCGACCTCTATCGGAGCGAAGGCATCGAGATCGACATCATTCCCACCCGCGAGCTCGACGTGTTGCGGTCGGGTGAGGCACAGCTCGCGATATGGGGCGGCTTGGGCGTTCCTGACGACATGGCGGCCGAGACGATCGTCCGAGCTGAAGTCATCCCGGTGGCGGCGCCGGTGATGGCAGATGGCAGGTTGCCGCCGCGCACCGAAGAGGAATTGCTGGAGCACCGACTATTGTCCGTGGGCACGCCCGCGAACCTGTGGCAGCGTTGGTTCGCGGCATCGGGGCAGCAGCGTGAGCTGGTCGACGTCAGGGAATTCGCTACCCTGCAGCTTGCCTATGAGGCCGCGGCGGCTGGTCTCGGTGTAACGCTCGCGATCCCGCTCATTACGGAACCTTATATGAGGGCGAGCCGGCTGCTGCCGTGCGCTTCTGCGGCCCGGGAGATCGGGGAGAGCTATCGGCTCTATCGGCCGCGCAGGCGCGCGCGGCCGCCCACGACAGAACTTCGCTTCGCCCGTTGGCTGCGCAAGGCGGCCCGAAAATCGGTTGAGGAATTCCAGTCGGCGGTCGGGAAGCCGTCAGCTACAGATCCCAATGTGCCAGAAGCGCCGGTTGGTGCACCAAATGGCGACTCCCACTCGCGGGCTGTGTCAGGGCTCTAAGTACCCTTTAAAATCATATTCTTGGTGCGGTCGAGATGCATGGTTTCGGTGTTCCAACACGCATTATGGCCTCTCAAAATGCTTTCAATTTAGCGGCTTAATTTCAATGCGATGATGCATGATGCGGCATGCTGTATCACTACAGCGCGGACAAAAAGTGGGTCAAAAAGGTGGGCTGAAAAAGGAGGGGTTTGGGTCGTTTTGTGAGCATTGAGTCGTGCTGACAGGAGTTGCAGGAAGGGACGAGACGGAGCGATCTGAAGCTAGCCGGGGGGCTTTGGTACTCACATCATTTTTCAATAGATCGATCTTCTAACCACCGACAGAACATCTCGGTGCGGGTTTCGATGGGCAGCAGCGTTTCAAGAAGATGTTTCGCGACGCCCCTCCTCCGCGCGCTCAATCGTGCTCGCCTTTCTCTCGCCGAACAGTCTGCTACCACGCCCTGATGGCTACCCGGATGCGCACATCACTTGCCGTTGTGGCTTGCATGATCTGCATCTTTGCCCCGTTTCGGGCCTCGGCCGGACCACCCTTTCTGACCGATGATCCCGAACCAACGGAAACAGGCCACTGGGAAATCTATGCCCCCCTACTGGAAGCCGAAGGGCGCGGCGCGGATTTCGGGGGCTCCGCCGGCATTGAGATCAACTATGTGTCGCAACCGATTTACAGCTCACGGCCGGCCTGAACGCGGGTTATACGCATGATCGGCAAGGTTGGCGCTGGGGCGCGGGCGACCTGGAGCTGTCGGCGAAGTACCGCTTCTATCATGACGACGCTGGCACTTTCGCGGTGGCGGCCTTTCCCGGCATCACCCTCCCCACCCGCAGCAACGGCATGAGCGCGGGCAAGATCACTGCGCTCCTGCCCATCTGGGCGCAGAAGGATATCGGGCCATGGTCGGTATTCGGTGGAGGCGGCTATGCGGTAAACCCGGGCGCCGGAAATCGCGACTACTGGACCGGTGGCGCCGCCGTGACCCGCAGCCTGGGAAAGCTGCTTTTGCTGGGCGTCGAGGTCGATCGGCAGGGTGCCGACAGCACCGGCGGAAGCGGCTCGACGAGTCTTGGCATGGGCGCGATCTATCAATTGAAAGCGCCCTTGCGCTTGCTGGCCTTGGCCGGTCCGACGTTCGAAGACGCCAAGGAGGATGCAGGCTTCCACGTTTTCGTTGCTATGGGCGTGGATTTCTGAGGGGCTCGCAATGACGCGGGACGAATTGAAGGCTGCTGCAAGCAAGGTCCCAGCCGTCACGCTTGGCTTCTGGATCATAAAGATCCTTGCCACGACCTTGGGGGAAACCGGCGGCGACAGCGTCACCATGAGCTGGCTCGGCGAAACGACCGCTGATGCTCCGCACTCCTGGGTCAGCGGCTATCTCATCGGCACCGCTCTCTTCGGAGCCCTGCTCATCGTGCTGGCTTGTGCGCAGATCAGGGCACGCGTCTTCAAGGCATGGCTCTACTGGGCAACGATCATCGCCTCCACCACGGCGGGCACGACGCTCGCCGATTTCGCAACGCGCTCGCTGGGGATCGGATATTCCGGCGGCTCACTCTTGCTGCTGACATGCGTGCTGCTGTCGCTGCTCGCCTGGTACCGCAAACTCGGCACGATTGCGGCCGACACTGTGACAAGTCCCGAGGCGGAGACATTCTACTGGGTGACAATCACTTTTTCGCAGACGTTGGGCACGGCCTTGGGAGACTGGCTGGCCAATGGTAGCCTCGGCTACCCGGGAAGCGCACTGGTCTTCGGGACGGCGCTGGCGGTACTCGCCGGCCTTTATTTCTGGACGCCGATTTCCCGAGTGTTCCTGTTCTGGGCAGCGTTTATCGTCACCCGCCCGCTTGGCGCGACGGTCGGCGATTTCCTCGACAAGCCGGTCGCGAAGGGCGGGCTCGAATTCAGCCGGCCCTTGGCATCCGCAGTGCTCGCGATGGCGATCGTTCTGCTAATCCTCGGCGTGCGACAGCGCGCGGGCCGTCACCCCGACAGCTGATCTGAATCACTCAATTCGCAGATCGCAGCCAGGAGGATATTGAGCATGGAAGTTGAAGTCAGCGCGGAAGCGAAGGACAAGCGGCTCAACCAGCTGGTCGCGATAACAGTCGTGATCTTTTCGGTTTTCACCGGCCTATGCAACATCAAGGACGGCAATCTCGTCCAGAGCATGCAGCAAGCGCAGTCCGATTCCGTTGACAGTTGGAACGAATATCAGGCGGCGAAGACGAAACTGCACATCGCCGAGGCGACGCGGAGTCAGATTGCGGTGCTGGCCGGCGATGCGGCGGCGCAAGCCAGGGCGGCGGCGACCCTGCCGCGGCTTGACGCGGACATCGCCAAATACCGGAGCGAAACGCCGAGTCTGTCGGCGAAAGCGCAGGGGTTTGCCGAGCAATATGACACGCTCAATGTTCACGATGACCAGTTCGACGCCAGCGAGGCGCTGATTTCCACCGCCATCTCGCTGGCAGCGGTAGCATCACTCTGTGAAAGCTTCGGCCTGCTGGCCGGAAGCTGGGCCTTTGGGGCGTTTGGCATATTCCTGGGGGTCTGCGGCTTTGCCCGCTGGGGTTTTCACCCCGATGTGCTCAGCAATTTCCTGGGCTGAGGGTCGCAGCTCAGAACCCCAGGACAGGCGGAAATAGAGGCGTGCGTCGGGGTTGGCCGTGTTGAGGCTCTCGCAGGTCGCGTTACCATCGCCACACGTATCACCGCTAGAAATTGCGGGCGGTGATCTCTCGATCATAGAGGCCGCTCCAGCTGCAAGCGGCCTCTTCGCTCACTGAGGGATCACGGGGCGTAGCGATCCGCAGAGCGCCGGCGTGCATCCTGAAGATGAGCGGGCAAGCCATGCGACACAGCTCGCCATCGATTGCGATCTCGACCGAAGGTCGCGACGCACGGACCGTGAGCGCCTCGCACGTGCCGAGCGCCACGAAATCGGCCTCGCGATCGACCCGGCCCAGCAAGGCACGGACGGCGAACCAGATCAGCGAGAGCCGGCTTCGGCTGGATACCGCATATACGGAGAGCATGCCGTCCTGAAGCGATGCCCGCGATCCGAGCTTGCCGGCATCGAGCAAATAGCCGTTATTCCCGACGAGCAGCAGAGGCGTGATGAGCGGCTGCTCGCCTTGCCCCATATCGATTCGCAAACGATGACGCCGCAAGCCGGAGATTGCCTGCCATGCAGCGGGAATGGTCGCCAGCCATTTGGGCCAACCTCGACTTTGCCGATGCGCATCACGTTCCCTGATCATCGACGGATAGATACCAATCGACACGTTGTTGACGAACCGGCGGCCATTGACCTCACCCACGTCAATCCTCGTCGCGGCGCCATGTGCCGCCACCTCTGCCGCCGCATTCAGATCGGCGGGTATGCCAAGATCGCGCGCAAGATGATTGAGCGTACCCAGCGGTAGCAGCGCCAGTTCGGCATCGCTTCCGATTATCGCCTGTGCCGCGCAGGCCGCCGTGCCGTCCCCGCCTGCGACGACGATGCGGCGCCGCTTTTCCACGGCGCTTGCAATCGCCGCCCCCATCGCTCCCGCTGCGAGAATGCGGACATCGGCCGTCACTCCCGTAGCAGTGAATGCGCTAACGAGCATATCGGACAGGGCATCGCCGGCGGAAGCCGCCGCGCCGCCTGCGCTGTTGACGAGAACGAGGAGCTGGTTGACCATGACTGCGCAACGACGCGGAAGGGGCGAAGTTCAGATCGTGGCGGTATCCGGCGGATCACTTCCGCAACCTGCCACCCAGCAACCGGCCCACTATCTGTCGTTCTGCGATGCCGGTCCGGCAAACGCTGGATGTCGGCTCTTGACAAGACCTGCCGTTTGCCAAGCCGCTTGGGAACGGCAGGAATGTCCCCAGAAGTGGACCTCGGAGGCTTACCACGCAGTCCGCCGAGAACTCTCAAACCGCACTGGCAGCATCTTGCGGTCAGCTTTTTGGAGGGGCGAGACTATGGAGAGAAAAGGCTGAAATCGGGCCGATGATCAGAGACCAAACTGGCTTCAGGCGTGTCGACCGAACGCCATAATCGGCGCGGAATTGCGCCAATTCCGGCCCGCCCCGAAGGGAAAATCCAGTTATTACAATGACTTAAGGACTGTTTGGTGCGGTCGAGAAGACTCGAACTTCCACGGCCTTTCGGCCACAACGACCTCAACGTTGCGCGTCTACCAGTTCCGCCACGACCGCAC
>Ga0065707_10000938_pt1 | contig 21180 bp, 15 predicted proteins | sample SwiRhicommuniRL3_FD_59094 | JGI IMG/M metagenome (GOLD analysis project Ga0065707, IMG submission 59094) | Switchgrass rhizosphere bacterial communities from Rose Lake, Michigan, USA - RL3 v2 (version 2) | ecosystem: Host-associated > Plants > Roots > Rhizosphere > Soil | place: East Lansing...
CGCTCCGGCACGGGCGCGTCATCACCGATCGCGACGCCTCGGGACAGCCGGGCGTGGTCGTCGTCGGCGAGTCGATGGCGGCGCACATCTGGCCGGGGCAGAGCGCGATCGGGAAGCGGCTGATGGTGCCGATGCCCGGCACGCCGTATCACAAGGCCTGGCTGACGGTGGTCGGCATCGTCGCCGACGGCCGGTATCGCGAGCTTCAGGCCGCGCGGCTCGACATGTACATGTCGCATCTGCAGGCGGACACGCCGCTCGGCTACCTCGTCGTGCGTGCGACTGGCGAGCCGACGGCGCTCTCCTCGAGCATCCGCGCCATCGTGCGGTCACTCGACGATACGGTCGCCATCACGGAGATCGCATCGATGGATCAAATCGTGTCGCAGGCGCTGGGGACCCCGCGATTCGCGGCGATCGTGTTCGGCATGTTCGGGCTGGTGGCACTGGCGCTGGCGGCCCTCGGTGTGTATGGCCTGCTGGCCTACGCGGTGACGTGCCGCACGCAGGAAATCGGCGTCCGCATGGCGCTCGGTGCGCGCGTTGCCGACGTGCTCGGTGCCGTGCTTGGCAGCACGATCCGCTTGACGCTCGCGGGCATTGCGATTGGTCTCGTGTCGGCGGCGCTGCTGGCGCGGCTCGTCGAAGGATTGCTGTTTGGCGTCAGGCCGTCGGACCCGATCACGTTTGCGATGGCGCCCGTCGTGCTCGCGCTTGCCGCGCTCGTCGCATGCCTCGCCCCGGCGCTGCGCGCGGTGCGAGTCGATCCGCTGGTGGCACTGAGGTACGAGTAAATCGAAACTAGATTCTAGATTCAGGATGCTCACGTCCGGTGCTTGACGATGAGCGGGTGGCCGAAGCTGCGTTCGAACCGCTTGTCGAGATCCTTCGCCAGCCAGGATGGCAGGAGCGGTACCGTCAGGGTCGTCCGCCGGCCGGTCTTGCATTCAACGGTGATCCGCCGCCCGTGCGGGCACCGCGCCTCGATCTCGTCGGCCAGCGCGAGCACAATCGCGGCGCGCTCGAGCCAGCCATCGTCAACGAGCTCGCCGGGGAACGTGATCGACGGGATCACGGCATTGCGGTGTCCTGCCCGTTGCACGACGGCGGCGGCGAGGCCCAGCTCCTCGTGCGAAAAGCCGGTGAGGTCGGTCGTCAGCATGATTTCCGCGACGTGCTCGTGCCGATCGAGGACATCGAAGCTGCGGCCGATGTCGAGGACGCGCGCCGCACGGTCGAGGGCAAGGCTGATGCTTTCCGGGGCTTTTGGCAGCAGCGCCCGCTGCAGCACCGCCGCCACACTTCGGCGTCGCGACGCGGCGTCGGGCCTCCAGCCGCTGAAGCGCGAGATCAGCGAGAGCAGCGACGCTTCCTTCACCGCATCAGGAGAGGCGATGGCCATGTCCAGCATGCCGAGCGCGACGCCTTCGCGGACACCCTGGCCCGAGACGAGGATCGTCTCAGCGCGCACGAACTCGGCCAGCGTCTGAATCGCGATTGCGCCGCCGACGATGGAATCGGCGCGTTCGGCGCTCAAGCCTGGGATTTCATCGCGTCGCTTTTCGCGGACCTCGGCGAGCCGATCGACGACCTCCGCGAGGCGATCGACGGAGAGCTCGTATCCGTGGAGGCTCGTAATGGGGTATTTGCGCGTCTGGCGATCGATCTTCGCCAGGTTGCGCACGGTCCCACCGGTACCAACGAGGCGGGTCGTCGATGTGACCGGACGAACGCGCTCCCTGGCCAGCTGGCTTCGCACATGATCGCGCAGGCGCCGCAATTGTTTGCGGCTGGGGGGATCCGAGGTCAGAAATTTTTCGCTCAGGCGAAGCGCCCCGAAGGGCAGGCTCGTGGCGTGAACGAGCTTGCGGCGCTCGAACCGGGTAAGCTGCACGCTGCCGCCGCCAAGATCGAAGAGCAGCCCGTTGGCCACCATCAGCCCTCGGACGGCGCCGGTGAAGCCGTAGCGCGCTTCGGTCAGGCCCTCGATGATTTCGATGTGGATGCCGAGCTCGCGCCGCACCCGTCTGGTCAGGATGCCGCCGTTCCGTGCATCTCGCATGGCCGCCGTGGCCACCGCGACGATGCGCCTGGCTCCCGCGCTGAAGGCGATGGCGCGAAAGTCGCGGAGCGCTTCCATCGTTCGCGCCATGGTCGCTTCGCTCAGCGCGGCGTCCTCGTCGACATCGTGGACGAGGCGAAGCGCGGCCCGCGACCCGGCAAGCAGCCGAAGGTGTCCGGCCGTGTCGCGCTCGAACACCATCACGCGGCCCGAATTCGAGCCGATGTCGATGACGGCGATGGGGTTTCCGCTTCTCACGCGCCTGGCCGGCATTCTATCTCCGGATCTGGGCAGCCTGCTGTTCGATGTGTGTATCATCAGTCCCACATGACCACCGCTCCGGCGCCCGCACACATGGGACGGGTCACGGGCGAACAAACGCCGCCTGCGACGGTGCCGTTTTCGCAGGAGACGCTCGACGAGGGAGCGCGGCGCACGGTCTGGCTCGCCGCGGTTGTTGCGATCGGGATCGTGGCGTGGCACGTGGCTCAGCGTTTCGCGCAGCCGCAGATTGCGCCGATTCTCGACGATGCCGTCAACCGCCTGGCCGCGCTGCTGGTGGTGCTGACGGCTGTTGGCTTGATCGCCTTGCACCGTTATGGCGTCGTCACGTCGCTGACGCTCGTTGGCCTCGGCATGGGGTTCGAGATTGCGGCTGCCTTGTCGATCGGGCTGGTCGAGACATCGCTCCCGTTCGATGACACGACTCGACTGCTGGGGCTCTCGGCGATCGGGCCTCTCATTGTTTTTGCCGGTGCCCAGATTCCCACCAGGCCCGGCGTCCGGCTGACACTCGCGCTTGGGGCCGCGACGATGTGGCCGCTCGCCCTTTGGATCAACTCCAGCCGCTTTGCGTCCGTGACCGGGTCGACGCGTGCCGCGTGGGTCTGGGCGGCGATGAACTATCTGTTTGCGATCCCCGCGTTCCTCCTCGCCCGACGCTCGTACCAAGCCACTCAGGCGGTGCCGATGGCGCAGGAATTGGGCAGCTATCAATTGATATCGCCGATCGGTGAAGGCGGCATGGGTGAAGTGTGGCGTGCCAGGCACAAGATGCTCGCGCGTCCCGCGGCCATCAAGCTCGTGAAACTCGATGCCGGGCAGGCCCACCTGCTGGCTCTGCGCTTTCATCGCGAGGCCAATGCCATCGCGGCGCTGCAGTCACCGCACACGGTGTACTTGTACGACTTCGGCACGACCCAGCAGGGACGGCTGTACTACGTGATGGAACTGCTCGACGGTATCAGTCTGCAGACGCTGGTCACCACATTCGGTCCGCAGCCAGCCTCGCGCGTCGTGGCGATTCTCCGGCAGACGTGCCGATCGCTGGAGGAAGCGCATCAAAAGAAGCTCGTGCACCGCGATCTCAAACCATCGAATGTGATGCTCTGTCAGGTCGCTACGACCCGCGATTTTGTGAAGGTGCTCGACTTCGGTCTGGCAAAGCCCTTCGGTACCGCCGAGACCGCCAACCTGACGGTCGACGGTGTGACCGTGGGGACGCCTGAATACATGGCGCCCGAAGTCGCGGGCGGCAGCAGACGGATCGATGCCCGCGTGGATTTGTACGCGCTCGGATGCGTCGCCTACTTCCTGATCACCGGAACGCTCGTCTTTACCGATTCGAGCTCTATCGCCATCGCCCTCAAACACATGAAAACTCCGCCCGAACCTCCATCCCGGCGCAGCGGCCGGTCCGTCCCCGCCGATCTCGAGCGCCTCATTCTGAAATGCCTCGAGAAAGATCCAGGTGCGCGCCCCGCCTCGGCGGGGGACGTGGAGCGGATGCTCGCCGCGTGCAACGTGCCCCCATGGACCGATGAGGACGCCTCCGCCTGGTGGACGCGTCATTTGCCTCCGACCTCTCCTCTGCGCACCTCGTCACAGGCACAGCCCCTCGCGCCTCTGGCCGCGCGGAAAGCGTAATGATGAACACATCCGAACCACGAACCCTCGCTACGCATCCAGAACTGCGCTCACACCAGTCGCTGCCGTACTTCAAAGTACTGGGCGAGCAGCCGAAGAACCTGCTCGAGCGGCTGCTGTCGCTTTTTGCGGACGTTCGTGCCGGCGAAGGAGTGGGCACGCTGCTCCTCGCGCTGAACATCTTTCTGCTGCTGGCCGGATATTCGGTGATGAGGCCGGCGAGGGACGGGCTCATCCTCTCTGAAGGCGGCGCGGTGGCCGCCTCGTATTCCGCCGCCGCCCAGGCGGTGCTGCTGACGCTCGTCGTGCCGTTTTATGGATGGCTTGGCACACGCGTCGATCGCATCCGGTTGATCTCCATCACGATGACGTTCTTTTCATTGACGCTCCTCGGTTTCTGGGCGGGTGGGAGCGCCGGGCTCCGGGAAGGCGTTGCGTTTTATATCTGGATCGGCCTTATCAACGTTTTCATCGTGTCGCAGTTCTGGGCGTTCGCGAACGACTTGTACACGGAAGGTCAGGGGCGCCGGCTGTTTCCGTTCATCGGCGTCGGCCAGTCGCTCGGCGCATGGGTAGGCGCCGCGGCGGTCACGCCGCTCGTCCGGGGCCTCANCTACACGCCCTACACGCTGATGCTCATGGGGGCGGGCTTCNTGATGGTGGCGCTGGTCGTCACGCTCATCGTCAACCGGCANGAGTCNAGGCGCGCCGAGCCGGAGGCCGCCGCGGCGAGCGTGGCGACGCTCGGTGCTCAGGGCGGGTTCGAGCTCGTGTTGAAGGACCGCTACCTCTTCTGGATCGCGATCCTGATCGTCCTCCTCAACGTCGTGAACACGACGGGCAACTACGTGCTGAACACGCTCCTCGTGGACGAATCGGTCCGTCGATTCGGTTCGGGCGAGAGCGCGCTGGTCGCCAGCCGGCAGTTCATCACGGCGTTTTCGGGCTCGATCAGCGCGACCGTCAACCTCGTGGGCTTCCTCGTTCAGCTCTTCGTCACATCACGCGTGATTCGGCTCATGGGCGTGCGCGGCGCGCTGTTCATTCTCCCGGTGCTGGCCTTCATCAACTACGCGATTATCGCGGTGGCCCCGATCCTGGCGGTCGTGCGCATCGGAAAAATCCTCGAAAACAGCACCGACTACTCCATTCAGAACACGCTCCGTCAAGCGCTGTTTCTGCCGACGTCGCGCGAGGCCAAGTACAAGGCCAAGGCGGCGATCGACACGTTCTTTACGAGGGCCGGGGATGTGATCTCAGCCGGGTTTGTCGCGCTCGGCCAGGTCACCGGGCTGCCGACAGCCGCCTTCGCCGGCATCAACGTCGCCCTGACCGGTGTGTGGTTGTGGGTCGCCGGTCAAATCGCCAGGGAACACCGCAAGAGAACGGTGTAATCACGCGGTGGCGCGTGAGCCCTGTCCTCGCCTCGTGAGGGACTTGGGAGTGATAGGATGGCCTCTGGATCGGCCCCGCCGTGACAACGCCATCACGATCGGACTCCTCGTCGGCAGTCGTGACCGCGATCATCTGNGCGGCTCTGGTCACCGCACAGTTCGTGGGGGCTAAAGCTGCGCGNGACGCGCTGTTTCTNGCCAAGCTCGACGTGACCGCGCTNCCGGCGATGGTCATCGCCACATCCATCTTCTCCATACTGCTGGTGGCCGTGAACGCGAAGGGCGTCTCCCGGCTCTCGCCGGCAGGATTTGTCCCGTGGGCGTTTGCCGTCAGCGCGGTTCTGCTCGTCTTCGAGTGGACGCTTCTGAGGGTCCTGCCCACGATCATCCCGGTGGTGGTCTACCTGCACATCTCGGGGATTGGTCCGATTCTGGGATCGGGGTTCTGGCTCGTCGTCTCGGAGTGTTTCGATCCGCGGACGGCCAAACGAAGCTACGGGCAGATCGTCGCAGCCGGAACGATCGGCGGGTTGCTGGGCGGGTTGCTGGCCGAACGTGTCGCGGTGTTGTTCGACATCGGCGCGATGCTCCCGGTGCTGGCCCTGTTGAATCTCGCCTGCGCCTGGCAGGTCAGTCGCCTCACGCCTGCCCGGTCTTCGTCCCGGCACTCGAGCGAGTTCTCTCCCGAGCTCACGCCCGAGCCGGCCTGGTCCGGTGTTCGTGTGCTCGCCGAAAGGCCTTACCTGCGGCAGCTCGCACTGCTCGTTCTCCTTGGCACCACGAGCGCCGCCCTCATCGACTACCTGTTCAAGGCGCAAGCGGTCTCGACATTTGGAACCGGGGAAAACCTGCTCAGATTTTTCGCCATGTACTATGCGGCCACGAGCCTGGTGACGGTGGTCGTGCAAGCCGCGTTGAACAATCTGGCTCTCGAGCACATGGGACTGGCGCTGACAACCGCCACGCCATCCCTCGCGCTCGTGGCCGGCAGTCTGGGCGCACTGGCGGCCCCGGGACTCGAGAGCGCGATTGTCGCGCGCGGCGCGGAGACGGTGTTCCGCAACTCGCTGTTCCGCTCGGCCTATGAGGTGTTCTACACACCGATACCGTCCGGCGAAAAGCGCGCGGCGAAATCGATTATCGACGTCGGCTTCGACCGTGTCGGCGATGCCGTCGGCGGCACCGCAATCCGGTTCATCCTCCTGCTGGCACCCGCTGTACAGCACACGGCGATCATGGCCGCGACGATCCTCACCGCGGCTACCGGGGCGTTCGTGGCCAGCCGGCTCAATCGCGGCTACATCCAGACGCTGGAGCGGAGTTTGCGCGACCGCGCTGATGAAGTCGATCTTTCCGACGTCCGCGATGTGACGACGCGGACGGCGATATTGAACTCAACGTGGCGATCTCAGACCATCGCTGTATCTCTGAGCCCGGCGGCGCCCGCTCCCGCCGATGCCGCCAGACCCGGAACCCAGAGAGCCTTTGGTGCTCTCGAGCCCGAGGTGCTGGACATCATCAGGCTGCGATCGCGCGATCGCGATCGGGTTCGCTCCGTGCTTCAGCGCAGCGACGAGTTGATGCCCGTGCTGATTCCGCACGTCCTGCCGCTGCTGGCATGGGATCCGGTCGCCGACGATGCCATCGCGTCGCTGCGCCAGATCGCTCCGCGCCACATCGGCAAGCTCGCCGATGCGCTTCTCGACCCATACGAGGAGTTTGCCGTAAGGCGCCGGATCCCTCGAGTGTTGAGCGTCTGCGTTTCACAGCGTGCCGTAGACAGCCTGTTGCTGGGACTCGACGACATCCGGTTCGAAGTCCGTTTCCAGTGCGGACGCTCACTGGCGACGATCGTCGCCAAACAGCCGGACCTGCGCGTCGATTCCGCTCGCGTGTTCGAGGTTGTGCAGAAGGAGGTGGCGGTCGGTCGCCCTGTGTGGGAAGGACGGCACCTGCTCGACGGTCTCGACGAGGGCGATTCGGACACGTTCGTCATCGACGAATTCATCAGGAACCGTGCGACGCGGAGCCTGGCGCACGTGTTCACGCTGCTCTCGCTCGTGCTTCCAGCCGAGCCGCTGCAAATCGCTCTTCGCGGCCTGTACGTGGACGATCAGAACCTCCGCGGGACCGCGCTCGAATACCTCGAGAGCGTGCTGCCACCAGTCGTTCGCGAGCCGCTGTGGCCGTTCCTTGAAGATCGCCGGGGTGCCAGATCCTCTCGCGGGCGCGATGACATCGTGGCCGACCTGGTGCGATCGAACCACTCGATCATGCTGAACCTCCAGGAGCTCAAGCGACGGGCCGAAGAAGCCGGGGGCAAAAAGCGTGAGGGACAACCGACCTAGGATGACGTAAATGGGGAACGCCATGGGACACAAGCACAAGCAGCGCATCGCACCGCGCGAACATACTCCCGCGCCTGGCGGGACGCCGACGACGCATGCCGGTGGCGGCCTCCCAGACGATATGTTGAACGAGCAGGTCCAGCGGCTTGCTCTGTTCAGTCTCCTTGGTGTGGTGCTCTGGACGACTGGTCTGGCGATGGACTACGTGCTGCAGCTGACGACGCCGACAGTCTATTCGCTGGTGCAGACCTGGAAGTTCCGGGTGGTCGAAGTGGTCGGCATCATCACGTCGGGGCTGACCTTCTTGTATTTGAAATACGCTCGCCATTCTCCATACGTCAAGACGAACGCGAGCCTGGGCTACATGCTGCTTTGTGCCGCGCTGATCGCGGCGATGAATACGTGGATTTCACCACCGCCGCTCAAAGGGCAGATCATCCAGGTATCGTGGGTGGCGATTCTGGTGCTCGTGTATTCGATGATTGCGCCGGTGAGTCCTGGCAGGATGCTGGCCGTGTCGCTCGTGGCGGCGTCGATGGATCCGCTTGGCGTCTGGTTCGCGCATCTGCGTGGTGTGCCCGTTCCGTCGCCCCTTCAGACGTTCGTACTCTTCTGGCCGAACTATGCCTGCGCGGGATTGTCGGTGGTCCCGTCGCGTTTGATGCGTCACTTCGGCCGAAAGCTGAGCAAGGCGCGAGAAATGGGGAGTTATGAGCTCCTGGAGCTGCTCGGGCACGGAGGCATGGGTGAGGTCTGGGAAGCTCAGCATCGCCTGCTCGCGAGACGAGCGGCCGTCAAGCTCGTGCGTCCAGAGCTGCTGGGCGCGGCGAGCGATGCAGAGGCCAGGCTGGTGATCAAGCGGTTCGAGCGCGAGGCCCAGGCGACAGCCGCATTGAGCTCGCCGCACACCATCAATCTCTTCGACTACGGCGTCACCGATCAAGGCGTCTTCTACTACGTCATGGAGTTGCTCATGGGCCGCGATCTCGAATCGCTGGTGCGGACGTTCGGGCCGCTCCCGGCAGAACGCACGGCCTACCTGTTGCGCCAGGTGTGCCATTCCCTCGCCGACGCGCATGCGCGTGGTCTGGTCCACCGCGACATCAAGCCCGCCAACATCTACGTCTGCCGGATGGGGCTCGAGTATGACTTCGTCAAGGTGCTGGATTTCGGTCTCGTGAAGGTGAACAGCGATCGCGCGCAACTGGGGCAGACCCTGCTGACGGCCGAGCAGAAGACAACGGGGACGCCCGCCTACATGGCGCCGGAGATCATCCTCGGTGAAGCGACGGTCGATCGACGGGCCGATGTCTATGCGCTGGGCTGCGTGGCCTACTACCTGCTGACCGGCCAGCTTGTGTTCGAGGCCGACACTCCGATGAAGATGCTGCTTCAGCACGTGCAAGCGGAGCCGATACCACCATCGCAGCGGACGGAATTGCCGATCCCGCACGATCTCGAAGCGCTCGTGCTGGCGTGCCTCCAGAAGGACCCAAACAAGCGCCCGCAGAATGCGGAGATGCTGCTCGGGATGGCCTGCAACTGCAAGAGCGGCGACCGGTGGACGTCCGAGTCTGCGAAGGCCTGGTGGCGGACGCACCTGCCTGAATTCACAAGGCCGCTGTCGCTGGGCGAGTCCGTGTCCGACGGCGCGGGGCGCGCCGTGATGCTGCAATAGCGCGGTTGTCAGTCATCAGTTTTCAGTCGGACCGATGACGCGTTCGGCCCGCGACAGGACCCGCTCAAACGGTTTTGAAACCACTTCTAGAGATAACTGAGCCACACCGATCGGTTGCGGGCTTTGACGCCGGCAAACCATCGGCAAAGCGGATAGAGCGCCGCGACGATCGCGAGCCAGATGACATACACGATCCACAAGTCGTACCCATAGCCGGATGGATACTCGGTTGGCGGCCCCAGCAGCGACGGCGGAAAATCGAACATGAAATCGAATCGGCCGTAGCGCATCCATGCGAGCCCGATGGCGGTGACGTGGATCGCATACCAATGTATGACGTAGTAGAAGAGAGGGACCCGTCCGAAGATGAGAAACGGATTGCGGTCGCTCACCGTCACGCGCTCGAGCGCGCTCAACGCAACGAACGCCGGCCCGAGCGTGACGAGCAGGAACATCAGCGACGGTGGATATTTCGAGACGCGGAGGAATGAAAGCAGGGTCACGTCAAAGCTCGATTGCGGCGCCCATGGACTCGGATCGCCGTACATGTTCACCAATCGGAGCACCACGAACGCGGCGGTCAGCGCAAGCCCGGTCACCATCAGAAAACGCCGGCGGTCGTCCGACTCGAGATCGAACACGCGTCCGAAGCAGTAACCCGCCGACATCACGCCAATCCATGGGATGAGCGGGTAGACGGCGAACGCGATCCGTCCGCCGGGCAGCTGTACGATGCTGGGACCTTCGTGGAGGATTTTCCAGGCCCAGCCGAGCGAAGACAGATTCTCTGACCGGATGCCGTCGAGAAGGTTGTGCCCGGCGATCATCGCGAGGCTGAGGACGAGCAGCGTACGCCACGGCAGGAAGATCAGCGCTGAAAGCGCCACCATCGACCAGCCAATCGCCCAGATGACCTGCCAGACGACCACGCGATAGGAAAGATTGAACGACCCGCCCAGGAGGACCAACGTCATCTCGACCACGACGAGCCACAGTCCGCGCGTCCAGAGGAACCGTGACAGGGCGGCCTTGCTCATGCCACGCCGCATCGCGAGCGAGGATCCGGTGCCGGCCAGGAACACGAACACCGGCGCGCAGAAGTGGGTGATCCAGCGCGTGAGGAAGATCGCCACGCTCGTGTGCGTCAGGTCCTCCGGCGAATAGAGCTGGGCGCCGTTGTGGAAGAAATCGCGGACGTGGTCCAGCGCCATGATGACCATGACGATGCCGCGCACGAGGTCGACCGATTGGATCCGGGGCCGTACGCGCGGTACGGGGGCGGCCGATTGGGCGGCCGCCGGGTGAGGGGCCGTGACTGCCACGCGCGCACTATAGTCCAGCGCACGCGATTGTCAGAAATCGGGCGGTTGCCCGACATCTTCGTGCCGCGTCGTTTTTGCATTGTGCTGGCGCAAGCGTGGCACTACGCTCGACCGTGGAGGCCCTTCAATGGTGCGAGTTCTCGTGTGCCTGTTCGCTGCCTGCCTTGCCGTCTCGACCTCGGCTGAGGCCCAGTTTCAAATTACGACCGGCGTCATTCAGGGATCGGTCCTGGACTCGACCGGAGGCGTGCTTCCCGGCGTGGACGTCACCGTCGTCAACGCCCAGACCAATCTGTCGCAGAGCCAGGTGACCGATTCATCGGGGCGATTCGCATTCCTGCAGTTGCCGCCCGGCCGCTACAAGGCGACGTTCCGGTTGGCGGGCTTCTCGACCATCGAGCAGGACGAGATCGACCTCACCGTCGGGCAGTCCCTCAACCTCACCCTGCGCCTCGCGGTCGGGAACGTCTCCGAAACGGTCACCGTCAGCGGGACGCCCGTCGTCGAGTCGACGCGTGCTGCGGTTGCGTCGACGCTGAATGAGAAGACGATCGAGACGACGCCCATTCTCGGACGGAAGTTCGAGGACCTGTTGACGCTGACGCCCGGTGTCAGCATCGTGCAGGGGCCCGACGGCGACGAGATTACCTTCGCCGGGCAGCGCGGCATCTTCAACAACATCAGCCTCGACGGCGGCGACTACAACAACGGTTTCTTTGGCGAGCAGGCTGGAGGCCAGCGTGCGCCGATCGACATCACGATGGACGCGGTGAAAGAGTTTCAGGTGATCGCCAGCGGCGCGCCGGCCGAATTCGGCCGCACGGCGGGCGGTGTGGTGAACGTGATCACCAAATCGGGCGGCAACGACGTCACCGGATCGATGTTCTACTTCCAGCGATTGGAAGGGCTCACCGGCGACTTGTCCGACGGCACGAAACTCGAGGACTTTCATCGCGAGCAGTTCGGCGGCACGATTGGCGGGCCGATCAAGCGCGACAAGACTTTCTTCTTCGGGGCGATCGAGGGCATCACCGGCGATTTCCAGCGTCCGAATCTGGGAAGCCCCCTCGGCACGCCGTGCCCCGTCTCTGCGCCGACCATTCCGGCCAACGCGGCGCTCATCAACTCGCAGCCAGACTGTCAGCGCGTGGCGCTCCTCAATTTCTTCCAGTCGCGCCTGGGCATGGACGAGAGCGTGCCGATCAATCACCCGCTCACCACGATAGCGATACTCCTCAAGGGTGACCAGACCGTCGGCGCGGCGAGCCGGCTGTCGACCTCGTACAACTTCACCCATTCGCGGAAGGACAACGAAACGTTCGACGTGGGCACCTACGGTCCTTCGGCAAACGGCACTGAAGGCGACCCGGCGCACATCAATGTGCTGAACGCGAACTACTTTACGACGTTCGCCAACAACAAGCTCAACGAGTTTCACTTCACGTACTCGCACGAGACGCGGCCGCGCACGTCGAACGAGTCCCCGCTGGCAGCCGATACCGGCATCGGATTCGCGCCTAACTTTCGGTTCGGCGATCCGTTCTTCCTCCAGCCGAACGTCGACGAGACGGTCTGGCGCACGCAGTTGAAAGACAACCTCTCGATCGTGCGCGGCGGCCATACTTGGAAAATGGGCGGCGAGTGGATGCACACGATGAACGACCAGGTCTTCCGCGGATTCTTCACGGGCCGGTATCTCTTCGACAGCGTCGAAGGGTTCCTCCGGTACTCCTCACCTGCGGCGGCCGGTGGCTTCGGGCCGCGCACGATGGGCTGCAGCGGTGGTGTGTACGTGACGCTTCCCACGCTGTGTCCGGCGGGCACGTCGCCGACAGCGGGTCCGCTGCTGTTCTATTTGCAGGGGGCGGGCCGCTCCGGGCTGGCCACCGATGCGACCGGCGCGTCGAGAATTACCAACGACGAATTCTCGCTGTTCATACAGGACCAGTGGCACGTGCGCCCCAACGTGACCCTGCAGTACGGCCTGCGGTGGGACGCCCAGTTCATGCCCGAAACCGTGGATCCGCAAACAACGGCGTTCGCGCCGTTCCTGAACAACCCCAAGTTCCCGTCCGACGGGACGATCCCCGATCAGGCCGCCATGTGGCAGCCGCGGGGCGGTGCGACCTGGGATCTACGTGGCGACGGCAAATCGGTCGTGCGCACCAGCGCCGGTATCTATTTCGCCCGGCAGAACATGCTGAGCCAGGTCGGCTCGGTCACGACCAACGGCCTGCAGCAGCAGACGATTTTCGTCAGCACCGATAACGTGAGGCAGTTCGGCGCCACCCCGCCTGCGTGGCCCAACGTCATCACGCCGACGCCTGTACCGGCAGGGCAGTTTCCGCCCTTCACCGGCGTGCGCGTGTTCCACCGCGACTACGCGAATCCCCGCACGACGTCGGTCAACGCCGGTTACGAGCAGGAGATCGCGCCCGATGTGGCCGGCTACGTGGACTACATGTACGCCCGCGGCCGTCATCTCACGCGGTTCATCAACTACAACCGTGCCGATGCCGGCAATCCATTCGGCCCGCAGCTCGACGAAACGATGGTGACGACGAGCCTCGGCCAGTCGGATTACCACGGCCTGACCCTCGGCGTGCGCAAGCGCTTCTCACGCAGCTATCAACTCGAGGCGAACTACGTGCTGTCGCGCGACAAAGACGACGATTCGAACGAGCGCGATCCGTTTACCGACCGGGCCTTCAACTTCAACGATCTGTCGCTCGATTACGGCTACTCGGATCGCGACATCCGGCACAGGTTCAACCTCTTCACCTACGTCGTGGCGCCGCATAGCATCCAGGCGAGCGCGCGCGTGCAGGCCCGCGGGGCCCAGCCGATTACGCCGAACCCGCGCGTGCAGAACGGGGTCGATCTCGGACGCAACACGCAGCGGAAGGACAACGAGTACTTCAGCTTCGACTGGCGGGTCTCGCGGCCGTTCCAGCTCAGAGGCGATATGATGTTGATTCCATCGATTGAGATGTTCAACACCTTCAACAACGCCAACAACATCAACCCGCTGTCGACGCCGGCGCTGTTCAACTTCGACGGGTTCCTGCGAACCGGGGTGGGAGACCCGCGCCAGGTGCAGCTGGCGATCAAGATGACGTTCTGACGTGGGCGTGATGGCGTCGCTGGCGAGGGAGTTCGAGCGCGAAGCGCGGACGACGCGCCGGCTGCTCGAACGCATACCGGTGGACAAGTTCGGCTGGCGGCCGCACGAGAAGTCCTATACCGCCGGGGCGCTCGCGTCGCACATCGTCGATTGCGTCAGATGGACCGACGAGATTTTCGCGAAGCACGAGTTCGATCTCGACCCGGCCGACTTCAAGTCGTACCGGGCCGAGTCGCTGGACGATCTCCTGCGAACCTTCGACGAGAAAGTCGCGAAGGCGCGACAGACACTGAGCACGGCCACGGATGCAGCGATGCTCCACCCATGGCGCTTCAAGGTGCGAGGGAAGTTGCGGTTCGAGCGGCCGAAGCCCGACGTGTTCCGCGACTTCACGCTCAGCCACTTGATCCACCATCGAGGTCAGCTGTCGGTCTATCTGCGGCTGCTGAACGTGCCGGTGCCAGGGGCCTACGGTCCGAGCGCGGACGAACAGTTGTGAGCCACACAGCTGGCCGACAGGACTAAAGTCCTGTGTCCTGTGCCACCTGGTGGCGCGCTCGCCAAGCGACGACGGTGGCACAGGGCTTCAGCCCTGTCCTCGTGGCAACGTTACTTGACGGCAGGAAAGTGAGGCTTCAACGCGGCGAACCAGGCTTGCATGGCTTCGGGCGAATGCGGTGTTTTCGCCTCCCCGTCGAGCACGACCTGCCGCGTTCCCAGCCGTTGCCCGTAAAACGCCTCGTTTGAATCTCGATCTTCGCGAATCGACGATCCGTTCAGGCTGAGCCCCGCGAACAGGCCACGCGCCCTCGAATAGCTGAGGATCTCGGCGCGCATTTGCACGTCGGTCGAGGCCTCGGCGCTGCGGCCGACGGGTCCGACGGCCGCCGACGCGTCACCGCCGATCTTGAACTGGTTTTTCAGCAGGTACTCGAGCCCGCGGCGGTTCATGATGACCAGGACGATATCGATGGCCTGTCCGCCAATCTGTGCGCCGAAGCTGCCGCCGGTGAGGCTGAGGAACGCTGGAGACGACCACGCGCGCTTGTCCTGGCTCCTCACGCTGAGCACGCCGCGGCCGTGATGCCCGCCGACGATGAAACCTCCGCGCAGGGTTGAGGGAAAAATGGCTATCCCCTCGGCTTTCGCGAGCACTGAGGACGGAATGGCGCGATCGGGCGCCTGCATGATTTCCTGGAAGACTTTCGCCGCTTCATGCAGGCGGTCGGCCTGATCCGACTGTGCGCGGGCAGGTGCCGCGAAGGCAAGGGCGACGAGGGCGAGTAAAACGGGCCTGATACTGCCATTCTACCCGAACGACGACCACCTTCCGGGATTCAGGATGTGCTTACGCGGCCGGCACCTCGGTCTCGTCGGAAATTTCCGACACGAGTGCCTCCGTCGTCAGCAGCAGCGACGCGATGGACGCGGCGTTCTGCAGCGCCGATCGCACGACCTTGGTCGGATCGATCACGCCCGCGTTCACGAGGTTCTCGTATTTACCGGTCAAGGCGTTGAAACCACTCTCTGGTTCCATCGTCTTCACGTGCGCGACCACGACCGAGCCTTCCTCGCCCGCGTTGTTGGCAATCCACTTCAACGGCTCTTCGACGGCACGTGCGATGATGTTGACGCCGACCTGCTGATCGCCTGCAAGCTTCAACCCGGCAAGCGCCTTCGCCGCCCGGAGGAGTGCGACTCCGCCGCCTGGCACGATGCCCTCTTCCACGGCCGCCTTCGTCGCGTGCATGGCGTCCTCGATGCGGGCCTTCTTTTCCTTCATCTCGGTTTCCGTCGCCGCGCCAACCTTGATCACCGCGACGCCGCCGACAAGCTTGGCGAGCCGCTCCTGCAGTTTCTCACGGTCGTAATCGGACGTGACCTCCTCGATCTGCGTCCGAAGCTGCTTGACACGGCCTTCGAGGGCCTTCCGCTCTCCTGCGCCTTCGATGATCGTCGTGTTGTCCTTGTCGATCGTGATCTTCTTCGCCGCGCCCAGATCCTCGAGAGCGATGCTCTCGAGCTTGATGCCCAGGTCCTCGGTAATCGCGCGTCCGCCCGTCAGGATGGCGATGTCTTCGAGCATCGCCTTTCGCCGGTCGCCGAAGCCGGGCGCCTTCACCGCGGCTACCTGCAGTGTGCCGCGCAGCTTGTTGACGACGAGCGTGGCCAGCGCTTCGCTTTCCACATCTTCGGCGACGATCAGCAGCGACGAGCCGCTTTTCGCGACTTTCTCCAGCACCGGGAGCAGATCCTTCAGGTTCGACAGTTTCTTTTCGTAGATGAGAATGCGCGGATTCTCGAGCACGACTTCCATTCGCTCGGGTGAGGTCACGAAATAGGGCGACAGGTACCCGCGATCGAACTGCATCCCCTCGACGATCTCGAGCGTGGTGTCGATCGTCTGGGCTTCTTCGACGGTGATGACGCCGTCCTTACCGACTTTTTCCATGGCCTCGGCGATGACCCGGCCAATCGGTTCGTCGTTGTTGGCCGAGATGGTTCCCACCTGCGCCACCATGTTGCCGCTCACCGTCTTCGACATTTTTTTCAGCTCGGCGGTCACGACGTCCACGGCGCGATCGATGCCACGCTTGATGTCCATCGGATTGGCGCCGCTGACGACGTGCTTGACCCCCTCGCGAAAGATGGCCTGTGCGAGCACGGTCGCCGTTGTCGTACCGTCGCCGGCGAGATCGGATGTCTTGCTCGCCACCTCGCGCGCCATCTGCGCACCCATGTTCTCGAGGCGATCTTTCAGATCGATTTCCTTCGCGACCGTGACGCCGTCCTTGGTAATCGTCGGCGAGCCGTATGCCTTGCCGAGAATCACGTTGCGCCCTCTGGGTCCGAGGGTGACTTTCACCGTATCCGCCATCTTGTTGATGCCGCGAAGGACCGTCTGACGCGCCTGCTCGCCGTACACGATTTGTTTGGCCATTAACGCTTCTTCTCCGTCTTCCTGGTGGCGTCGTCGATGACGGCCAGCACTTCGTCTTCTTTGACGATGAGGTACTCCTCACCGTCGAGCTTGATGTCCTGACCGGAATATTTTCCAAACAGGATGAGGTCGCCCGACCGTACATCCAGCGGGATCCGCGTGCCGTCCTCGGTTATTCTCCCGTCGCCGACCGCAAGTACTTTTCCCTGTTGCGGTTTTTCCTTGGCGGAGTCGGGGATGATGATCCCGCCGATTTGCTGTTCGCCTTCATCGAGGCGCTGAACGATGATTCGGTCGTGAAGCGGTCTGACATTCATAGACTCAAGTCTGTCGCGCCCGCCGGATGGCCGCTGTACCCGATTGCACAACCGGGGACGCACAGCCGGTCTACAGTGGATCCATGTTCAGGCTGATTCCGACCATGAGGCGCGGCTCCGCAACCGCGTTGCCACAGGCAGCGACGGACTATCCCTCGGTTGAGGCGGCGCGCCTCGGCGCCGCCGAGCTGCTGCGCGAAGACCGCATCCTCAAGGTCATGATCGTGCGTGCGGGCGGCTACGTGGAATACGTCGATCGCTAGGGAACGGCCGTGATGCGTACCATCGCCGAGCCGAGCTCGTAGAAGTCGGGGACTCCGCAGCTCGTGCACATGACGCGCCAGCCGCGTATGGAGCGCTCGCCGGGTCTCGACCCATTGTTTGACTGGTGCACCGCCAGCGGCGCGCCGCATCCCTTGCAGATGAAACCGACCCACGCTTGATCGCTGGCTGCGGCGCTCGAACCACTGCTTTCGTGCACTTTCTTCACCGTCTGTGTTCTGTCAAGCATCGGCCCGCCTCCTGCGTCCAATCGTTCGAGCATGGCGATCGTGATGGTCCTCGATGATGCCCCTGATCGATCGTGCCTGCTGTTGTCTCTGCTCGATGCCCGGCAACGAGTCTCGATCGGCGATCCACGAGGCGAATCCGGAGGACGATTCGCCGAGGAACTGCGGCCGCGGCCAGAGCGAAAAGGATGGTCGAAATTCAAGCATGGGACAAGTGTCCCGTACTCGGCAACCCGTGGACTGTTTCAGATTGAACACCTGTCCATGCGCTGAATAGCACAGACGTGACCGAGGCACGCGACTAGAGTTGCGACGAGGTCAATCCATGTTACGTGTGATTGCCAGGATCGTCGCCGTCGCGTCAGCGGTGGCTATGGTGCTGGCACTCTCCGAATGCCAGCACGTCTACTTCAGCCGCCGCAACCTGCCCGACCTGGGGCCCTTCACGCGTTTTGAGTTTCCGACGATCGGCCACGTCTACGACGCCGCCGGAAAACCGCTCATCGAACTGGCCCGCGAGTACCGCGAGATTGCCCGCTACGAGGACATTCCGCCAATCGTCCGTGACGCGATTCTGTCCGCCGAGGACAAACGCTTCTTTTCTCACAACGGGATCGACTACGTCAGTCTGCCTCGCGTGATCGCGAGAGTCAGAGTCGGCATGCTCGTGGGCCGGCTTGTGAGGCGGGGGCGGCACGATGAGGTGCAGGGAGCGGCGCTGTTTCGGCAAGGAGGATCGACGATTACCCAGCAGGTTGTGCGCGGCAATTTTCTCCGTCGTGCGACAGCGCTGGAGAACAGCTATGAGCTTCGTCACACCGGGCGCCTGGCCCGACTGCTGTCGTCGGTCATGGGCGCGCGAAGCGTCAACATGGTGGCTCGCAAGCGCGAGGAGATTCGGCTCTCGCTGTGGCTCGAACAGGAGATGCGCAGGCAGTTCGGGTCGAAGCGCCGCGCGAAGGAAGAGATTCTCGCCCGCTACGCGAGCGCCGTATACATGGGCAACGGTCAGTACGGGTTCGCGAGGGCGGCCGAATACTATTTCGGCCGGCGACTCTCGACCTTCACACCCGCGGACGCCGACAAAGCCGCGCTGCTCGCCGGCATTGCCAAATCGCCGCGCGACTACGCGCCGAGCGTCGCGCACGCGGCCATCGTCTTACGCCGGCGAAACCAGACGCTGGCCTTGATGCGCGCCAATGGGTTCATCACGCTGGAGGCAGCCGCCGAAGCGCGGGGACGCGGCCTTCAGATTGTGCCCCGCGACCGGCGCGAGGCGCAGCAGGCGCCTGCCGTTGTCGAACATGTCCTTCAGGAATTCAGAGCTCTTCGCCCTGATCTCAGCGTGGATGATCTTCTTCAGGGACGAATCCAGCTGCATGCGACGGCAGACAGTCGCGTGCAGCTCATTGTGGACGAAGCGTTGGAGCACGGTCTCGAGCGCTACGAAGCGCGACACCCGAACGCCCTGGGAATCATCCAGGGCTCGGTCGTCGTGCTGGCAAATCGTGATGGAAGCATTCTGGCCGAGTCGGGCGGCAGGCGGCTCTTCAACGGTCGTTCGGCCACCTACAGCGACTACAACCGCGTCACGCGGTCTCTGCGGCAGCCCGGATCGACGATGAAACCGTTCGTCTATCTCGCGGCGTTTCGAAGTGGCGGCTTCACGCTCGAGACGCTGGTGCCGGACGAGCCCATCAGCGTGCCGGATGGCGAAGCGCGTCCGCCGAAATGGATCTCGAACTACGACGGCAAATTCAAAGGCCTGATCCCGCTGCGTCAAGCGCTCGCCGAGTCCAGAAATGCGGTGGCCATATGGATCACCGAGCAAATCGGGATCGACAGCGTTCTGCGAACCTCGCAAAGCCTTGGCGTCCGCACACCTCTTGCGCGTTACGCCACGACGGCCCTGGGTGCGTCCGAAATGAGCCTGCTGGAGCTGGCCAATGCGTACCGGACCATCGCGTCGGGCATCGTTGCCGAGCCGTATGTGATCCGCGCGGTCGTGGAGGATTCGGGGGAGGTCGTGGCCGTTCGTCGGCGTGGACCATCGCCCACTCTTATCGATGGCGCCGCGCTGTCCCTCATTCAGGAAGGCTTGCGCGGCGTGGTGCGGCTTCCCACGGGCACGGCTCATGCCCTGGCCTCGCATGGATTCCCGATTGCCGTCATGGGAAAAACGGGAACGACGAACGAGTTCAGAGATGCGATCTTCGTGGGCTCGACATTTGGTTCCGACGGCATCACCGTCGCGGTCCGGATCGGCTTCGACGACAACCGTTCTCTTGGATCGAGAGAGACCGGGGGGAGATTGGCGCTGCCGGTGTTTCAGGAATTGATGCTGGCCGTGTACAACGCAAAATTCCTCGGCGCGGCGCCGGCGTTTCCGGCGCGGATGGAAGAACGCATTACGGCCTCACTGCTGTTGCCCGATCCTCTTGCGACGACAGACGTCGTTGCCGATGGCGTCGCAATACCTGTTCAGCGAGCCGGGGATCAGAGCCTGGCACCCGGTGAAACCGAGTGGCTCTTGCAGAACGGAATGAAGGTGCAGACGCCAATCGCACTGACGATCCCGCCACTCCTGCCCAGGTAGCGGTCGACTGTTCTTTCAGGGATCGATGCTCGGCGCCGTCTCGAGGAATCTCGCGAGCTTGGGATTGTCAGGGAATTCGCGCGCGAGCCCTCGTGCAATGGTCGTGGCCTCGCGCAGTTGCCGGTCGCGCACCAGCATTTCCCACAGCGCGAATTCGGCTTCGATGCGGACGAAGAACTCCGATTCGGCGGCCGCGGCTTCGCGCGCGCCGAGAAATGCCCGTTTTTTGCTGCCGCCCCCGAGCACCCAGCGCGTGCCCCTCGCCATCTTGGTGTCGACGATGTAGTCGATCCAGGCTCTTGCCACGCGAGCGCGCATGTGGCGCGGATTGTTCTTGAGCGCCGCGTCGAGCGACCTTCTCGCTTCCCAGTACTCGCTCCAGCCGGTCTTGCGGCCGAGGGTCTCCAGGTGCAGCCACACATAGTTCAGGTTCAGTTTCCCAAGAAAAAACAGCGCATCGGCGTCGCCGGGGTCTTGCTGCAGTCGCGCACGAGCAAGCGCCTGGCCCTTGGCGGTGTCGTGGAGAAACACTTTCAGCAGTTCCGGGCAGGCCACGCACAGCTTGAAGGCTTTCCCTTTGTCGGCGTCAGGGCCGAGCGCGTCTCTCAGCTGGAAGTGCAGCGCCGAGGTGCGGACCTCATACGCTGCCAGCGCGTCGACGTCAGACCCCTGCAGGTCGAGAGCCAGGTCAGCGGCCGCCGGGTATCGCGCGTTGAAAAACGCGCGCTGCGCATCGGCCAGTGTGGCCCCACCGGCGTGAGCAGGGACCGAGGTGGCCACCGTGAGGATGGCCGCCAGCAGAACGTACGTAATCGTACAGGTCAATAGATCCGGAAGTGTATGACGCGCAGTGCGCCCGGCGCTGTCTCGAACTGAACAGTGTCCAGATTTGAACAGCCCCGGTGCAGCATTCCTGTCACGCTGACGGCCAGCGAATTTCCCCCCAGCACGCGATGGAGACCC
>Ga0065707_10001401_pt1 | contig 21098 bp, 17 predicted proteins | sample SwiRhicommuniRL3_FD_59094 | JGI IMG/M metagenome (GOLD analysis project Ga0065707, IMG submission 59094) | Switchgrass rhizosphere bacterial communities from Rose Lake, Michigan, USA - RL3 v2 (version 2) | ecosystem: Host-associated > Plants > Roots > Rhizosphere > Soil | place: East Lansing...
CGGCGGGCGGCGCTCGCCCTCGCACGCGAGGTGGAACGGCGTGCGCCGGAACTTGCCACCAGTAAATGGTGGAAGGAAGAACGTCACGGCGTGTTCCTCGATTACAACCAGAACGCCAAGGACAGAACGGTGGCCGCGGCGTACTCCGTGCGTCCGACCGAAGACGCACGCGTGTCGGCACCCATGACATGGATCGAAATCGACTCGGCAGAGCCGGGCGATTTCACACTGCGCACGATGCCAGCGCGCTTCGCGGGTATGGGCGATGTGCACGCCGCGATCGACCAGCATCCCTGTTCGCTCGAGCCGCTCCTCGAGTTGTCGGCGAAGCAGGAACGCGACGGTCTTGGCGACGCACCATGGCCGCCGCACTATCGCAAGCAGCCCGGCGAGCCGTCGCGGGTGCAGCCGTCGAAGCGCCGCCAACCCTCGCGCCCGCTCATCGAGATCGCACGGGCGCGGCACCAGGAAGACGCCATGGCCGGGCTGGAGCGCTGGAAGGCGAAGCATCCCGACGCCGCCACCCACCTGCAACCAGCCGACGTGCTCGTCGATCGCATGCGCGGCCGTTTCAGAACCTGGACCAGGATTCGTGTGAACCTCGAGCACGTGCCGGAAGGGCTGCGACCCGCTCAGGAGCCGCTCGATCCCGATGAGGATCTGAACGACTGGGGTGGCCCCGAACGGGGAGCTAGCGGCTCTGGCGGCCAGCGCCGAAGACCTTCTCGAGCTCGTACGGCGTCGTAACCTCCAGCTGATCGTAGCGACAGTCGGCGGGCTGTCGATCCGGCCGCCAGCGCTGAAAAATGGCCGCGTGACGGAATCGGTCTCCCTGCATGTGGTCGTACTTCACCTCGCACACCCGTTCGATGCGCAACGGCTCCCACGACAGATCCTTGCCGGCACTCCAGCGGCTCTGCCCGCCAGGCATGCGGCTCGTCGCGGCACCGGCTTCGGCCCAATCGCGCCACGGATGATGCTCGAGCGCTCGCTCGCGCAGCGGCGCCAGCTCGTCAGCCAGCTGCGCGCGCATGGCCATTGTGAACGAGGAAGTGACGCCGACATGCTGAAGCCGTCCCCTGTCGTCGTAGAGACCGAGCAGCAGTGAGCCGATGAGCCGATCTTTTCCGCTCTTGTGCCACCGAAAGCCCGCCACGACACAATCGGCCGTGCGCGCGTGCTTCACCTTGATCATCGCCCGCTTGCCTGGCTCGTAGACGCCACGCTCGGGTTTCACCATCACGCCATCGAGCCCGGCCCCCTCGAATCGCGACAGCCAGTCCGACGCAATCACACGATCGCGTGTCATCGGCGTCAGATAGATTGGCGGTCTGGCCCCTTCGAGCAGTGATTCCAGAAGCGCGCGCCGCTCCTGCTGCGGCGTCGCACGAAGGTCCCGGCCGTCGAGCGCGAGGAGGTCGAACGCGACAAACGACGCCGGCGTTTCCTTCGCCAGCTTGGCCACGCGAGATGCGGCCGGGTGCAGGCGCAGCTGCAACGTGTCGAAGTCGAGACCGTGGGCGGTCGCGATGACGATCTCCCCGTCGACGATGCAGCCATCGGGGAGAGCGACGAGGAACACGTCGTGCAGATCCGGAAAATAGCGATCAAGGGGACGCGAGTCGCGGCTCTGGATGAACACGTCGGAATCGCCGCGAAAGACGATCGCGCGAAACCCGTCCCATTTGGGCTCGTACAGCAGCCCTTCGCCGGCCGGCAGCTCGTCGGCGAGCTTGGCCAGCATCGGTTCAATAGGGGGCGGAATCGGAAACATGCCGGGCATTATAAAATTCCGCGGCGTCATGTCGAGAATCCGCGGTCTGCTCCGACTTACCGGTGAACGCGCCAATAGGGGCGCGGGGCCGGACCGAAGCGCGACGCGCATGGCCGGGCCACATTAACCAAGGAGTACGATTCGTGAAATACATGCTGATGATGAACGCGCCCAAGGGGGCTTCCGGCGACTGGGGAGTGATGAAGTGGCCGGCCGAGGACCTGAAAGCCCACATCGGATTCATGAAGCGCTTCACCAAGGCGCTCAGCGATGCAGGCGAGCTGGTCGCGGCCGAAGGGCTGGCATCGCCCGGTCAAGCCAGGCAGGTGCGGGCTCAGCCGAACGGCGCACCGCCGATTACCGACGGCCCGTTCGCGGAGACGAAAGAGTTCCTCGCCGGGTACTGGATCGTGGACGTCGACAGCCAGGCCCGCGCGTTCGAAATCGCGGCGGGCGCGTCGGCCGCGCCGGGGCCCGGGGGCAAGCCGCTGAACATGCCGATCGAAGTGCGCGAGGTGATGAGTGCACCGCCAGTTGAGGCATGACAGATCGATTGAACGCCATCGACGAGAGCCTGCTGCGCGATCTCGCGCCGCAGGTTCTCGCCGCCGTGACTCGCCGCTTCCGAGACTTCGCCGCCGCTGAAGACGCCGTGCAGGAGGCACTCGTCGCGGCCAGCGTGCAGTGGCCGAAGGAAGGACTGCCCGACAATCCCAGCGGCTGGCTGATTCACGTCGCCGCACGCCGCATGACCGATCATGTGCGCAGCGAGTCGGCGCGGCGGCAGCGCGAGGAACTGTCTGCGGCAGAAGGGTCGCCAGACCAGCAGTTCGCGCCGCCAGCCGATGCAGCCGCTGGAGAACGCGACGATACGCTTGTCCTTCTCTTCATGTGCTGCCATCCGTCACTCACTCCCTCGTCTGCGATCGCCCTGACGCTGCGTGCCGTCGGTGGCCTCACGACGGCGGAAATCGCCAAGGCGTTTCTGGTGCCCGAGAGCACGATGGCACAACGCATCAGCCGTGCGAAACAGACGATCAAGGCGTCACGCGTCCCGTTTCGCCTGCCCGGTTCCCGCGATCGCGCGTCGAGGCTGGGCGCCGTCCTCCACGTGCTGTACCTGATTTTCAACGAGGGGTACGCCACGAGCATCGGCGCGACGCTGCAGCGTGTCGAGCTGTCCAGCGAGGCGATCAGGCTGACGCGAGCTCTTCACCGGCGTCTCGCTGCCGATCCTGAAGTCGCCGGACTGCTCGCCCTCATGTTGCTGACCGATGCGCGACGTCCTGCACGGACGGGATCGGACGGCGAGCTCATCTCGCTCGACAAGCAGGATCGCCGGCTCTGGGACCGGGCCGTAATTGCGGATGGCACCGCGCTCATCAGCCGTACGCTTCCGATGGGCGCGGTTGGTCCGTATCAATTACAGGCGGCCATCGCGGCCGTGCACGACGAAGCCCCGCGATACGAGGAGACGGACTGGCCGCAGATTCTTGCGCTCTACTCGGTTCTGCAGCGCATTTCCAGCAATCCGATGGTCTCGCTCAATCGCGCGGTGGCCCTCGCGATGGTGCACGGCGCCGCCGCAGGTCTCGAAGAGCTGGCTGTACTCGAAAAGGACACAAGCCTCGCGGGGCACTATCGGCTCGATGCCGTGAAGGCCCATCTGCGCGAGATGTCTGGCGACCTTCAAGGCGCCATCGACTGCTACACGATTGCGGCCGATCGAACGACGAGCGTCCCCGAGCGCGAATATCTCATCTCTCAGGCCGCACGGCTCGCGGGCTCAGACACAGCCTGACAGGCCATTTTTGTCGGGAACGTCCCGCTACGAATCTGCGTCAAAGAAATTTAAGGCAATGCACTCTCCTGAGGAAGCGGTCCTGGATATGCCACATGCCCCAGCGTTCGACGAGGGCGAGCGCCTTCGCCTTCTCGCCGAAGTGTCCGAATCGATCGCGTCACACCCTGACTTGAACGAACTCTTTCGCGACCTTGCACAGCGGTTGCCGCGAATCGTCCCGTTCGACTACATCAACGTCGTGCTGCACGACGCATCGCGCAATGTGATGCGCCTTCATCTGCTCGCCGTCCCTGAGGAGACGGACTTCAAGCCCGGCATGGAATTCCCCGTCGATGAATCGCCCGGGGGCCATGTCTGGAAGACTCAGGTACCGCTTGTCGTCAACGACATTGCCGCGGAACACCGTTTTTCGAGCCTGATTGAGCGGCTGCGCCAGGAGGGCGTGCAGTCGTTTTGCGTCGTGCCGCTGACGACCGCTCTGGGACGGCTCGGCGCGATGGGGTTTGGCAGTCTGAGCACGTGCGTGTATCAGGAGCGCGACATCAGCTTCATGCAGGAGGTGGCCAAACAGATTGCGGTCGCCGTCGACAACGTCCTGCACGAAGAAAGCGCCCGTACCGCGCAGTCGGCCCTCGCCCGCGAGCGCGATCGGCTCCGCCTGCTCCTCGAAGTGAACAACGCCGTCGTCTCAAGGCTGGATATGGATGCGGTGTTCGCATCGGTCAGCACGTCGCTGCAACGCGTGATCCAACACGATGGATGCAGCCTGCTGCTCTTCGAGCCCGACACCGGCCATTACCGCTGCCACGTGCTGAAAGTGACGAAGAACGAGAGCTTCGTCGAAGAAGGCCAGGCCGACCACACCATGGTGTCGCCCGGGTGCATCGCGATCTCGACGCGCGCGCCCGTGGTCTTCAACGAAACGGGCCTCCGGGGTCTGCAGGCCAAATCGAAGGTCGCCCAGTTCCTGCTCGCGGAAGGCGTGAAATGGTTCTGCAGCATTCCGCTGCAGTCGCGCGATCGCGTGCTCGGCACTCTGAACATCGGGCGTCTCACCGAAAATCCATTCAACCCGGACGAGGTCGAGCTGCTGACGCAGGTGGCACAACAAGTGGCCATCGCCGTGGACAACGGGCTCGCCTATCGCGAAATCGCGGAGCTGAAGGAAAAGCTGAACGAAGAAAAGCTGTACCTCGAGGACGAAATCCGCACGGAGCACAACTTCGAAGAAATCATCGGAGACAGCGCGCCCCTGAAGCACGTGCTCGCGCAGGTGGAAATCGTCGCGCCAACCGACTCGACCGTCCTGATTCAGGGCGAGACCGGCACTGGCAAAGAGCTTATCGCCAGGGCCATTCACAACATCAGCAGCCGCCGCTCGCGCACGTTCGTGAAGTTGAACTGCGCGGCCATCCCGACCGGTCTCCTCGAGAGCGAGCTGTTCGGGCACGAAAAGGGGGCCTTCACCGGTGCGATCGCGCAGAAGCTCGGCCGCTTCGAGCTGGCCAACGGCGGAACGTTGTTTCTCGATGAAGTCGGGGACATTCCGCTCGAGCTGCAGTCGAAGTTCTTGCGAGTGCTGCAAGAGCAGGAATTCGAGCGCCTCGGGGGGACGAAAACGATCCGTGTCGACATCCGGTTAGTCGCCGCAACCAACCGCGACCTGGCGGCCATGGTCACCGACAAGCAGTTCAGGAGCGACCTCTATTACCGCCTCAATGTGTTCCCCATCGTGAATCCACCGTTGCGCGGGCGCCGCGAGGACATTCCGTCGCTCGTCCAGTATTTCACCACGAAGTTCGCGAGGCGGATGAACAGACCCATCGACGCGATTCCCACCGACACGATGAACGCGTTATCCGAGTACCACTGGCCAGGCAACATCCGCGAGCTCGAGAACTTCATCGAGCGCGCCGTCATTCTGACGCGGGGCTCCAGCCTGGCGGCGCCGCTGGCGGAATTGCGGCGGCCGCAAAACGGCCATGATGGCGATGCGCGGCGCGAGTTGAGTGCGTTCACGCTCGAAGAAGCCGAGCGTCAGCACATCCGTCACGCGCTTCAAGCCGCAAACTGGCTGGTCGGCGGCCCCTCGGGCGCCGCGGCGAAGCTCGGCATGAAACGCACGACGCTGCAATCAAAGATGGCGAAGCTCGGTATCGAAAGACCTGCCGCCCGTTAAAGACAAAGACAAACAAGAGACTAGGACCTCTTGTTAAAAGCCAGTAGTCGCGCCGGGACGGAACAAGCCTTGCGGGGCCTGGGCAGGCAGCGACACCACGGTCGTGCCTCGCGAGCCTGTATCCGGCTCGCTGACCGCCGGCGCCTGCTGCAACGCTTCGAAGCTGACGAGCGCCGACTGATGGTCGAGCATCGCCCGCAGCAGATTCACTTCGGCCTGCAGGAGATCGCGCTGTGCCTGCGTCACGAGAAAGCTCGTCGATAAACCGACCTCGAAACGGCGTTGTTCGACGTCGAGCCGCTGGCGTGCCACGGATTGTCCGGCACGCGTCGCTTCGATGCGCTCGGCGGTGCTGTGCACCTGCCTCGCCGCCTGACGCAGCGTTTCGCCAATCTGAAGCTGCAGGCTCGCGACTCGCTGGGTCGCCTGCCGCCGTTCCACCGTCGCGCGCGCCAGCCCGGCCTCCTCGTAGCTGCGTCCGAGCGCGTAATTCACGGACAGGCCCACGCTCCACGTGGGGTACGAACTGCCGAACATGTCGCCGAGCACGCTGCCATACCCGCGATTCACCGTGCCGGTGACGGTGCCCGGGAATCCGCCATCGCGCAAGAAACGCGTGCCGCCCAGGCCGTTGCTCCGATACGACGTTTCCAGCCTCACGTCGGGAAGCTTCTGATCGTTGTAATAGTCGATGTTGGTCGTCAGGTTGTCGATATCCTTCCGCGCGCGAGCGAGATCGTAGCGGCCGGCGAATCCGCCGGACGCGACCGCATCCACGTCCGGCAGGACGCCGCTGACGACTGGCTCGTCGCTCGGACTGAGGCGCGTCCGCCAGAACGACGTGTCGGCTGGATCCATGATGAGCCGCCGCAGATGGTCTTCCGCATCGCCGGCCGCTGCATTCGCGCGAATGAGATTCTCGCGGCGCTGGGCGACCTCGGCTTCGGCCTGCAGCAGATCGAGCGGCGGCGTTTGACCGATGTCGACGCGTGCCTTGTTCTGACGAACCAGCTCTTGAGCCAGCTCGAGCGAGCGCTGCTGCACCGTGACGTTCGCCAGCGTGGCCTTCAACGTCCAGTACGCCTGCTTGACGGCGGCGGTGGTTTGCACGACCGATTCACTGACGCGCAGCTCTGAGCTTTCCAGATTGCGTCGAGTGACGACCGTCTGCTGGCGCGCGAGATCCATCTTGCGGTCTTTGAGCAGCGGCTGCGAGAACGCGAACTGGAATCCCGACTGCAGGCTTGGATCGAAGCTGGTCAGCGGACTGTCGGTCGAGGTGCGGGACGTGTCCCACGAGAAGTGCCACGTCCCGGAGCCCCACGCGAGACGCTGCCGCACACCGGTGGACGAGAACAGATCGCTGGTATCCACGCCCCGCTCGCCGAGAAGAAAGTTCGACGGCGGCGTGGAGTTGCTCGAAGCGCCGACGATCGTCGAGAACACTGGCGTATACGCGCTCTCGCTCTCGGACACCCTGGCGGCCTCGACTTGCGTGCTGGAGCGCACGCTGGCCAGATCGGGGTTGTTATCGACAGCCCGGCGCACAGCCTCGTCCAACGACAGTTCGAGTGTATCTGGTGGGTTCGTCGGGTTCGTTGGGTTCGTCAAGTTCGCCGGGTTCGTGCGGTTCTGCGCCGACACCGTTATCGACGAGACCAGAACACCAAGCGCGATTACATATAGCCCTCTCATAATGCAGACTCCGTAACAGGTGTGGCGAGCGGCGACAGTACCGGCTCCTCGGCGTCAGCGCGATGCGTGCGCGCCAGGAGCATGTAAATCGACGGCACCACGAACAAGGTGAAGAACGATCCGATGACCATACCGGTCACGAGCATGATGCCGATGCTGTTGCGCGCGCCCGCGCCGGGCCCGGTGGCCAGCACCAGCGGGAAATGTCCGACCACGGTGGCCGCCGTCGTCATCAGAATCGGCCGAAGACGGGTAGCCGCCGCTTCGATAATCGCGGCGAGCTTGTCCTTGCCCGTCTCCTGCAGGTGATTCGCGAACTCGACGATCAGGATGCCGTTCTTCGACACCAGACCGACGAGCGTGATGAGCCCCACCTGGCTGTAGATGTTCAAGCTCGTGAAGCCGAGGAACGAAAACAGGAGCGCACCCGCAATGGCCAGCGGTACTGAGCCGCCGAGGATGATGAACGGATCGCGGAAGCTTTCGAACTGCGCCGCCAGCACGAGATAAATCAGAATCGCCGAGAGCAGGAACGTCCCGAGGAACCTGCCGCCTTCCGTTCGCAGTTGCCGCGACTCTCCCGCGTAGTCGATCGTGAACCCTTGTGGGAGGGAGGCGCGCGCTTCGTCTTCGAGGAAGCGCAACGCCTGATCGAGGGGCACGGGCGGCGGGATGACACCCTGTATGCGTACCGCGTTGAGCTGCTGAAACTTCTTCAGCTCGCGCGGCTGTGTCGTGGTTTCGAGGGTTGCGAACGTGGAGAGCGGGACGAGCTGGTCCTTGGAACCGGTGACGTAAATCTGTGAGAGCTGTTCGGGCGCCAGCCGTTCGGCGCGCTTGATCTGTGGAATGACCTTGTAGCTGCGCCCCTGATTGCTGAAGCGGTTTACGTAGTTGCCGCCAAGCAGTGTGGACAAATCCTGGCCGGCCTGGCTCAAGTCGACGCCCTGCGACCGTACCTTGTCGCGATCGAACACGACCTCCGCCTGCGGCTGATCGAACTTGAGATCGGCGTCGGCGAAGATGAACATGCCGCTGGCAAACGCCTTCTGCACGAGCTTCTGCGCGATTTCGTTCAAGCGCTCGGGCTCGGCCGGCGAGGCGATGACGAGATCCACAGGAAAATCACCACCGCCAGGCAGAGCAGGAGGCGTGAGCGGGATGACGCGAACACCCGGAATCTGCGACAGCGGCCCCATCGATTCCATCAGCAGCTGCTGCGCGGTCTTGGTTCGCTCGCTCCACGGCTTGGTCACCATCCCGCCGAACCCGCCGGTCGGGTAGGTCAACTGAAAGATGCTCTTGCTCTCGGGGAACGACCGGTACACATCGGCCACTTGCTTGGTGAACAGCGACGTCTGGTCAATCGTCGAGTTCGCCGACGCCTGGATGATGCCGAACACGACGCCCTGATCTTCGGCAGGCGCCAGCTCTCGCTGGGAGAACATGTAAAACGGCACCATCAGCAGCGCAACGATGATCCACAACGTCAGCACGACCGGGCGGAAGCGAAGCGTGCCCGTCAGCGTGCGCGTGTACGCCTGACGTACGCTGTCGAAGCGCCGGTTGATCCAGCCGGCGAACCCGCGCTCGGTGTCGCCCGCACGCAGCAACTTCGCGCCCATCATCGGCGAGAGGGTCAGGGCCACGACGCCCGACACGATGACCGCGCCCGCCAGCGTGAAGGCAAACTCCCTGAAGAGCGAGCCAGTGAGGCCCCCCTGAATGCCGACGGGCGCGTAGACCGCCGCCAGCGTGATCGTCATCGCGATGATCGGGCCGACGAGCTCGCGCGCGGCTTCTATGGCCGCGTGGTACGCGCTCTTGCCCTCGTGGAGATGCCTCTCGATGTTCTCCACCATCACGATGGCATCGTCGACGACGAGGCCCACGGAAAGCACGATGGCCAGGAGCGTGAGCAGGTTGATCGTGAAGCCGGCCACCAGCATCAGGAACACGGCGCCGACGAGCGAGATCGGAATCGCGACGATCGGGATGATGACGGCACGGAACGAGCCGAGGAACAAAAAGATGACCACGATGACGATGAGCAGCGTCTCGGTGAGCGTGCGCAGCACTTCGTCGATGGCATCCTGGATGTACTCGGTCGAGTCGTAGGGCACACCGAGCTTCATCCCCACCGGCAATTGAGCCCCGATCTGCGGCAGCGCCTGGCGCACGCTCGCAATCACGTCGAGCGAGTTCGCGGTCGGCAGCACCCAGACGCCCANGAACGTGGCCGTCTCGCCGTTGAACCGCACCTCTTCCTCGTANTTCTCCGCGCCGAGGACGACGTCCGCGATTTCGCCNAGGCGNACGACCACGCCGCCTTGTTCCTTGACGACCAGCTGGCGGAACTCCTCTGCCGTGCGGAGATCGGTGTTGGCGATGAGGTTGACCGACACCATCGAGCCCTTGGTCCGGCCGAGCGCCGACAGGTAGTTGTTGCGGGCCAGCGCTTCGCGGACGGCCGTCGGGGAAATGCCGTACGCCGCCATGCGCTCGGGCTTCAGCCAGATGCGCATCGCGAAGGTGCGGTCGCCGAGAATGTCGGCGCGCTGCACACCGCTGATGGCGCTCAGCTTCGGCTGGACGACCCGCGTCAGGTAGTCGGTAATCTGGCTCTGATCGAGCTCGGCCGACGAGAACCCGATGTAGATGGCCGCGAACTGGTTGTCGGCCGTTTCGAGCTCGATGATGGGCGCCTCGGCTTCGGGCGGCAGGTCGTTGCGAACCTGCGCGACCTTGGCTTGAATCTGCGTGAGCGCGGCGTTGGTGTCGTAGTTCAGCTTCAGGTGTACGGTAATCGTGCTCAGGGCCTGGGCGCTGGACGACTCCATGTAGTCAATGCCATCGGCGCTGGCGATGACGCGCTCGAGCGGCGTCGTGATGAACCCGCGCACGAGGTCGGCATTGGCGCCGACGTACACCGTCGAGACCTTGACGATCGCGATGTCGCTGCGCGGATACTGCCGCACGCTGAGCGAGCGAATCGACTGCAGCCCGGCAATGAGAATCACGAGGCTGACGACGACCGCGAGGACGGGGCGTCTTATGAAGAGATCTGTGAATCGCATCGTTTTTTCCCTATAAGAACCGCTTTGGCGATGGGCGATGGGACCTACGTCAGTTATCCGCCGGCGTTGGCGACGGATCGTTCGCCGGCTGCACCTTGTTGTTGACGAGCACCGCCGCGCCGTTGCGCAGCTTGAAGACACCTGATGTGACGACCTCGTCGCCCGGCTTGACGCCCGTGACGATCCCGACCTGATCGCCGCGCGCCCCCTCGACCTTCACGAACTGCTGACGCACACCTTTGTACGTGTCGCCATTCGGTCCCTTCACCATGCCGACGATGTACACGGAGTCGCCGTATGGGGCGTAGCTGATCGACGTCGCTGGAAGAGCCACGAGCGGGCGTCCCTGCCCCACGGCCACCTCGGCCTGCACGAACATGCCCGGCCGCAACGTGCCTTCGGGGTTGGACAAGGTCGCCTGCACCTGGATGTTCCGCGTGTTCTCGTTGACGGTCGAATCGATTGCCGTCACACGGCCGGGGAACCCGGCGCCTGCTAAATCCTTTGGTCCAGCCGCGTCCGCAAGCGTGATGCGGACCTCGCGACCCATGCGCATCTGCGCGATGGCGTCCTGTGGCACGTCGAAGTTCACATAGATGGGGTTCAGCGACTGGAGCTGCACGATCGGATCGCCACTCGACAGGTACTGTCCGAGATTGACCTGACGAATACCCAGGATTCCCGAGAACGGCGCCCGGATGGTCTTCCGCTCGATGGCCGAGCGAATCTCACCGACGCGCGCCTCGGTCTGCTTGCTGTCGGCCGTGGCGCTGTCGAACTCGGCGCGCGAGATCACGTTTTCCTTCAACAAGCCCTGCATTCGATCGAAGTTGATGCGAGCCAGGTCGCGCTGGGCTTCCGCCGCAGCAAGCTGCGCCCGCTCCTGCCGCGTGTCGAGCTCGACGAGCACCTCGCCCTGGCGCACCGACTTGCCGGAGTCGAACGCGATGCGATCGATCGTGCCCGACAGATCGGCGCTGACGGTCACACCTTGAACGGCGGCCACCGATCCGATCGCGCTCAGAGTGGCAGGCCACTCCGTCTGCTGCGCCGCGATCGTGGTGACGGCCTCGGGCGGTGGCTGGAACGAGGCCCCCTGCGCGATGGCTGCCTGAATCTGCTGGAACTTCACAAAGCCGAGACCGCCGATGAGTCCTGCCATCACGGTCAACATGAGGAGCATTCGTTTCATCATGCCGATCGACATGGCAATTTCCTTTCCACATCGCGTAATAGTCCGACAACGTGGAAATCCGAGGAAAAGGTCACCCTGTGACAAAGGAGTGACGAAGGAGTGCCGAACGCGATTGCCGAATCTTCGGCAGTGTGCCGATTTACCGGCACCCCGTCTGCAGCCTTTTCGAAAAGCCTTGCGAATTACTAAATGAAATGAGGGATGCCAGATGATACGGGCCCGGTACGCCTTCTGCAATTTGCGGCGCAGGAGGTTTCAGATGAAACGCTTGGTCGTATTCGGGTTTGTGCTTGCATCATTTATTGCCGCCACGCCGGTTCATGCGCAGGAAGGGCCGGCGGGGGCGGGCCGGGCCGAGATCACCATCATCCCGGTTGGCACCCTCATGTTCACCGAGAACAGCGATGCCTCGGCGCCGGGCTTCGGGAGCTACCAGCTCGGCGGTACCTTTACCTACAACCTCAACAGGTACGTGGGCGTCGAAGGCGAGGTCGCCAGCTCGATCGGCCTCTCGCAGAATCTCGGCTTCGGGTATCCAAGCACCGAGCGGACGCCCGACGTCCTCAACTACAACGGCAACGTCGTCGTGTCGGTGCCAAACGGCTCGTCGGTCGTGCCGTATGTCACTGGCGGCGTTGGCGGACTCAGCCTGTTCAGCCGCGAGGCCTTTGGCATCGACCAGACCGAGACGTTCTTCGCCACCAACGTCGGCGGCGGCGTCAAGTGGTACTCGGGCCGGTGGGGGCTTCGTGGCGACTATCGGTTCGTCGCCGTGCCGTCGAAAGACGAGACCTCGGCGTTCTTCGGTAACGACGCGCGCTATGGACATCGTGTCTACGGCGCCGTGATGCTGAACGTCGGCCGGTGACGATCCAGGCCGCACTCAACGGCACCCGATCGGGGACGGACCACCCCGAAATCCCCATCACGCCGCGAACACAGGCCACGGAGGCAAGTGCCTCCGTGGCGGCGGGCGCGAGCGCCATTCACGTGCACGTGCGCGATGCACATGGCAACGAGTCGCTCGCCGCCAGCGACCTCGCGGACACGATTGGGGCGATTCGCGACGCCTGCCCGGGTATTCCCCTCGGCGTCAGCACCGGTGCCTGGATCGTTCCCGATCTCGCGAAGCGCCTCGCGATGATTCGTGCATGGAACGTGTTGCCGGATTTCGCGTCGGTCAACCTGCACGAGGCTGGCGCCATCGACGTCATGCAACTACTGCTCGACAAGGGCGTGGGCGTGGAGGCCGGAATCTGGAATGCGCCGGCGGCTGCCGCACTGGTCGGAAGCAAGCTGGCCGATCGGTGCGTGCGCATTCTTCTCGAGCCGGCAGAGGCCTCGTGCCGCGCATCCGCCAATCTCAGTCAGATTGAATCGGTGCTCCAGGGCGTGGAAACGCCGCGGCTGCTGCACGGCCTCGGTCGCTTTGCCTGGCACTTCGTCGAGCTGGCCGTCAAGCGCCGCTACGACACGCGCGTCGGTTTCGAGGATACTCTCAGGCTACCGGATGGCACGCGCGCGGCCAGCAATGCCGACCTCGTCCTTGCCGCGCGGGAGATTATCGAGAGGCTGACGCTCGTTGAGCACGCGTGATCTCATCGATTTGTTCGTACTCGGCGCGATTTGGGGCGCGTCATTCCTCTTCATGCGGGTGGCCGCCCCCGCGTTCGGGCCGATTCCGCTCATCGCCGCGCGCGTGGGCATCGGAGCGGTGTTTCTCGTGACGGTTCTGGCCAGGCGCGGCGGACTGAAGGGGCTCTCGCCGAACGCCGTGCCGCTGGCGGTTCTCGGGACAATCAATTCGGCCGTGCCATTTACTTTGTTCGCGTATGCCGTGCTCTTTGTCACCGCAGGTTTCGCGGCGGTCCTGAATTCGACGGCACCGCTGTTCGGCGCGCTCGTCGCGTTCGTCTGGCTTCACGAGACCCCTTCGAGGCAACGCCTGCTCGGGTTGCTCGTCGGCTTCACGGGCGTGCTCATCCTCGTCTGGGACAGGCTGTCGTTCTCGAACGACGGCGGGACCTGGGCGGTGATCGCGGGACTGACGGCGGCGTTTCTCTACGGCATCTCGGCGAACTACACGCGAAGGCACCTTGGGGACACCGATCCGCTTGTGAACGCCACCGGGAGTCTCATCGCAGCTACCGTGGTGCTGCTCGGTCCGGCTGTCGTGTACTGGCCTCGAACAGCACCGGATGGCGTCAGCTGGATCAGCGCAATCCTGCTCGGCGTCTTCTGTACGGGCATCGCCTACGTTCTGTACTTCCGGCTGCTGGCTCGTGTGGGACCGTCGCGAACGCTTACGGTGACGTATCTGATTCCGGTGTTTGGCGTGGTGTGGGGATACGCGTTTATCGGTGAGGTGATCACACGGCGCATGGCGCTGGCGGGCGCCGTGATCTTCGTGGGCGTGGCGCTGGCCACGGGTGCCTTCAAGCGCAGCCTCGCGAGCCAGCCCGTCGTGGAAACGCTGACCAGGAGTTGACGCAGTGCTCTCGCCCAACGCTTATCGATTCCGGCCGCACAGGCCTGGAAGACGCAGCGAGGGCTCGATACTGGGCAAACAGCGGAGCGAGACCAGATTCCCATCGCTGGGCCAGCGCGTGCTGCCGCGCCGCACGTCCCATCGATGCGCGCCGGTCTTCGGTCCTGACCAGTGCAGCCGTGCCGACGATGCAGACCACAGGCCTGCGCCTCGAGCACGGCGTGATGCGTCGATTGCCGCTCGCTCGTTGAGACGAACACGTCGGCGGATGCCAGCGGCTCGGGCATCTGGGAATCGGGCACGTAGCCGAGAAAGATGGCATGCGTACACGAGGATTGCGTGGCAGACCTCGGACAGCGTCCGGAGATACCGCCGCCTCAACGCGGTTGTCGTCAGAGAGTCGAGGTCGAACGAACCGACGAGCGGCAGGTGCAGCTTCGCGGCGAGAAGCAGCGCGAGAAGCGCGACGTGTCCGCACGAAGCGATATGGATGAGCTCGATACGCTGGCGCTGCAAACGCGCGATTAGTTCATTCACCCGCAGCAGTGAGGAGAAACCAGGTTGATTGAGGTAAGGAACGACGTGGATGTCGTCGGGCGAATGATCGACGAGCCCGGCGGTCGTGGTCCGCAGACCGCCAGGTGCGTCAAGATCCCATTCCGCGAAGAGAGCGACTCGCACCTGAGAGTCGAGTATTGTCAGCCCGCGTAACGGCGCGGGGCACATGCTGCAACGAGTACGTAAACATTCGGTTATAGTGCCGTAAACATGAAGCTTTTGTACGGTTATCTACAGAACTATTGGCGCCTGGTCGCGCTGGCGCTGGTGCTGGCGACCATCAATCAGGTCTTTTCGCTGCTCGATCCCCTGATTTTTCGATACGTCATCGATAACTACGCGACGCGCTTCGCCGAGTACACCACGAGCGAGTTCTTCCGGGGCGTCACCCTCCTTCTGGCGGCGGCCGTCGGCGTGGCATTCGTCTCGCGCGTGGCCAAGAACTTCCAGGATTACTACATCAATCTGATTACCCAGCGGCTCGGCGCCCAGCTCTATTCAGACGGCATCCGGCATTCCCTCGAGCTGCCCTACTCGGTGTTCGAAGACCAGCGCAGCGGCGAAACCCTCGGCAAGCTCCAGAAGGTGCGCGCCGACGTCGAGAAGCTCATTTCGACGTCGATCAACGTGCTCTTCACCTCGCTGGTCGGGATCATCTTCGTCATGGTCTACGCCTTCTCGGTGCACTGGCTCATCGCGCCTGTTTACTTCCTGACGATTCCCGTCCTCGGGCTCATCAGCTCGGTGTTGAGCAAGCGCATCAAGACGATTCAGAAGCAGATCGTGGGCGAGACGACGGCGCTGGCGGGATCGACCACCGAATCGCTGCGGAACATCGAGCTGGTGAAGAGCCTCGGCCTGGGCCAGCAGGAGATCGAACGCCTGAACAGCACGACCGGCAAGATCCTGAAGCTCGAACTGAAAAAGGTGAAGTATCTGCGAAGCCTCAGCTTCATCCAGGGCACCGCGGTGAACTTCCTGCGCACGAGCATCCTGTTCCTGATGCTCTACCTCATCTTCCGGCGCGACATCACCGTGGGCCAGTTCTTTTCGCTCTGGATCTACTCGTTCTTCATCTTCGGACCGCTCCAGGAGCTGGGCAACGTCATCAACATCTACCGCGAGACCGAAGCGTCGCTGAACATCTTCGAAGGCATATTGCAGATACCCAAAGAGCCGCGGCCCGTCAGCCCGCTGCCGCTGGACGACGTGCGCACGCTTGAGTTCGATCGAGTGACCTTCCAGCACCAGTCGGCGACCTCGCCCGCCGTGAACGACATCACGTTCGCGGTACGTCGCGGCGAAACGATCGCGTTCGTGGGCCCGTCCGGCGCGGGAAAGACGACGCTCGTGAAGCTGCTCGTCGGGCTGTACCCGCCAGGATCGGGCCGGATTCTGTATAACGGCCTGTCGAGCACCGACATCGACCTCGACGTGCTGAGGGAACGGATCGGGTTCGTCACACAGGACACGCAGCTCTTTTCCGGCACGATTCGCGAAAACCTGCTGTTCGTGAATCCGAAGGCGACAGACGCGCAGTGTCTCGACGTGCTTCGCCGGGCGGCCTGCGACAGCTTGCTCGAGCGGGCGGCAAAAGGACTCGACACGGTCATCGGCGAGGGTGGCGTGAAGGTGTCCGGAGGAGAAAAGCAGCGCCTGTCGATCGCCCGCGCGCTGCTCCGGCGGCCCCAGCTGCTCGTCTTCGACGAGGCCACCTCGTCACTCGACTCCCTGACCGAAGAAGGCATCGTCGAGACGATCCGCGACGTGGCGAGTACCGGCGAGTCGATTACGATTCTCATCGCGCATCGCCTGTCCACGATTCTTCACGCCGATCGCATCTACGTCCTCGAGCGCGGCCGTATTGTCGAGACCGGCCGCCACGACGAGCTCGTCGCGCAGAAGGGTTTGTACTATGCGATGTGGCGGCAGCAGATTGGCGAACGCCGTTGGTCGGAGACTGCGCAATCAGGGATTCGGGATCAGGGATTGGGGATTAGGGCCGATCAGGCGGTCACCGCGAGGTGAAGGCCCGCACAACCAGATCCGGATCGAACAAGCTCAACGTCATTCCGTTCCCCGTACGCTCGAAGCGAATACGCACGGCCGGCGCGCCCGCAGGATGAAACTCGAGCTTGCCGAGATGCGTGAGGATGCGCCGCGTGCCGCCAGGGCGGTTGATGCCGAGCGCATTCTGAACGGTATCGACGACAAACGCGTCCCGTGACCCGCTGCCAAAGACGTAGCGGCCTTCAAGGGATGTCCGGTCGGCTTCAGTCAACGGCTCGACATCTCCTGTCTTCGGCAGATTCCCCACCGACTCGAGGAATTGCAGCACCTCTGCCGCCTGCGCGCCGCCCGCGCGCGCATGATTGACGAGCGGGATGCCGTGCGGGCCTCGAAGTTGATTCACATTCGGAATAGCGGCGGCAAACGCCTTCACGACGTCGAGCTGCCCCAACATCGCCGCGGAGAAGATCGTGGGACCGGCGCCATGCTCGATCAGCAATTCGGCGATGGCCCGGTTGCCGACGTGCGACGCCCCGCCAAGTGCGGTTTCCCAGTCGCCGTAACCCCATTCCCAGGAGGCCTTCGCAAGTGCGGGATGCTCGGCGAGCAGCTCCTTGACGCGCGCGAGATTCCCGTGCGCCACGCCCACCATCTCCTTGGCCAGAAAGGGGTGCTGGCTGGGAAATGATTCGTCACGCGGCGCACCCGGCGCCGGCGGCGGGCCCGGCCACGCGGGAACGGCGTCAGATCCCTGAGCCCGGGCGGTATCACCTGAAAGAACAAACGTCCCGAGCGTCGGAACGACTCGAACGAATTGCCGACGGTTCAGCATGGCGGCATGTTACACGTCGGTCGCAAGCGAGACGAACGAGGATTCGTTGAGGCGCCAACCCGCCTGGCTGGAGACATTTGAGACTACGGATTAGGACTCGCTGGCAGGACGTGTTCGCGCACGCCAGACTCGATCATGCGGGCGGCTTCGAGGTCCAGACCGTCGAGCGAGCCGTTGGCGGGCCGCGCGATTCGACGGGTCCACAGGTGCGTGCCGTCGTCCAGTCGAATCAGATGCATCAGCAGGGTCAGATCGCCGTTCGACGGCTGCAGTTGTGCCAGGATGAGGTGAGACGCACCTGTTTGCGCTTCGATGCGATCGAGATCGCGCTCATTGCGCGGCATTCGCAGGATCGCCGCGTTGCCGACGATGCCGATTCGATTGGGACCCAGGCTGGTCAGTCGATCGACGACCGTGTCTGAGAGCGCATGAACGGCCCGGTCGTAACGGCTATCGCCCGTCTCGTTATCGAAGATCGAAACCGCCACGATCGGCCGCCGCGGCTGGCTATCGAGGCGATCGCTGAAGGCCACAACCAGGGCACCCAGAACCAGCAACCCGGCCACGGGGAATGCAACGCGCACCGCACGGGACGAAACTGCCTTCCAGCCGGTCGGCTGAACACAACCACCCGGCACGATCGGAGCGGCAACAGTGGTGGTATCGGCCCCGTCCCTGGGCGTGGCCGGGGCGATGAACCTGAACCCTCGCTTCGGCAGCGTCTGAATGAATCTCGAGCTCTCGCCGCTGTCGCCGAGAGCCGAGCGGATCTGACTGACGCAGTAAGCCAGTCCGCGATTGAAATCGACGTGCGTATCGTGGCCCCAGACCCAGGCGCTGAGTTCCTCGCGCGACACGGTTTGCCCGGCTCGCTCGAGGAGCAGGCCCAAGGCGCGCGCCGGCTGGGGCTCGAGCGCGATAAGACGCCCGGATTTCCGCAGCTCATGGGAGGCGGCGTCGAACTCGAACACGCCAAAAACGTAGGTCATAGCGGCCTGACAAGGCCAACTCTACCGAAAAAGAGTCTGATCGTGGTATTTGGAACTTCCGGCCGCCCGGAGCCCAATCACCGATCAGCGTGACCAACGACCCTTCAGACCCGGAACTGCTCGAACGCATGGCGGCGGGCGATCGCGAGGCGCTGGCCATCATTTTCCGCCGGCACCATCGAACGGTTTACCGCTTCAGCCGGCAGATGCTCGGGTCGAAAGAAGCCGCCGAAGACGTCACGCAGGACGTGTTCGTGGCGCTCACCAGGAGCGCCAACCGGTTCAATCCGGCGGTTGCGTCGTTGTCGACATATCTCTACGGCATCGCCCGCAACCTGGTCCTGCAGCAGTACAAGCGCAGCAAGGCGCGCATCGAGATCAGCATCGACACGATCTTTCACGAAGAGGATGCCGCGCTCGCGACCGCCGCCGATCCCGCTGAATCCATATCGCGCACGCAGATGACACGTCAGCTTCGCCTCGCGATCTTTCGCCTGCCGGTCCACTATCGCGAGGTCGTCGTGCTGTGCGAGCTGAACGGGCTTTCCTACGAGGAAGCTGCGCAGGTGGCCGGGTGTCCGGTCGGCACGATCCGGTCGCGCTTGAGCCGGGCGCGACAGATGCTGATCGAGCGATGCCGCGCGCTCATGAACGTCGAGAGTGCCGCAGAGAAAGAGCACCAGAGTGAAGAAGAGGTTGGGAAGCGATGGCTGATACTCACCAAGAACAACTGCTGAGCGACCTGCTCAGGGACGTCGCTCGAGACGACGAGCGCCTCGAGGCACCGCACCTTGAAGCGCGAATCCTGGCATCCGCGTCGCTTCCGGAACGTGCGCGATCTGCGCGTTCGAGAGCGTGGGTCATGTGGCCCGTTGCGGCCGCCGCCGTATTCGCGGTTGCCGTGACCTTCCGCCCGAAGCCGGACACGACCAACCGTGCGGTGCAGGATTCGACTGAAGTGGCCGTCGCAGAGAGTTCCCCGGCGCCCGTTCGCAAACAGCTGGAAGCCGCGCGGAAACAACCCGTACGTAGTGTCCGGCTTGAGCCGGACCGTTCAGCACGTGGTGTCCGGCTGCAGCCGGAACGTTCGCGTCAATCCGACCCGGACCTTCGAGCCCAGGCGCCGGAGCGAGCAACGGTCGAATCGCCTGTCGCACACAGCCAGATCGAATTCGTCCCGCTTCTGCCCATGACCGAACAGGAGCTCGCCGGCCCATTCCAGATCGTTCGCGTCCAGATGCCGGGCGCCTCGCTCGGCTCGCTGCGGTCGCCGCTGGTGCTACCAAATGAGATGATTGAAGCCGACGTGCTTCTCGGAGAAGATGGAAGGGCGCGCGCCATTCGCGTCAACACGAGCGGATCGATATACCCCTGGAGGCCCCGATGATCAGAAAGATGTTCGTCCTTGCGTTACTCATCTTCATGGCTGCGCCCGGCGTGCGCGGGCAGGGCGGGCCCAACGTCATCGCCTTCAGCAGCCCGATGAACATCGAGTTCATGAACGGGCCGATTACCGTCGACAGCGAGCCTGTCACCGGTTCGCCCTACTCGGCAGAAGCGGTGACCGATGTCGTCCAGGTGCTGGCCGACGGCAACCGCATCATCCGGCAGAACAAAGCCCAGATGGCCCGCGACGGGCAGGGCCGCACGCGTCGCGAACAGGGGTTTGCGATGTTCGGCCCGCTCGTCAATGGTCCGGGCGCCGGTGACGAACCCCGCAGCGTGCAGATCTCAGACCCGACGACGGGCACGATGATCATGCTCGATCTGCAGAACAAGGTCGCGCACAAGATGCCTGCGCCGCATCTCATGTTGACGAACAAGATGACCGGCTCCGCTTGGACGGCGGCCGCCGGTGTGAGAGTCGAACAATCGGAAGTGGCCGTGGCACCTCCGCCACCGGGAGCCGGCACTGGAACGGGAATGGGAGTCGGAGCGGGAGTGGGAGCAGGAGCCAGCGTGATGTATCACAGCACAGCGGCCATTGCGGGCTTCGCTGGCCAGCGCGTCGCCGAGCCGGCCGTCGAGCAGCTCGGCACCACTTTTATGGAAGGTGTGGCGGTCGAAGGCACGCGCAGCACCACGACCATTCCGGCCGGCGAGATCGGCAACGAGCAGCCGATCACCATCGTCTCCGAGCGCTGGATGTCGCCAGACCTGAAGGTGCTCGTGATGAGCAAGCAATCGGATCCACGGTTCGGAGAAACGACGTACCGGCTCACGAACCTCACGCGCGGCGAGCCGTCGCCTCAGCTTTTTGAAATTCCGAGCGACTTCCAGGTGATCGACGCAGGGTCCAGGCCTGAGGTCGTGTTCGAACGCAAAATAGTGAAATAACCATTCGCAGATTCGCAGGTTGTCCGCGAATCTGCGAATTTCTATTGCCAGCGCCGACGCGGACGGAAGCGCTTCCGCTGGCCTGCTGGCCCGCCAGCTGGCCGCGCGGGCGCGTGTCCGTGACCCTGCGGCTTCGGCTGTGAGGGTCCCTGCCCCTGGG
>Ga0065707_10082136_pt1 | contig 21097 bp, 12 predicted proteins | sample SwiRhicommuniRL3_FD_59094 | JGI IMG/M metagenome (GOLD analysis project Ga0065707, IMG submission 59094) | Switchgrass rhizosphere bacterial communities from Rose Lake, Michigan, USA - RL3 v2 (version 2) | ecosystem: Host-associated > Plants > Roots > Rhizosphere > Soil | place: East Lansing...
CGGCGTCCACGGCGGCACCGTAAATTCGGCCACCAGCACGTCTCCCGGCTGCAATTTGCCTGCCTCCGCCAGGGAATGAAGAACTCTCGCTGTGCCGCGCGCCACGCCTGCGGAACCGGGAATCCCCTTGATGCTGTGCGCATCACGGGGACCGTTGTCGGAAGGTCTGAATTCGCCCTTGGAAAATGCGCGCATCACGGGACCGCCATCTTCCAACTCGAAAGCCGGCATCGTGCCCACCTTGAGCGGCGGAGTAACGCGGCTAAAGCGCTCCATCTCCGCCTTGCGCTCTTGTACCAAACGTTTCATGGGAATGTCACGACTCTCCTGCAGTTCCTCCTGCGTGAGGTAGAGCACATCGTTCGCCGCATCCAGCGTCCCGGCTTGCGCCAACCGCCCCCCAAATTCCATAATGAGCCGACGGAAGTGATAGAACAGGCGCTGGTCAATCCAAAAGTTGTGGTCTTTAAGGACAACTGCGGCTGTCTGTGCCGCCTTGAGCAAAGTTTCAAAGCGAGCCACGACGGGCTGTGGATAGCCGGCGAGTTTGGCGCGCGCCTCTGCGACCGCTTTCTCGCGCTCGAGGGACAATAACACCGGTTCCATTTCAGCTCGGAGTTCGGGCTGGGTGAGATACACCTGCAAATACTCGATGGCGGGTGTCGGGTCTTCAATCCAACTCGGTTCGCCAAGCACAAAAGCAGAATTGAGACGCTGACCATATTGAGCGAGCCATGCGCGCAGGTCGGACAGGAACGGTTGGCTCGCGGCAGATTTTTCCAGAGCGGGAATCACCTCGCCCGGGGCGTGCCCGGAAAGAATCGTATGCACCTCAGGCGTCGCCAGAGCGGAGCGACTCAAGCGCCATAACGCGCGGTCGCCCTCCAATATCTTGTTCTCAAAGCCCTGTGTGAGTCGCAGTGCATCCAACGTGCTGGCGCCCTCGAATAACTCGCAGTACAACTCCTCGAACTGGTCCAGGGCAAAAAAGCTCGGCAGGATGACCCCATGCAAGGCGCCCATGCGCTCTAGGCGCTTGAGGGCTTCAGCCAAATGTGCGCGCAACTGATCGAGACTCATACCGCGCAAGTCGCAGCTTTCAAAGTAAGCGAGGTGCTGTTTGATCTCGGGCAGGATTTCGTCGAGCCAATAGGTGTCGAATCTTTCGACGGTAGGGAGGAGGGCTGCCACTTGCTTTTTCGACATCCCGCCCACCATCTTGCCCATCATCAGCTTGAATACGCCCGGCGCGGCACGGTTGAGCATACCCATGCCTTTCATCACCGCTTCCGGCGGCGCGCCTTTCGGTACTATGGCTAAATATTCATAGGTGTTGAGGCGCGTGATGCGAATATCAAGCGAGATACCTGCCTGTTCAAAGCTGGAAATATTGCCCGTGATAAAAGCGACAACGACAGCATGAGTCAGCAGTGGGATGGGGGTGTTGTATTTGTCATTCAGCATCCAGGTCAGTTTGGCATCGCGCGGGTCATCCCAGACAATCGGGAAATCGGGCGGGGTCGGGATGGGCTGGCCGGCGGTTGGCGTTTGCGTGCTTGATTTAGACATTGTAGGCTCCTTAAGTCTGATTTGTTATTAGCAGTATATGTCGCAAGCATCTAACACACATCGGTAACTTGCCTATTCCGCTTACCTATTTTGGTTGCCTATTTCTCTCCAACGGTGGTCGAGTAGGGCGGAGCCCGTATCGAGACCACCACATTCCAAGTTATCTCATGTTTGAATCCAACTCGTTGGTCTCGATACGGGCTGGGAAGAACACCAGCCCACTCGACCAACGGATTAGTCTTGAAAAAAATCGTTAGATGATGAAACCCCGCTTCGCTCTAAGCCGACGCTTGCTCGCTGTTAAATTAACCGATTCTCCCTTGCCACGCGGGTGGCAGCGTCCCGGGATTTGACGCCGAGCTTGTCGTAGATCGAACGCAGATGAGCATCCACCGTGCGGCGGCTGACGACGAGCCGCTCGGCGATTTGAGAGCTACTTAAGTCTTGGGCGAGTAGGTGGAGTACCTCGATTTCGCGCGCTGTCAGGGATGCGCCGGGAGCAGAGGGCGGCCCGGCTTGGGCAGACGCGGGTCCCTGCGGGTGAGGAATTGCTAGCAGGTCTTCCAGTCTCAGTCGCTGACCGGCCGCGATCTCGCGGGCAAATGCTTCCTCGCCCAATTGAGCGCGCACCTCGGCGCGAATGTCGCCGATGCCTAAGTGCTGCCAGAAGGCCACCGCCTCCAGGTTCAGATGACCGCTCTGGGGTAAGACCTCCACCAGGCCAAAGACCCGCGCCGCCCATACAGACAGACCTTGCCCGTGCAGGAGAACCACCAGCATCGTCAGCATGCTGGGCAGATGGCGGTCACCTCTCTGGCTGGCCTGCTGGAGGGAGTTATCCAAGCGATGGCGCGCGGCGGCGAAATCGCCTGTACGCAAATCGAGCGGCAGGCGGCTCAGGGCCAGGCGGCCAAGGACGCGGTCGTCGCCGAGTTCTATGACCATACGCTCGGCTTCGTCAAACCGAGATGCGGCACGGGAGTCATCGCCCTCCAATAATGCAAGATTGGCTTGATGGGCGATAGCAAACGCCAACCCGGCCGGGTTGTTGAGCGCGCGCTGGATGCGTTCGCTTTCAGCCAGATAGCGGGCAGCCTCGCGAGGTTGTTGGAGGGCGCTCGGGTACAACTCGGCTATGACCATGTCCACATAGGCGTCCGCTTTCACGACGGTATCGGGCAAGGCGTCGATCAGGGCGACGGCTTCGGCCAGGAAAGCTTGCATGGCGGTTTGATCGTCCTGGAAACGGCCAATGCGAGCCAATTGCACGAGCGTCATCACCACCCCAGACTGGTCGGAGAGGCCCCGATACAATGCCAGACTCTGCTCGCACAAGATCCGTGCGCGCGCGGCGTCGCCCTGATAGCGGGCAAGCAGGCCCGCCCCATACAGCGCCTTGGCCCGAATGGCCGGGGCCGGCGTGGCATCCGTGTCTAGGGCCAAAGCTTCTTCCAGCCAACGGCGGCCCTCGCTCCAGGAACCGCGCCTGAACCAGAACGGCTGCAGCGCTCCAGCCATGCGTTGAGCCAATTCGCCTTCGTGCTGTTCAATCGCCCACTGCAGTGCCGCCCGCAGGTTGTCTTGCTCGCGCTCCAGCCGTTTAAGCCAGGCCTTTTGGTCAGCGCCCGTCAGGCGCGTCTCGGCTTGTTCAGCGAACGATAAATAGTAGTTGGCATGCGCATGGCGCGCAGCTTCCAGTTCCTGGGTGCGAGTCAACTCATCCAGCCCAAACTCGCGAATGGTTTCAAGCATGGTCAAACGTGGTTCGCCGTCGGCTTCAGACTGACGCAGGAGACTCTTGTTCACCAGTGAATCGAGCATATCCAAAGAAGCTGGCGGCTCAATCGCAGTCAGCGCCACCTGCAATGTGCATCCGCTAACGAAAGCGGACATCCAGCGGAATGTGCGTTGCTCGTGGGCGTTCAACAAGTCGTAACTCCATTGAATCGCACTACGCAAAGTCTGCTGGCGGACCGGCAGGTCATGCGCTCCGCTGGTGAGCAATCCGAGGGATGATTCTTGAAGTCTCACAAGCATCGCTTGTGGAGGCAGCAGCTTTATCCGCACAGCGGCTAGTTCAATTGCCAGCGGCAAACCATCCAGCCGCTCACAGATCTCGACTACGGGAGCTGCATTTTCTGCGGTCAATTTGAATACAGGCTGGATAGCTTGTGCGCGTTGGACAAACAACGCGATGCCCGGATATTGCATCAGCGTTTCGACCGATGACTGATCGGGCAATGCGAGGGGCGAGAGAGGAAACTCCTGCTCACCGCGTAGGCGTAATGCCTCACGGCTGGTGGCGAGCATTCGCAACCCGGCGCAGGCTGACAACAACTCGCTCAGCAGCGGCGCGGCGGAGATGATCTGCTCAAAATTGTCAAGCAGCAACAAGGCTTGGCGGTCGCGCAGAAAATCTTTGAGGCTATTCAGCAACAAGCGGTTCGGGGATTCGATCACGCCGAGCGTGTGCGCGATCGTAGGAATAATAAGGGTTGAGTCGGTGATCGCTGCAAGAGAAATAAAGAAGACTCCGTCAGCAAAGGCGTCTTGTAAATCATGTGCAACTTGCAATGCCAGGCTTGTCTTGCCCACGCCGCCGGGACCCGTGATGGTGACGAGACGAACTTCGGGGGAGCGCAAGCGTTGACTCAACGCCCCTGTCTCATGCCCACGCCCGAGGAGAGAAGTCAACTGCATGGGCAAGTTATGCTTTGCTTTCTTTGTCTTTGATATACCGGATGCGTCTGCGTCGGATGGGTTCTCATCGTAGAGCAGTTCAACGTTTGTTGGCAGAGGTAAGTTGAAGGAGGTGGCATAACGTTTGAGGTTTGCGGCGGCATAAATCAAGCCAGCCAGGCGTTGTTCATCGGGTTGACCTGCTTTGTGACAATATGCCAGCCCAGCTGCAACTCCTGCAAGCCAGTATTGTCCCCACAGATCATCATGCAAGCTCGGATGATTCTCTTGAACCCACGAGGCAAATGCGCTTCGGGCGGACCCGATCACTGCACTCACACCCGACATCTCGATCGGCACCTGATGCGGATTCGGCACATCCGCCACTGCCAGCAATGTGAAAAAGTTGACACACTTCGCAAAAGAGACTTGCGACATGGCATGCATCAAATAGGACATTTCCAAATAGCGCTGATCATATAACAGTGGCATCTTCTCTTTGAACAGCGCGAAGTCGATCAGGTAATAGCCTTCAAGGGATTCCTGATCGTCTGCAAATTTGACCAAAATATTATTGGTGTTTAAGTCGCCGTGAATGAAGCCAGTCGCAACATCAATAGCGCGGACGTTGCCCCACGGTTCAGGCTTGCGGGCGTGTAGCAAGGGATTGGGGAAAACGTGTCCGTTGATGAGCAAGCCTGGCGTATCCGGATTGACTCCACGCGTCTCTTGCAGGAAGCGCTCTGTGTTGCCGCCAGCATCCAGCCGAAAGCCCAGCCATCTTTCCAATACTTTTTGTGGATGAACGGCTTGCTCGAACGTAGCATTCCCATTCCACTCATTGAGCAGAACGGTATTGGTTTGGGTAAAAAGGGTTTTGAGTTGACTTTGCCGTTCGTATTTCGATAAGGGCAGATACTTGAGCAGGGATTGACCCGCAATCCGATAAAAGATGGCGATGGTGCCCTCGTGCTCGACCCGGTCAAATACTAGTTCAGCAATGTGTGCGCGGGCAAACTCAGGGCTGGACTTGTTCATCACCGCGTTATGCCGCGTGACTTCATCCGACCCGGCGTTTTTGCCCTTGCGATCCAGTTTGAGAACGCAATGCTCTACACGTTTGGTAGCGTTTGCCGAAACGCTGACAAGATAGACGACTGCACCCGACCAGCCTCCCACCAATATCTGCAGTGGCGCGACGGTGATCTTATATTGATCCTGTACCAGCCGAATGACATACTGGTATTCTTCCGGCAGGGATTGGAAATCGGTTGTCAATTCGGGCATTGCGCCAACCTTTTCACTTAAAAATTGCGATAGTCAAAATGAAGGTGACGAGGCGAACTTCAGGGGAGCGCAAGAGTTGACTCAGTGCCCTAGTCTCATGCTCACGCCCCAGAAGTGAGGTCAGCGATCTGGGAAGGATGCTTGGCATTACAGATATTATATGCTTTTTGGTGAATGTGGTTGGAAATGGTAAGGCCTACAGCATTACCAAAATTTCCCCGGCGTGGCATATATCTGATATACCGGTATAAGTTTAGGCCGCAAAATCTTGTACCCGCCAAATAAATGCTCAAACAACTGCACCAAGCGAGCACCCCTGCATATAGGGTGTTTTGGTTAAAACGATACGATACACAATCATGCCGTGCTTCTGATGGATTCTTCTGATCAGTAATTTGACAATTTTGGAATGAGTTGCTTGCTTTAACTTCATAGGACTACTCATATGGGCTGACTCCTCTTATAAAAAGTTGGCAATATAGAGGAATGATCGTGATGAATGTTTCTTTGCAGTCTTTGAATTTCTTTCTTCAAATGCTATACTGTGCAAAGCCAAGGAAGAGGGATGCTCGCAGTAAGACTTATCGGTAAATTTGATATCCAGTGTGACGGTCAACCCGTTATTCTTGCCTCGCGCGCGGCGCAATCCCTTTTTGCTTATCTCATCCTGACCGCCGGAACATTACACCGGCGCGAAAAATTGGCAGGAATGCTCTGGCCGGACACAACCGAAGAAAAGGCGCGCATTTACCTTCGCAACGAGCTCTGGCGCATTCGCAAGACCCTTCCAAAGACATCCAAAGTTGAATATTTGCTTGCGGACAACCTAACCATTGGATTTAATCCGGCCTCTGTGCATTGGCTTGATGTTGCTGCTTTCAAGAATATAAGTGACAGTGCTCCGGCCGATGAGATGATCACCAGGCTTTCGTGTTATCAAGGTGAGCTGCTAGCGGGTTTCTATGAGGATTGGGTCATTTTGGAACGCGAGCATTTACACGTTCTCTTTGAACAGAAGGTTGCATGCCTACTTGAGCGGCTTGAAAAGGAACGGCGCTGGAATGATGTTTTAGATTGGGCGGAACGCTGGATTGTGCTGGCGCAGGCACCGGAAGCAGCATATCGGGCTTTGATGGTCGCCTATGATGCGCTGGAGGATGATACTAAGGTGGCTGCGACCTATGAAAGATGCAAACAGGCTTTGCATCAGCTTGATCTTGAGCCTTCTGAGGAAACTCGTGCTCTGGCATTTAAGCGAAATCCCAAAATAAATATTCCCATCCCGCTCACCAGCTTTATTGGACGTGAGAAAGAACTCAAAGAAGTTGTAGGATTGTTTTCGAAATCGCGTTTGATTACGCTGACCGGCTCAGGAGGCGTGGGCAAGACACGTTTAGCGATTCAAGTCGTTGCAGACGTACTGGAACGATTTCCAGACGGGGTTTGGTTTCTGGATCTGGCCCCGCTCAGTGATCCAGCACTGGTTCCAAACACGTTGGCGAGCTTGATTGGTGTGCGCGAATCGGGAGAAATACCTGTCACTGAGCTTTTGATCAACTATTTCTGCTCTCGCACCACGCTAGTTATCTTCGATAATTGTGAGCATTTGATTGATTCATGTGCAGAACTAATTCATTTGTTATTGACCTCATGTGAACATGTTGCTGTTCTAGCGACCAGCCGTGAGACGCTCCGAGTCTCTGGAGAAATCCCCTATCGTGTTCCATCACTCGAGGTTCCAAAACCGGATACTGAGTTCAAGATTATTGAGATCTCGAATATGGAGGCAATAAAACTGTTTGTCGACCGCGCTGCAGTGGTGTCACCAAGGTTTGCAATAAGCCAGCAAAATGCGCTCGTCATTGTCCAGATCTGCAAAAGGTTGGATGGTATTCCCCTGGCAATCGAGCTAGCCGCGGCGCGTTCCAACGTGTTAACACTTGAACAAATCTTGAAGCGACTGGATGATCGCTTTCGGCTATTGGCGCATGGGTTACGTTCCGCCTTGCCACGCCATCAAACCTTGCGCGCGACAATTGAATGGAGTCATGAACTTCTTTCAAAAAAAGAACGTGTTCTGTTGAGACGGCTGGCAGTCTTTTCAGGCGGCTGGAAACTGGAAGCGGCAGAGGCAGTTTGCAGTGGGAGTGGAATTGAATTAAGTGATATCCTGAATTTGCTTACTGAATTGGTGAACAAATCATTGGTGCTGGTTGAAACCGCAGAACATGAAACGCGGTATCGCAGTTTGGAAACTATACGACAATATGGACTCGAGCAGCTAAGCGGATCCGATGAAGAGGGAAGCATTCGCACTCGGCATTTAGATTATTTTTTGAAGCTCGCCGTGGATGAGGAACCAAATCTCTATGGCGGCAGGCAAGTGGAATGGATCAAGCGCCTGGAAGAAGAGCATAGTAATTATCAAATGGCACTCACTTGGTCGTTGGAACATGACATGAAGGCGGGACAAGGATTAGTGCTCGCGTTGTGGTGGTCGTGGGTTATCCGTGGTTACGTTAGCGAGGGTTATTCATGGATCCAGAAAGCTTTAACCGCCCGTCCAGATATGCTGGACACAACGCGGGCAAAGTTGCTTTCTGCTGCCGGTTATATGGCGGGGTATATCGATCAAAAAAGTGAGAAAGCATTTAATGAACAGAGCGTTGCGCTGTTTCGCCAACTCAACGATGATATTGGCTTGGCCCTCCCGCTTATTTCTATGGGGTATTACGCGTATTATCATTTTGATTATGACCAGGCGCGTGCTTACTTCGAGGAGGGCCGTAAACTTTTTGAAAAAGCAGGGAATAAATGGGGTATCAGAATAGCTCTTGGCACGTTAGGAATGGCCAACGAAGCACAAGGTAACTTTGAAAAGGCCGAAACTCTGTACGAGAACAGCTTGACTTTGAGCCGTGAAACAGACGATTTTGATGGTATTACGTGGGCAATATTATTGCTGGGCTCATTAGCGGCTAATCGTGGTGAGTACTCGAAAGCAATGGGATTACTGAGCGAAGGTTTATCATATGCAAAAATGGCAAAAAACGAAAATAATATAGGGTCCATATTAACTCAAATAGGGATTGCAGCGTCTCAAATAAGTAACATTGAACAAGCTAGAAGCGTTTTCGAAGAGAGCCTATCTTTGTATCGAGAAATGGGTAATCCAATAGGAATACTTAAATCCATTCGACACTTAGGATACATCGCCCGCCTTGATAGAGACTACGCAAAAGCACGTTCGCTTTTTATAGATAGTTTAAAATTAGCACTTCAACTACAGGACAAGAGCAATATAGCTCTGTGTCTAATTTTTATTGGCGAATTGACGCTGGCACAAGGTCGCCCTGAAGAATTTGTACGCCTACTTGGAATGGCAGAAAGCATCCTGCCCAACAATTGGAGGCAGGGTATGCCTTCCTATTTTAGAAATGATACACAGCTGGCAGTTGATTCTGCGCGCGCCACATTGGGCGAAGAAGCATTTGCTGCAGCATGGGAAGAGGGCAAGAAGATGACACTGGATGAAGCGGTTGCTTTTGCGCTCAATGAAAGTGCCAGCGAATGAGCAAAGTATGTCTCCTTCTCTTTTCAAAATTGAGGATGGATGGGGTTGTTGCTTATGCTTTAAGAGAATTGGAATAATCACTTACGTTCATAACTGAATACTGGCTTACATCATTTGAGATGCTGTAGAAAATTCAAAAGATTGGCAATTCGGCCAGAATACTCACGTTATAGCTGATCGCCAACTTAGTTGTCGCCCTGCTTGATGCAACCTCAGCAATTACTTTCACCAGTCCAGACTCCTCATCATAAGTAGCATTTATTGTGACGAGCCTAGCCTCTGGTTCTGTCTCCGGATTGGCCTCGGGAAGCACCTTACCATGTACTTGGATTGTTGATAGTGCCCCGGATGCAATGACTCCGACAAATTGCCGCCGAGACAGTTGAGGTCCAACGAAAAAAGTAAAGATCTCATGGCTGACACAACTTAAGTTTGCCAGGCCAGTACATATCACTAGGTGCGTGGCTCCATCCGGGCCATTCACTGCTACTTCCATTTGCTGGGGGTTTGTCAAGTCTTTGCTTTCCAAATGAGTTGGCAAGATATTGCTCCGCATTGAACTCGCTACCCGCGCATTTGCTGGATGGCATCGCAAACACGGTCACGGGTCAGACCAGCTCCTTCCAGTAGCCGGACAGCCGACGTATTAGCTTCACTTAAAATCTCTAGGAAGATGTGCTCGGTAGAAATATGTTCATCCTTCAGCCGAGTGGCCTCCTCATTGGCCAGATCGAGAATTCGTACTACACGCGGTGTGATCGCTATCTGTCCTGGTCCAACCTCAACGATATCCCCTTTGGGGCCGGTGCGTAGGATGGTATCCAGCCCTTCGGAGAGCGCATTTGCATCCACTTTTAAGAATTCCAGGAGTTGAGATACAACGCCTTGCGGCTGTTCCAACAAAGCAAGGAGCATGTGTTCGGCATCAATTTGGTGATGGTTGTAACGCTGCATGATGTCAGCCGCTCGCTCGGCAATTTCTTGAGCACTCTTGGTAAAACGGTCAACACTGATCATAATTGTTTCCATCCTTCCGCATCCCTTTTTAGGGATGCGCAGTGATCACAACTCGCAACTGGAAGAACTTTGAAGGCCGACGATTAGAACTGCATATGAACTATCTTCCACTTTAACTGACTACAGCCTTAGTCTTTACCACAATCTCAACGAAGGGCCATCGATGTTATGCAATGACCCTTCGCTTTTCAAGGTCCCCGGATCCCCATTCTTTCAAGATGTATCCTCTTTGCTTGGGATCATGCCGAGCTGCTGCATGAAGGCCGCCGTATCGATCACCATCCAATGGTCAACAATCTTTCCACCCTCGATCCGGTAGGTGATATGAATTGGCACATCCCAGGATTTTCCCGTGGGCGGCATCCCCATAAATGGAGCTTTGTGCGTGCCGCTTGCCCGGCCGATGACCGAGACCAGGTCATCTTCGGCGATCATCTGTTCGATGCGCAATTCGTACTGAGGGAAGGCTGCCTCATTCATGGCAATGTGATCTTTCAGCGGTTGCTCGGCAACATACTGATCCACGAACTCCGGCGGTTTAGGCTTGCCGCTGAGTGCTTCGAGGTAGTTCCGAACGAATTCCTTGTTTTCTTGGGCGTTCATGAGATTTGTTCCTTTCATCTAAGGTTTCAGAAGGGATGATTTGTATAAGCTGTTCGCCGAATTACTCATGGACGAATTCAGCAACTTTGTCCGAGAAGACGACACTGTGATAGCGTTCTTCAATACTTCTATAGATGCTGTCCGCAACCACCGGCGCTTCCAATTCCAGATCATCCAGGTGTTGGCGAAGGTCGTTAAGAAAATCTGGCTTCTCCGGCAATTGCCTGGCGGAGCCGGTAAGTAACTGCTCTAGCTGCCGGATCATGGCTTTATATTTAATAGCCGTGACTCGATGAGTTTCCGCACGGCCGGCAAAATTGTAGAACGTCTGAAGACTCGCCAACACCGCTGAGGTAATACTGACCAACCCAAGAATGATCTTGAACGAGGTCTCCACTTGAGCATCAAGAGATGCAAACACAGAACTGCCAACAACGGTCGCAAAGATGATTGTGGGTACACCCAGCCAGTATCGGTAGGTATCATTGCGCCTTGCAGCTAGTTCATGCCGCTCACGACACTTGTGGACGTGGAGCAGCCAACCACGGAGTAATTCTTCCCGGTTTGCCGGCTCGAACAGTTTCTTTGGATTGACTTTGACTTGATCTGAATCCATAACCATTACTCCTTTCGAATAGCGGTCTAGCACATTGGATTAGAGATGGCTGTCAAAAGCCATCCGCTTCCCGTAGTTGTATTAATTCGGAACGATACTTCAGAAGCCTCAGTGAGTTGTGACTCACAATGGGCTCAGGCCTCGCGGATTCCTGCCTCCAGACGCCGTGCTGGTACACGTTCCGTGTGCAGTGTTTCGACCTGTCTCTCCCTACCGGCTGCCGTATACACGGCAACTACATCGAGCTCAACTTTGCTCTCGATTACCGCAAATCCTTTCAAGAAGCCGGTCTTCATCGGTTTGTCGAACTTGAAGATTTCAGGGTTAAAAAGGTCTGGGCAGTCGATTTCCATAGCTTCATCGGGTCCGAGTTTCGCATCATAGAATTGGGATACTGGACCAGGCTGTAACCCAGGCAGCGCGACGGCAATCTTTGCACGCAAACCAACAGCGGTGTAAGTCGGATTATGCACATTCACAGCAGTGAAATAGACTCCCGGCGCTACGATCTTTCCAGCCGATTTTCCACAAACGAATTTCACTGCATACTGGAACAGACCCTCTTCTATGAATTGCGCCTGATAGTGAGCCCGAACTCGCGCCTCAGATAGGACCGTAGGATATATGGCTACTTCATCGATCAGCCCATTGAATGGCCGATCCCTTTGGGTTTGATTACCAATACCGACACCGCTCTCAATCATATTCTGGGGCGTCGGGGTCTTGCGACTGATGGTGCCATCGCCGCCCGGCATGGGGATCGCTCCGCTTGGGTCTGGAATGCCATTGAGATAGATCCGGACAACATTGTGTTTGTAGGTTGCTACAATGTGAGCCTCTACACCCTGCACAACCTGGTTGATGCTCGTGGCTTCGGGAGGGTTGCTGGTTGCGGAACTCGTGCGGATATCTACCTGCACATGACCAGTGGGAGTTATTTTCAGGGCGTATTGAGCCTGTTGTGGATAGCTGGATTTCTCGATGATCCGCTGCCCGATAGTCTTGTCAAAGTCATTCGGACCGTCCCATCGTACCTTGGCCTCCATGGTGATCTGACAAGGATTGAGTTCATAACTGTTCGGTACGATAATTCTCCCCGTTGCGCCATCGAAGAGCGCTGCTGTGTCTCCTCCGTGAAAGCCGGGCAGCCCAAACGTGACACCACCAGTGACTTGCCCAGTGTGTCCATAGTCCGATTCGTCGGACGCTGTGGTGCTTCCAGGGATATCACCCAAGCGCCAGTAGCCAACCGGTCCGTCCCTCATCACTTCATTTGCAAAACGCTGGCTTGCCATTTTAGTCTCCTTTGATTGATATTCGTAGTTGCACTTTACTTGCACCTTCATCCGGTAAGCAGGCCCCATAGTTGACATTAGGGGTCCACTCACCGAAAGAGGGCTGTACAGGTGGTTAGGGGTTGTCTATCGTTCGGCAATCACGGCTCCATAGTAATTGTCTTCGAACGATGCCCTTGCGATTGTTTCCGTATGATTCGATCCCCCAGACCAGTAATCGATTTTGACCTCCCCACTGGAAGTGATCACAAGGGGTGAGTTGAGGACAATGAAATGGTTTGGGAAAAGGTTCAGGATTACGGGGACAGGCGTAAATCCTGATAACATGTCACTGTTGACAAGCATGACAATGTCGCGATCAGCTGCAGGAACCAGACCGGTAGCATGTGCCATGCCCTTCGTGAAATACAAATTCGTCTCATCGTTTACCGTGGTATACAGACCGGTTGTTCTCAACCATTCTGCCAAGGTCCCAGGAAGGGTAATTGCTGAAACATCCTCCTCCGGTGTGCCTTCATAGTCAAAGACACTGTTCTCGCTGTCGCGCAACGCGCTCATCACCATCCAATCCGCGGGTGGGCTGAAGCCGGCCACGCGGGACGCTATGGTCGCATAATCCTGCTTCAGCAAATCTGAGCCGGGCTTGACCGCGAGGGTGCTGATGTAACTGGAACCGGTCTCGTAAAGTTGGGTAGCGAATCTGGCAAATGCTAGCGGGTCTCTCTTTATCCAGAGATGGAAGAACGAGGCTGGCCCACATAAGTTCAGACCATCTTGATCGATGAGTTCGGGCTTGTGGATGAGTTCGGTAAGCCGATCCGCGACCGCTGCCCGATTCAACTTCCATGGACTTGTACCTGCGGCGCTCCGGAAGGCTGCTACCTGGGCCAGGGCAGGTGCAGGCGCCGATCCAGAAGCAGAAGTGGAAGTTGATGGTGAAGCACTCAAGATCGTTTTCAAGAATTGATCCAGGATGCCACTGTTACCATCACCCAGGATGTCTTGCGACAGATTGGACTTCTGTTGCTCATTTAGCCCTAATTCATCCGCGGAGCCGGCGACTTCCTTTGCCACCTGTAAATTATCATAGCGCTCTGTCGGCGTCTGCTTCTGAGATGTCCCATTGTTCCCTGCTTTTGCCTTCTCGGCGTCCAGTTTCTCTTTGGCGAGGCGCGCCGTCTTCACCATTTCTTCGAGAGTTTTGATGGTTCCATCGGCTAGCTTTCCAACAAGCTTTGAGGCTTCGTCGAGGCCCGACATGTCACGGAAGATGTTGGGCGTGCCGAGCAGTGTCAGTGCATTCGCAAGGCCGGTCGGGTCAGGCGCCTGGGCCGGCTGTGTGATTTGAATCACATTCGACGGGAGTTGTGACGGCGTGAGATTTGGTATCTGCCCTTGTGGGCCAGGCTCGATGCCTGAGATCGCTGGAGGTTCTTCGGCTGTCATAACAGTCCAATCCCACATACGAGTGATGTCGCGCTTCTCGCAACTGTTACAGTGACTAAGCTGCGCTTCGGCAAACAATCCACGGGTGGGAAGAGTCACGATGGATTCAAGAGATTCTAGATCTACCTCTGTGACAGCACCCCAGTCGGGAATCGGAACATTGTAGGCAAAGGCCAAATAATTGCCCGATACCGCTAGTGGTCGATCGTCCATCGCGAATAATAACTCGCTGTTACCGAGTGCCGCTTCAAGAAAGAGTCTTCTTTCGGTTGGATCCATGAGCATCCACACAATCCGGTTGTAATAGCCTTGGTTTGCGGCGAGATGGCTCAATAGTTTTGCCGCACACAGTTGATCGTCCACTTTGCGGAAGGAGGGATCAGGTTCCTCCACTGAGGGATCCTTGGGCTTGCTTTCGGTTTCCGTCTCGAGATAATCCACATCAACTTCCCATTTATCGTTTCCCCATCCGTAGTTATCTTCAAATCCCCGTAACGTGTCATTCACCCCGAAGATGATTTCGTCACTTGTGTTCGCGACTGCAGACGTATAGCTGCCGCCCTGTTGCCAAGGGCCATTTTGGCCGATCTTATAAACCAACGAATACCTTCGGAGACCCGGGGCGAGAAATGAGGTATCAGCAGTGTCAGGGTCACCGTTTGGTCCTTTCGACCATGCAGGAGCAGTTCGGGAAAACGTGATCTCTCCCTTCGCATTGAACGTGAAGCTGTCGTCCTTGGCGACGTTGATTCCAGAGCCGACCCCTTCTCCCAAGGTGCCCACAACATCCACTCTTTTGGTCTTCGGAGTTTTCTTCTCGGCAGGTGGTGTTTTGCCATTTGCTTCGGAACCATTTTTGGTGTCATAGATTCCCGAGACAAGGTTGAGTCGCACTAGCGCATCGAAGCAAGGTAAGAGCGTCTGATCGAGCAGCATCCACTCTAGGAGCGTCCGAAACCGCAATGCAACTTCACTGGTGAATGCAAACGGAGAGAATGGGATCAAAATGGCCTTGCGCTTGCGGATAAACTCTGTTTGTAAGCGGAAGTGGCGCAGCACTTCATAATATTGAATTGTCAACGCGTGACAATGATTGTGGTTAGCAACGCGGCGCGTCTGAACTACATTATGTTCCGCTTGCGATGCCTGCACGATTACAGTACTCGTCAAACTGCGCACATAGGAAGTCCCCTGTGTTATAGAATCATGGAGGTCTTGCTGAGAATCCGCTTCGAGATCGCGGTTGCCCCACGAATTGGAGGTGCTGCCGCCAGCAGCCCAATTGCCTGTGTATTGTCCGTACTGCTGCGCGTCATATGCCATTCCACTGGAGAGCCCGCCGAGCCAAGACCAACCTCCTTGGCTTTCCTTCAAACCTGCATCAACCGATTCATCGATCGACCGATCACGGTGCAGTTCATGAGACAAAAACTCTGTTCCCCTAACACGATCAAAGCGGCTGGCCGAGTCCTCTCGCGACCATTCGATCACCGCGAGCTGCGTACTTTCCCCAGGAGCGAGAGGTAGACTGTACTTGATTTCGCCGAGGGAATGTCCGAGAGCATACCAGCGCTGTCTATACTCGAGAACATCGGCGAATTTGATCATCGGCTCTGAGGCAACAAGATTTCCTGTTACTTCCACCGGACGAGTAATGACCCCAATTGCTGGCTCCGCAGAATCAGCAGGATTGTTACGCAAAACAACTCTATAAAACCGGTGTTCCTGGACCGGCAAGGTTGAGAGGCCTAGCGTCTCGCAGCAGTCATCACCAAAACGAATCTGCGCAGGCATTACGAAGGAATAAGGCGATAGCTGATAATCGTAAATGTCCGGGGACTGGATAGATGCGATGTCAAGCACTTGGCATGCAGTGCTCGAGATTTCGAGATCCGTTTTTGACTTATCAGCATAGATCGGAAACTCAATACACAGAGACTGCTGCTCTTGGTAACGAGGGCCGAATTGTTGCTGTCTCTGTAAATCCTTGATCTGGTCCGCCATCTTTTCTAGTTGATTGCGCATATATTGAACGCTGTCAGGCGTCTGGCTATCTATCACTAATTGCTCTGCTTTGGCTTGATAGTTTGTGCTCGCGTCTAGCAGAGTTTCGAGCAAATTGTGATTCTGGATGTTAACCTGTGGCGCGGAAACGAGAACTGCAGAGACAGTATCAAGTCCGCGTTTAATGAGAGGTTGCAGATCAAAGGATACGTATCCGGTCCTGTCAGAACTCAGGGTCGAGACAGGAAGAGCGGATTTCTTCCCATCGCCAATGGCAACCGACAAGCTTAATATGATTCCTGCCAGTGGCTGTCCAGTTGTTCGGTCCATAATCCGACAGCGAACTTTCTTCAGTAGTTTCAAACTAATACTCATAATGATCCTCCAGGTTTAGGGTATAGATTCGTCTGGATGCAATTTACGTATGATCTTGCCGAATGCCAGATCTGGTGCTGATTTTGCACTATCATGACACCCGCGCGTCGATTAAACGTCGTTTTTGATGAGAGTTCTCTTGAAAAGATCGTTAAAAGGTCGGTTTTGCCTTTCTAACGGATTCGAATAGGCTGGCATGCCCGGTCCGATTTGATCATTGCATCGAGCACCCTGAGCACGCGTCGCCCATCAGTGACCGTACAAGAAGGTTGTCGGTGCTCGCGGATCGCTTTGGCAAACTCAGCTAACTGGGGTAGATGCATTAATATTCTGAGGTCTGGAACCTGGGGGAAGTGTATGGTCGTTGGTTGTGAATAAGCTGTCAGGACCTTGCTCACCACCTCAACTGTGTAATTAAAGCCACCGCCGCGTAAGCCGATGAATCCCTGGCGACCGAAGATGTCAAGGTTGTTAATGAAACGGATGCCAGCCTGTGATACCATACCCTGCATCACTGCACCCTTCGCAAATCGCAACTGAAATGTGGTTGTCTCGTCAGCCTTTGTATCGGCACGATAACGAATGTTGGCAGAAACCTCGATGGGATCATCGTTGAGGTGCCAAAGGATTTGATCTATCAGATGCGAGCCAACATAGAGCAAAGGCCCACCACCCATTTCGGGGCTGGAGATCCATCCTTCAGACAAGGGACCAATGCTCATACTACCAACCATGGTGTGAATCTCACCCACAGCACCTGCATCCAACAACTCACGTATCTTTTGATACGCTGCGATATATCGGAACGAATAACCCGCCATAAAAGTGACCTTGGCCTGATCCACAGCATCTTCCAGTTGAGCAACTTCTTTCTCATCCATGCCCACGGGCTTTTCGGTAAGCACATGTTTGCCGGCGCGGATGGCTGCCAGAGAACATTCATATAAAGCATCATGCGAAGTTGCGACGATGACAGCATCCACTTCTGAATGTTGGACCATCTGCTCCACTGAAGCATATATCGCTGCGTCACCAGCAATGGCGGCTAATTGCGCGGCGGCATCCTGGTCCGGATCGGCGCATGCAGTTACCTGCCATTCATTACCCTCCTTAATGGATCTCGCCAGGATGCCACCTTGATAACCGCAACCGACAATTCCCGCACGTAACCTAGCTTGATTTTCCATAGTTATTCTCCGTCAATTCATCTGTATTAATTGACCAGTGTTCCTAACTCATGATTGAGTTGATATATGCACAAGGAACATATTTATGCCAAGTTCAAAATGCCGTTTACATACTCTTTCAGTGTTGTGGGTTGGATCGCAAAGGCCTGGAGCGTGGCTGACATTTCAATCGGATCGCCGATGGCATAATATCTCATGATGCCACTGAACGATTGTTGCATTGGATCAGTCGCTGCAGCCTGCTGCGCCTCCAAGGCTTCTGCTGGTAGGAATTGCAGTTCAATGGAATGGCCATTCGCCTGTTCAAAGAGCTTGACAACACCCAAAGGACTGACTGCTTCCGGACCGCCCAAAGCGAGCGTAGCGTTTTTTGCGGCAGGATGATCTAAGCTGGCAACTGCGAATTGAGCCACATCTTGTAGGGAAATCCAACTGATTGGATTCTGGCCGGTCCCATAGATCACTGCCTTGGCGCTGGCAGGATCAAAGCCAACGGCCGGACTCAGCCAGACCTCCATAAAATAACTTGGGCGTAAAATCGTGTAAACCAGCCCGCTTTCTTTCAATTTCCGTTCGACCTCGCGTTTGGCATCCTGCAGCGGAAAGTTGATATCCGCATTCGTCACGAACGATGTGTAGATGAACTGAGATACATGATTGGCCTGGGCCGCCTCGATCAGGTTAATGATGCCATCCAAATCCGTTGATTGAATATCGTTCACGCCCGGTTGGTAGGAGAATGGCATGGCTGAAATTGTGCAGATTATGGCTGAAACACCCTGGCAAACTTTATCCAGAGAGAGGCGGTCGCGCACATCTCCTTGGACTACCTCTGCGCCAATAGATCGGAGCTTATTTACTTTGAAAGGGTCGGATGATTCCCTTACCAGTGCTCTGACTGACTTGCCTGCAGCGGAAAGCCGTTGACAGATCGCATTTCCCAATAGCCCTGTTGCTCCTGCTAAAAGAATCGTTGACATACTGACCTCCTTAGAAAATAAGTTGAGAAATTGTTTTTCATCTTTAGGCTATTTTTGCCTTATTCGATGATCTGATCTTGCCACATCAGAACGGCTCCCAGTTGCTTGAGCCAATCAAGGTTATCTGCCGCGCGGTGTAGCGAAGCAATCTTGCCATCCGAAATGGTGTACATATCGGTCGCATTCCATTCGATCGTATGTCCGGTGGCCGGAATACCGCGCCAAACGCCGCGGTGTGTGCCAGTGAGTGTCCACGAGACAACCACTTTGTCCCCCTCGCCGATGATCTCATTGATCGTGACATGAAGGTCAGGAAAGGCCCTACTAAATCCATGGAAGGCCTTTCGAAGCCATTCATGGTTTTCATATTTCCAACAAGTCAGCGCGGCTTCGAGATCGTTACTATTTCGTGCCGCCACCCAATTTTGGACCACCGCTTTATTTTCATCAATTAACATGTGACCTTCCATAAATTCTATGGATGTTCCATAATCGAACACCGCATCGATGACTGACATGTGAACAGTCTATCAAATGCGGCGTTTCCTAAGCGTTTCTTGTAGAATTACTTGCGTATGATTTTTGGGGGGTTTAGGCGACCCGTATCATTCAGAGATAGTGCATCTGTTGTGCGAGTGCAATCGACTGGTGTAGCAGGGTGCACGCCGATTCAGCCTCGTTCCGATCCCAAGCTTGGATGGCCTGTTCGAGCGTGGTACTCAATGTTTCTGGGAGGCGCTGCAGGATCGGATCAAGCAGGACCCGCGCATTATCCACCGCCCAAAGAACTTTGTTTTGCTGCAGGGCCACCGCAATCAAAGGGAAGTGGGCAAGCCACTGAAACGGAGTGCTGGCATGGCCACCAGGAAGTTGATCCCACAATTGGAGTGCTGCATGACCGAGTTCTTGTGACAAGACTTGGTTGTCACCACGCCAGGCCAGCCATGCCTGATTAGCTTTCGCCATGGCAATGTATTCGGGCATATTCGCAAGTGTAGCAACTTCCAAGCCTCGTCTCCCATACTGCTCCGTCTCTTCTAGGTGTCCGCTCTGCCGATATGCAATCGTAAGATAACTCAGACAGCGCGCTTGCAGGCTAATATCTCCAGTCTCCTCAGCCAGACGCAGTGCAGTCTGAAAAAAATCCTTGGCAGGGTCTACATCACCATGCCACAGAAGCGCAAAGCCAACTCCAAATTGGGCGGCGGGTATAGCAATCTGATTGCCAATTTCTTGATGAATCGCCAATGCTGCTTTGGATAAAGAAATGATCTCCAGTGTTGTGACAAAGTGATTGCGCCTTACCTCTGTCCAAGCTTTAGTCTGAAAATATGCGGCCCGCTGCGCAGGTGTGGCATGTTGTTCGATAGCAGGTTCAAGCTTAAGGCACAGCAGGTCGCTCTCCTCTAATTGCCCAAGCCAATAGTAAAGGAGGTTCATCTCAAGCGAGATCTGAATCAGTTCTTGCCATGCATCGGAAGATTCATCCGCGGAAACCCGGTCCAGAGCATCCTTTGTTTCCTGGTACACTCGTAGTGCTTCTTCATAATGATGCTCGTCTCGCCAACTGTTGCCAATCTTACGATGCAGTCGAGCTTGACTGATATGTTCAGAAATTGGAATTGCAGCGGACGCTTGCTTATAGGCGGCCCTGGCTTCTTCGTGCTGCCTCGTCCAGTATAAGACATCTCCCAACCGTTCATATAGCCCTGCAGCGCGCGACTGCGAGTAATTACCTGGCCCCTGTAACAATGTAATCGCGCGGCGATAATCCCGGATGGCATCGGCATTGGCATATATTCGTTGAGCTGCTTCAGCTGCACGCTCGTAGTAGGGGATAGCTTGTTCCAAGCGTCCAGCCAATTCGTAATGCGTCGCGATTTGGCCACTGACCGAATCCAATACAGGCTCATATATGATTTCCATTGCCTGAGCAATGCGGTGATGGAATAACCTGCGCCGCGCCAGGCTCATTCTCGTATAGGCGACCTCACGAATTTTGTCGTGTGCAAAGCTGTAGCTGTCGGTCCCTTGCTCGCGAATGATCCGTCGCCGCCAAAGTTCGTCCAACCCGCGTACCACAGTTTCTTCATTCTCACTACTTGCATGCCCAAGTACATTGAAATTAAACACCCGCCCAATTGTTGCGGCCAAGCTCACCAACTCTTGCCCGGCTGGAGAAAGTTGTCCTAGCCGCGCTTCAATGACTTGCCTTACTTTTGTTGGCAGGGTTTGAACGATTTGCATCATTGTATTTGCATGATCCGACGCATGCGACCGTATCTGCGCCAGACCTGCACGAACCGTTTCGACGATAAATAAGGGATGGCCCTCACTGCCTTGAAATAACAATTGCTTCCATGATGGATCGAGTTCTGGTCCAACTACGTGACTAGCCAATAGAAAGGTCGCTGATTCATTCAATGGTCCCAATTCAATCTCGGTCAATTGGTCGGTGCGACGTA
>Ga0065707_10082137_pt1 | contig 21097 bp, 17 predicted proteins | sample SwiRhicommuniRL3_FD_59094 | JGI IMG/M metagenome (GOLD analysis project Ga0065707, IMG submission 59094) | Switchgrass rhizosphere bacterial communities from Rose Lake, Michigan, USA - RL3 v2 (version 2) | ecosystem: Host-associated > Plants > Roots > Rhizosphere > Soil | place: East Lansing...
CCCGCAATACAAACGGGTCGCCGCCCGGCCGCGTTTGAGCCAGCACTTCCACACGCTCTCCGCTCACGAACCCGAGTTCGATGAGGCGGCGTTCCAATGCCGAGGTTTCGCCCGCCCGCGAGCCGACGCCACGCACCACAGCGGTGGTACGAGGAAGCAGAACGCTGAGGCTAACGGGGCCGGGGGCTAAGGCAGCCCCATCCGGTGCGGCGAAGGCATCCATAAGGGCTCGGAGTATGAATGAGAACGGTTCGCATCGGCAATGACTTTCCCTCTCAAACCACGAGTAGCGGTCGCAGGTACTGCCCGGTGTAGGAGCGGTCGTTTGCCGCCACCTGCTCAGGGGTCCCGGCGGCCATGAGCTGGCCTCCGCCAGCTCCCCCTTCGGGACCGAGGTCGATCACCCAGTCGGCTGTCTTGATGACATCGAGGTTATGTTCGATGACCACGAGGGTATTGCCCTCGTCGCGCAGGCGATGAAGCACGTCGAGCAGCTGCGCGACGTCGTGAAAGTGCAGCCCCGTGGTCGGTTCGTCGAGAATATAGAGCGTGCGGCCGGTAGCGCGCTTCGCCAGCTCCCGCGCCAGTTTGACCCGTTGGGCCTCGCCGCCGGACAGCGTGGTCGCGTTCTGTCCGAGATGGATATAAGACAGGCCGACGTCCACCAGCGTCTGCAATCGCCCGGCGATGGCGGGCACCGCCTGGAAGAAGCGTAGCCCGTCTTCCACTGTCATCTCGAGCACATCGTGGATATTTTTACCGCGATAGCGGATTTCCAGAGTCTCACGGTTGTAGCGCCGGCCCTTGCAGACATCGCAGGGCACATACACATCCGGCAGGAAGTGCATCTCAACTTTAATGAGTCCGTCGCCCTGGCAGGCTTCGCAACGCCCGCCCTTCACGTTGAAGCTGAAACGGCCGGGCTCATAGCCCCGCGCGCGCGATTCAGGCACCGCAGCGAAGATTTCGCGCAGTGGCGCGAAGAGTCCGGTGTAAGTCGCGGGATTCGAGCGTGGCGTGCGGCCGATAGGGCTTTGGTCGATATCGATGATGCGGTCGATTTGTTCCATGCCCTCGATGCGCTCGACCGGCGCTGCATCGAGCGGCGTGTTGTTGAGGTACGCGTGGGCGCGTTTGAATAACGTATCGATAACCAGCGTGGACTTGCCTGAGCCGGAAACACCCGTAACGCAGGTAAGCAGGCCAAGCGGAATCTCCGTGGTGACACCGCGCAGATTGTTGCCTGTGGCATTGACGATGCGCAGCTGCCGGTCCGGCGAGGGCGTGGTGCGCAGACGGGGCAGAGCGATCTTGCGCTTGCCGCTCATATATTGGCCGGTGAGCGAAGCGGCGCTCGCTTCGATTGCTTGCGGCGTGCCTTGCGCGACGATCTGGCCGCCGTGCACGCCCGCGCCTGGGCCAAGGTCAATCACATGGTCGGCGGAGCGGATCGCTTCTTCGTCGTGCTCGACCACGATCACGGTGTTGCCGATGTCGCGCAGGGTTTTGAGCGTGAGCAACAATCTCTGGTTGTCGCGCTGATGCAGGCCGATCGAAGGCTCATCGAGAATATACATCACCCCTGTGAGGCCCGAGCCCACCTGGCTCGCGAGGCGAATGCGTTGGGCTTCTCCGCCCGAAAGGGTTTCGGCGCGGCGATCCAGAGTGAGGTAGTCGAGACCCACATCGACCAGGAAGCGCAGGCGGTCGCTGACATCGTGCACGATCTTGCCGGCGACTTCACCGCGCCAGCCTGCAACGTGCAGCGAAGCAAACAACTCCAGCGCTTTGCCCACGGTGAGCTGCGATAGCTCCGGCAAGCTGTGACCGGCCACGAACACAAATCGCGCGGTGCGATTGAGCCGCGTGCCGTCGCAATCGGGACAGGGACGCATGCCGAGATATTTGGCAAGCTCTTCGCGCACGGTGTTCGATTCGGTCTCGCGGTAGCGGCGCTCCATATTGGGCAGGATGCCTTCGAATGGATGCTTCTTGCGCGAGGTGCGGCCGCGGCTTTCTTCATAGCGGAACTCGATGGCTTGCGCGCCGCTGCCATAGAGCAGCATCTGGCGGATGTTTTCCGGCAGCTCGTCCCAGGGGGTTTCAATATCGAACTTGTAATGCCGCGCCAGCGACTGAATCAGTTGAAAGTAATGCGCATTGCGCCGGTCCCAGCCGCGCACCGCGCCGCTCGCGAGCGATAGATTCGGATGCGTGACCACGCGCTGGGGATCGAAGAATTCCTTCACGCCGAGTCCGTCGCAGGTGGGGCAGGCGCCCGCCGGATTGTTGAACGAAAACATCTTCGGCTCGAGCGGCGGCACGCTGTGGCCGCACACCGGGCAGGCATGCTTGCTCGAGAAAACAAGCGGTTCGCGCTTGGGCTCATCCAGCAGCGTCAGACGAGCGATGCCGCCGGATACGCGCAGCGCGGTCTCGAACGATTCCGCCAGCCGCTGCGCGATGTCCGGCTTGACGCGGAAACGGTCCACCACCGCTTCAACGGTATGTTTACGTTTCGGATCGAGCTTCGGCGCGTTGTCCACCTCGACGATGTTCCCATCGATGCGCACGCGCACGAAGCCCTGACCGGCAAGCTCGATCAATGACGCCGCGTGCTCGCCCTTGCGGTCGCTGACCACCGGCGCGAGCAATGCGGCAGCGGTTCCTTCGGGCAGGCGCAACACCTGGTCGACCATTTGACTCACCGTTTGCGCGGTGAGCTCGATGCCGTGATCCGGGCAGCGCGGAATACCCGCCCGCGCGAACAGCAGACGCAGATAGTCGTAAATCTCGGTGACGGTGCCGACGGTCGAGCGGGGATTGTGCGATGTCGCTTTCTGCTCGATGGCGATTGCGGGCGAGAGCCCTTCGATGGAATCCACGTCCGGCTTGTCCATCATCGAAAGGAACTGGCGCGCGTAAGCGGAAAGCGATTCCACGTAACGGCGCTGTCCTTCCGCATAAAGCGTGTCGAAGGCGAGCGAAGACTTGCCTGAGCCCGAAAGGCCGGTCAGCACAATCAGTCGATCCCGCGGCAGGTCGAGATCGATATTCTTCAGGTTGTGCGTGCGCGCACCGCGGACGCGAATGAGCTGCATGCCGCTTAAGCCGGCTCCTCGGGCGGCGGCGTGACGTCGCGGGGGGAGATAACGCGCAATGTGTCGATGCGTCGGCGGTCGCCGCGCACCACGCGGAACTCGAATCCGTCTATGCTCATCGATTCGCCGCGGCGCGGCAGGCGCCCGAGCTGCTTCATGACCAGGCCGGCGACCGTGTCGAACTCTTCGGCGGCGAGCTGAGTGCTGAAGTATTCATTGAATTCATCCAGCCGCGTGACCCCGCGCACCGCGAACTGGCGCTCGCCTTCCTTGCGAATGTTCTGATCGTCTTCGACGTCGAATTCATCGTCGATCTCGCCGATGATCTGCTCGATCACATCTTCAATGGTCACGAGCCCGCAAACGCCGCCGTACTCATCCACGACCAGGGCCATATGGTTGCGATTGCGGCGGAATTCCTTCAACAAGACGTTGAGACGCTTGGATTCGGGGACGAACACCGCAGGGCGCATGAATTCGCGCATGTCGAAGCGCTCGTTCTCCTTCGCGACGCACAGCCGCAGCAGGTCCTTCGCGAGCAGGATGCCGACGATATCGTCGCGGTCGCCGTCCATCACCGGGAAGCGGGAGTGGCCGGATTCGATCACCGCGGGAAGAATGCTCTCCGGCTGATCTTCGCGCCGCACGAATATCATTTGAACGCGCGGCACCATGATGTCGCGCACCTGCAGGTCCGCCACTTCGAGTACGCCTTCGAGCATGGTCAGCGCATCTGCATCCAGCAGGCCGCGTTCGCTGGCTTCGCGCAACAGCGCTATGAGCTCCGTGCGATCCTGCGGCTCGCCGGAGAGCGATTGCGTGATTCGCTTCAGCCAGCGGCCGGTAGCGTTCATATCCTTTGACATCGAGACCGACTCCTCAAGCGTTCTTATAGGGATTGGCAAAGCCGAGCCGCCGCAATACGGCAATCTCGCGGCGCTCCATGCGCTGCGCATCTGCTGCGCGCTCATGGTCGTAGCCGATCAAATGAAGGGCGCCGTGGACCACGAGATGAGCCCAATGGGCGCGCAGACTCTTACCTTGCTCGCGCGCTTCGAGGCGCAGCACCTGCGGGCAGATCACGAGATCGCCGAGAGGTTGCGGCATGGACTTGGGCACGGGAAACGACAGCACATTCGTTGGCTTATCCTTGTGCCTGTAGCGGGCATTCAAACGGCGGCTTTCACGCAGACCCACGATCCGCACGCTCAATTCTTTTCCTGCGGCATGGCGTCCGAGCGCGGCGCCTGCCCACAGCTGGATGCTCGCTACGGAAGGCGCCCACCCACGCACGCCACGCAACACGTCGACTTCGAGCGCCTTCACCTGATTTCGCCCTGCGCTTCGTAAGCCTGCACGATGCGTTGCACCAAGGGGTGGCGCACAACGTCGTGGGCATCGAAAAATGAGAACGCCACGCCGTCGACACCGCGCAAGATATTGATTACCTGGCTCAAGCCGGACTGCTTGCCAGCAGGCAAGTCCGTTTGCGTGACGTCGCCCGTGACCACGGCTTTGGAGCCGAAGCCAATACGCGTCAAAAACATCTTCATCTGCTCGACAGTCGTGTTCTGCGCCTCATCGAGAATGATGAACGAATCGTTGAGCGAGCGGCCGCGCATGAAGGCGAGCGGCGCAACTTCGATGACATTTCGCTCGATGAAGCGCGCCACACGATCGAAGCCCATCATTTCATAGAGCGCGTCGTACATCGGGCGCAGGTATGGATCGACCTTTTGCGTCAAATCGCCGGGCAAGAACCCCAGGCGCTCGCCGGCTTCCACGGCAGGGCGGACCAGCACGATGCGGCGCACGCGATCGGCCTGCAATGCTTCGACCGCACAGGCGACGGCAAGATAGGTTTTACCCGTACCGGCCGGGCCAATGCCAAAGGTGAGGTCACGCGCGCGGATGTGCGCGAGATAATCGTGCTGGTGAGGGCCACGCGCCTTGATGCTTCCGCGCAGCACGCGAATCGCATGCTCATCCTGCCCGACGGTCTTTGCAGCGCCCGGTCCGGCATCGCGCTCCCGCTCGCGCAGCGCGAGATGCACATCTTCCGGCGTCACTTCCTCTTTCCCGGCCAAATCGAATAGCTCCCTCAAGGTGGATTCAGCGCTCGCGGCGCGCGCGCCTGTGACGCGGAAATTGTCGCCGCGGCGGCGGATCGCAACTTCCAGGCGGGATTCGACCATGCGCAAATTCTCATCGAGCGGGCCGCACAGATTTGCGAGCCGTGCATTATCGGACGGCTCGAGGTCGAATTCACGTTGCGGGGCGGGGGCTGGGCTGGCCACTATCGTTCAGGCGCCCGCAGGTAAACGGCCGCGCAATGTATTGCGCAAGACATCTGTAATCGCCACGTCCGCGAAGCGCCCGATCAGCTCGCGCGGGCCGGCAAAATTAACCCATCGATTGTGCCCGATGCGTCCCGTGAGCTCGCGCTCGCTTTTTCGAGACAGCTTTTCGACCAGCACGCGCTGCTTGCTGCCTACCATGCGCATGCCGATTTCCTGCGCCTGCAAATCGAGCTGAGCTTGTAGGCGAACCAGCCGCTCCTGTTTGACTTCCTGTGGCGCTTCATCCGGCAATGCAGCAGCGGGCGTGCCGGGCCGGCGGCTGTAGAGAAAGCTGAAGGATTGGTCGAAGCCGACATCGCGCACCAGCTGCAACGTGGCTTCGAAATCCCGTTCCGTCTCGCCGGGAAAGCCGATGATGAAATCCGAGGTTACGCTGATGTCCGGCCGCACCAGCCGTAATTTGCGGATTTTTTCCTTGAATTCAATGGCTGTATAGCCACGCTTCATCAGAGAGAGAATTCGGTCGGATCCGCTCTGCACCGGCAGATGCAGATGGTTGGCGAGCTTGTCCACGCTGGCATAGGCTTCGATCAGACTATCGGTGAACTCGACCGGGTGCGAAGTGGTAAAGCGGATGCGCTCAATGCCGGCTATCGCGGCAACGTGATGAATAAGCGTAGCGAGATCCACGATAGCGCCGTCGGCCATGGGGCCTGCATAGGCGTTCACGTTCTGCCCGAGCAGGGTGACTTCACGTACCCCTTGTTCCGCGAGCTGCCGCACCTCGCTCAGCACGGACTCAAACGGACGGCTGATTTCATCGCCCCGCGTATAGGGCACGATACAAAACGTGCAGTACTTGCTGCAGCCTTCCATGATCGAAACAAATGCTGTTGCGCCTTCGGCGCGCGGCTCCGGCAAGCGATCGAATTTTTCAATCTCGGGGAAGCTCACGTCGACGACGGAGCGGCCGGTGCGACGCCGCTCAAGAATCATTTCCGGCAGGCGATGCAGGGTTTGCGGCCCAAACACCAGATCGACAAACGGCGCGCGTCGGGTGATGGCGTCGCCCTCCTGGCTCGCCACACAACCGCCCACGCCAATGATGATGTCCGGCCGCTGCTCTTTGAGCTCGCGCCATTGCCCCAGCAACGAGAACACTTTCTCCTGCGCTTTTTCTCGCACGGAGCAGGTGTTCATGAGAAGCACATCCGCATCGGCGGCGTGCGCCGTCGCGAGGAGCCCATCGGCTGCGTGGAGTGCGTCCGCCATTCTGGCGGAGTCGTACTCGTTCATCTGGCAACCGAAAGTCTTGATGAAATAGCGGCCGGCCATAGATGAAGACAATCCGCGAGGGGTCTGGATGGGCCCGGAATTCTAAGCCCTCAGAAGGGGATATCGTCGTCGAAATCGTCTTTACCGCCGCTCGGCCCAGCTCCAGATCCGGTTGTGGGTTCACCATAATCACCCTGATCTTGGGGTGGGGCGTTGGCGGCGCTTCGTCCACCACCGCCGCGATTCATGCCTTCTCCAGCCCCGCCGCCGCCGCGACCTCCGAGCATCTGCATCTCATTTGCGACGATCTCCGTCGAAAACCGCTCTTTCCCCTCCTTATCTTGCCACTTCCGGGTGCGGATGCTTCCTTCTATATAGACCTGCGAACCCTTCTTGAGATATTCGGCCGCGATCTCGCCCAGGCGGCCGAAGAGCGCGACACGGTGCCATTCGGTGCGTTCTTGCTGCTCGCCGCTGGTTTTGTCCTTCCAGCTTTCGCTGGTGGCGATGCGGATGTTTGCGACTGTGGTGCCGGAGGGCATGGCCCGCGTTTCCGGGTCAGCGCCCAGATTGCCGACGAGAATCACCTTGTTAACGCCGCGTGCCATGGCTGTTCTGCCTTAAGTTGAATGAATGTGGGCGCGTATTGTAGCGGCCGGGGCCGCTGCCGAGAACGCTCAATATCTGGTGCCTTTGGGCAATTACTCGCTCGGACCTGCGCAATATTTGGCTATTTGCGGTCCGAGAGGCGCGGGTGTGAAAATTCTTCCTACACACGGCCTTAGATTTTTTAAACCGAAGCCTTCATGCTCGACCTTCAGTAACCCGAGACGCCATGTGACACCCTCGCTCAAACCCGTTACTCAGAACGCCGACATCCGCTACCTGGGAAAGCTCCTGGGCGATGTCATCCGTGCCTATGGCGGTTCGCAGCTCTTCGAACGCATCGAACTCATCCGCGCCAGCTCCGTCAATCGTCACCGCGGCATCGCCGACGGCGCCGCCCTCGATCGTGGGCTCGAAGCGCTCGATCTGGACGACACAGTGGCCGTCGTCCGCGCGTTCATGTTTTTTTCCATGCTCGCAAACCTTGCCGAAGACCGGCAAGGCGCGCTCAACAGCTCCGAGGATGACGTCGCTTCCGTGTTGGGGAAGCTTGCTGCACAAGGAATAGGCGTCGCAGAAGTAGACTCGCTGCTTGCCAAGGCTCTTATCGTCCCGGTGCTCACCGCGCATCCTACCGAGGTCGCGCGCAAAAGCATCATCGATCATCGCAACCGTATCGCAGAACTCATGCGCTTGCGCGACGCGGGCCTCACGGAAACGCCTGAAGGCGATCTCATCGAGCCCGCCATCCTGCGGCAGATCGCGCTGCTCTGGCAGACACGCCCCTTGCGCCGTGAGCGTATGTATGTCACCGACGAAGTTGAAATTGCGCTCACCTACATGCGCGACGTATTCATTCATGTGCTGCCCACGCTCTACTCACGCTGGCAACGCGCGCTTTCTCACCGCCCGCGCAGCTTTCTGCGCCTCGGCAGCTGGATCGGCGGCGACCGCGACGGCAATCCCAACGTCAAAGCTGACTCGCTTGATTACACCCTCAAGCGAGCATCGCAAACTATTTTAGAGCACTATCTGGAAGAGCTACATGCGCTCGGCGCAGAGCTCTCGCTCTCAAGCGAGCTTGCTCCTACTGCCGCTGCGGTGACGCAGCTTGCCGAGGCGAGCCACGATATCAATCCGGCCAGGCTTGATGAACCCTATCGGCGCGCCATTACCGGCATCTATGCACGTCTTGCGAGAACCTATGAAAAGACTATCGGGCGCCCTGCGGCGCGGCGCGCTTCAGTGGCGGCGGAACCTTACACGGCGGCCGAGCAGCTCCGCACAGATCTGGTCGACCTCGCTCATTCTCTCGCTGAGAACGGCTCGGGATTTCTCGCGACCGGAGGATCGCTCGGGCGTCTGATCCGCGCCGTGGAAACTTTTGGCTTCCATCTCGCCGCGCTCGATCTGCGGCAGAACGCCGATGTGCATGAGCGCGTGATTGCCGAGCTGCTCAAAATCGCCGGAGTCGAACCCAATTACCAAAGCCTCGATGAGACGGCGCGCGCCGCGCTGCTGCAGCGCGAGCTTGCGACCGAACGGCTGCTCGCGAGCCCGTTTGCGACCTACAGCGATGAGACCCAGTCGGAGCTCGCCATAGTGCGTGCAGCCGCCCAGGCTCACATCATGTTTGGCTCGGCCTCGATCACCGCCTACATCATTTCAAAATGCGACAGCGTTTCCGACATGCTCGAAGTCAATCTGCTTCTCAAGGAGGCAGGACTCTATCGTCCGCACGATCCCGGCGCGGCAGCCGTCATGGTTGTGCCCCTGTTTGAAACGATCGGCGATCTCGAGCATGCGCCGCAGATCATGCGCGCATGGCTTGCGTTGCCACAGGTGCAAACCACCGCTAATGCGCGCGGCTACCAGGAAGTCATGGTCGGCTATTCCGATTCCAATAAGGATGGCGGCTATTTGACTTCGGTCTGGAGCCTCAATCGGGTGACCCGGGCGCTGGCAAAAGTTTTTGCGGACGCTGGGATCCGCATGCAGATCTTCCATGGCCGTGGCGGAGCGGTAGGCCGCGGTGGCGGGTCATCCTTCGACGCCATACGCGCGCAACCGGCAGGCACCGTGCAGGGACGCATCCGCATCACCGAACAAGGCGAAGCTATTTCCGCGAAATACGGCACTCGTGAAAGCGCTGCGGCCAATCTCGAAGCGATCGCCGCGGCGACTCTGCTCGCATCCCTTGAAAGCGCTGCGGTTTCAAAAACAGAAGTCGCGCGCTTCGCCGCCGCCATGGATGTCCTGTCCCGGCGCGCCATGAGCGCCTACCGCGGGCTCGTGTATGAAACCGAAGGCTTCAACACATTCTTCCGGCAAATGACTCCGCTCGCTGAAATCGCCGAGCTCAAAATCGGCTCGCGACCGCCCTCACGTACGCAATCGGATCGCATAGAGGATCTGCGGGCGATTCCGTGGGTGTTTAGCTGGGCGCAGGCGCGGGTGATGCTTCCGGGATGGTTCGGAGTAGGCGAAGCGCTGCAATCGTTTCCCGATCGAGAGCTATTGCGCGAGATGGCTGCAAGCTGGCCCTTTCTTCAGACGACGCTCGACAATCTCGAAATGGTGCTGGCGAAGTCCGACATGGCGATCGCCGAGCGCTATGCCACGCTGGTGCAGGACCGCGCTTTGGCGGATGCGGTCTTCAACCGCATTCGCAGCGGTTGGCTCGCGACGCACGATGCGCTGCTGAGCATCACCGGCCAGTCCCGGCTGCTCGAAAAACACCCGGCGCTCGATGAATCGATACGCCTGCGCCTGCCGTATATCGAGCCGCTCAATCTGCTGCAGGTAGAGCTGCTCAAGCGCCACCGCGCCGGAGAGAAAGATCCGCGCGTGCGCGAAGGCATTCAACTTTCGATCAACGCGGTCGCTACGGCTTTGCGCAACAGCGGCTAGAATTCTTTCTGTGACAGAAATATCCCGGAAATGGCTGCGCCGGCTGGCGTCCCTCGCTGTCGGGGCTGCGATCGCTTGTGCATTCGCTCCTTTGGGTTGGTGGCCGCTCGCAATTCTTTGTCCGGCCGTGCTCATGTATCTGTGGCAGGGAGCGGCGCCGCGCGAGGCTGCCTGTCTCGGGTTCTGGTTCAACTTCGGCACCTTCGCTGCGGGCACTTACTGGCTGTACATCAGCATCCATATCTTCGGCGCAGCGCCCATATGGCTCGCGCTCTTCATCATGGCTGCGCTGGTTGCGATCATGGGGCTTTACCACGCAGCGCTTGGCTACGCCGTTGCACGCTGGCTGCCCAAAGACGGAATGCTGCGGTGGCTCGTGGGAATGCCCGCTGCCTGGCTGTTGATTGAGTGGTGGCGCGGCTGGTTTCTTTCAGGCTTTTCCTGGCTGTCACTCGGATATTCCCAGACAGATACCGGGCTCGCGCATCTGGCCCCGGTCATTGGAGTTTATGGGTTGAGCGCAATTTTGCTGGTCAGCGCCGGCGCGCTGGTCGCATTGACGCAGTCGCGCAAGCGCGCGCTCCCACTCGTTGTATTGATAGCGCCGTGGCTTGCCGCCGTAGCCTTGAGTCATATCGAATGGACGCGCGAAGCCGGCAAGCCCGTTACGGTGGCGGTTATACAAGGCGCCATTCCACAAGATCTCAAATGGCAGGAATCCAATCGCGACACCACGCTGCAGCTGTATCGCAAGCTTACGCGCCAGACGCTCGGCGCAGCGCTGATCGTCTGGCCCGAAGCGGCGGCGCCCGACTATGACTACAACCTCACGGATTACCTGCGCGGGATTTATTCGGAAGCGCATGCGCACGGCTCGTCGCTGGTGCTGGGGGTTCTGCACGCATCCGTCGAAGACGATGCTCCGATGAAGTTTTACAACAGCGTCCTGGCGATGAGCGACTCGGTCAATTGGTACAGCAAGAATCATTTAGTGCCATTTTCAGAATTTTTCCCCGTGCCCGGCTTCATACGCAGCTGGTTGCGCCTCAAAAATCTTCCTTCTGAAGATTTCACGCGCGGCGGGGGGGATCAACCGCCTCTCCCCGCCGCGGGGCTCAAGCTCGCCATGACTATTTGCTATGAAGACGCCTACGGCAGCTCCCAACGCAAAGTGCTCCGTGAGGCGGACACCCTCGTCAACGTCACCAACGATGCCTGGTTCGGCCACTCGACGGCCCGTCATCAGCATTTCCAGATTGCCCGTATGCGTGCGATCGAAGCGGAGCGGTATATGGTCCGCGCCGCAAATGACGGCATTTCAGCAGTGATTGGGCCGCACGGGGAAGTCGTCGACCGCGCCCCGGAATTCAAGCAAAGCGTCTTGCGAGCCACGATAGTGCCACGCATGGGCCTGCCACCTTACGTTTTTGTCGGAAATTGGCTGGTAGTTATTGCGGCGACGCTTGGCTTTGGCATCGCGGCCCGTCGCCGGAACCTCTAAACTAGCGCCCGGTCTATGCCACGCGGCCCTTTTTCGGGTCTTATAAATTCGGAGTGATGCATGAGCGTTCCGCACACCGCCCAACGGGCCGGATATGTCTTTCTGGTTTCTATCGTGCTTGCCGCCTGTTCCGGCGACTCGAGCGCGCAGCCTCCCGGATCCGCCGCGGCTCAAACGCAGCAAGTTCCCACCGCTCCAGTCACGCCGAGCACCGTGAACGCGCTGCCGGATTTCTCCAGCCTCGTGGAAAAATCCGGCCCTGCCGTGGTCAATGTCACGGTCGTTCAACAAGCTCAAACAGCCGGCGGGCCAGGCCTGTCGCAGGACGACCCGCTCAATGATTTCTTCCGCCGCTTTGGCATTCCCACGCCGGATTTTGGCCAGCGTGGCGGAGCTCCGCAGCCTATGCGCGGCGAAGGCTCCGGCTTCATCGTCACGCCGGACGGCTACATTTTGACCAATGCGCATGTCGTTGCAGAGGCGGACCAAGTCACGGTACGGTTGACGGATCGCCGCGAATTCCAGGCCAAGGTGATTGGAGTCGATGCGCGCACAGACGTCGCAGTCATCAAAATTACCGCGCAGAATCTGCCGACGGTGCGAATCGGCGATCCGGCGCATCTCAAGCCCGGCGAGTGGGTGCTGGCCATCGGCTCGCCGTTTGGGTTTGAAAACAGCGCTACTGCGGGCATCGTCAGCGCTACTTCGCGGTCGCTGCCGGGGGATGCTGGCGGAGGCAGCAGCTATGTGCCGTTCATTCAAACAGACGTCGCGGTGAATCCCGGCAACTCCGGCGGCCCCCTGTTCAACATGCGCGGCGAAGTGGTCGGCATCAACTCGCAGATCTTCAGCCGCACGGGCGGCTACATGGGCCTGTCGTTCGCCATTCCTATCGATGTCGCCATGGATGTGCGGGATCAGCTTGTGAAAACGGGCAAAGTCACGCGCGGCCGCATCGGCGTCACCATTCAAAACGTCAACGCGCAGCTCGCGGAATCCTTTGGCTTGGATCGCCCGCACGGCGCGCTCGTCAGTTCCGTGGTGAGCGGCGGCCCTGGCGACAAGGCCGGCTTGAAGCCAGGCGATGTCATTCTCGCGGTCAATGGCAAGCCGATTGAGATGTCAGCCGAACTGCCCACTGTGATTGCGCGCATGAAGCCGGGCACGGAAGCTAAGCTCACCGTATGGCGCGGCGGCAAGGAGCAGCAGATTCAAATACGCACCGATCTGCTGGAAGAAGCGCCAGCCCGCAATGCGGGGCGTAATTCGGGAGGAGGCAGCGATGAGGCAAGCCGGCTCGGCCTGACCGTGCGGCCTCTGCTGCCGCAGGAAAAGCAGCAGGTTGAAACGGATGGCGCACTGGTCATCGAGCAAGTGAACGGCCCCGCCGCGGCGGCCGGCGTACAACCGGGGGATATCATCCTCGGCGTGAACGGCAAGCGCGTCAAAACCATGTCGGAGCTGCAGGCGGCGTCCAAGGCCGCCGGCAAAACGGTGGCGCTGCTGATCCAGCGGCAGGATGCGCAGATTTTCGTGCCGCTGCGGCTGAACTGAGGCCGCGCTTCTTAAGATGCCCCCACCCTTACCCTCCCCCGTGGAACGGGGGAGGGTAAGAACGCTCCCTCCCCTGCGAAGCGGGGGAGGGTTGGGGTGGAGCGCTCATGTATCCTTACGCGATGAGTGAGAGTTACGACCCCGCCGCCGTAGAGCAGCGCGCGCAGGAGCATTGGGAAAGCCTGCGCGCCTTCGAGGCGCGCGAAGACAGCACGCGGCCGAAGTTTTACGCGTGCTCCATGCTGCCGTATCCCAGCGGCAAGCTGCACATGGGCCATGTGCGCAACTACACCATCAACGACGTCATGGCGCGCTACATGCGCATGCGCGGCTACAACGTATTGATGCCCATGGGCTGGGATGCGTTTGGCCTGCCGGCCGAGAACGCGGCCATCGAGAAGAAAATCGCCCCCGCCCAATGGACGCGCGCCAATATTGCGGAGATGAAAGCGCAGATGCGCCCGCTCGGCCTGTCAATCGACTGGTCGCGCGAGATCGCCACATGCGACGTGGCATATTACAAATGGAACCAATGGTTCTTCCTGAAGATGCTGGAGCACGGCATCGCGTATAAAAAAACGCAGGTCGTCAACTGGGACCCCGTGGATCACACCGTGCTCGCCAACGAGCAGGTCATCGACGGCCGCGGCTGGCGTTCTGGCGCGCCGGTGGAGAAGCGCGAGATTCCGGGTTACTACCTGCGCATCACTCAATATGCCGATGAGCTGCTCGATCGCGCGGTCAGCGATCTGGAAGGCTGGCCCGCGCGAGTGCGCGCCATGCAGGAAAACTGGATCGGCCGCAGCGTGGGTGTGAACTTTGGATTTCCCTACGAGCTCGACGGCGAACGCAAGCTTCTGCGGGTGTTTACCACGCGCGCCGACACGATCATGGGAGTCAGCTTTGTCGCCATCGCGGCGGAGCATCCGCTCGCGGAGCTTTTCGCGCGGCGTAATCCACAACTCGCCGCGTTTATTGAAGAGTGCAGCCGGGGCGGAGTTTCCGAGGCCGAGCTTGCGACTGCCGAAAAGAAAGGCGTGCGCACCGGCTTTTTCGTCACCCATCCGCTGACGAACGAGCCGATTGAAGTGTGGGTGGCCAACTATGTGCTGATGGGCTATGGCGAGGGCGCTGTGATGGGCGTGCCCGCGGAGGACGAGCGCGACCGGGCGTTCGCAGAAAAATATGGATTAGCCATCCGCCCTATCGGCGAGCACACCGTGGACGCCATTGCAGCGGAGCTCAAAGCCAAAAAGCTGGGTGACAAACAAACGACTTACCGCCTGCGCGACTGGGGCATCAGCCGCCAGCGCTACTGGGGCACGCCGATTCCCATCATCCACTGCGACTCGTGCGGCTCGGTCCCTGTGCCATACGAGGATTTGCCGGTCATATTGCCTGAGGATCTGGTGCCCGATGGAAGCGGCAACCCGCTCAACAAGGACGAGCGCTTTCTGAAATGCGCGTGCCCCCAATGTCACCGCCCTGCGCGCCGCGAGACGGACACCATGGATACATTCGTGGATTCCGCCTGGTACTACATGCGCTATTGCTCGCCGGATGCGCGCGAAGCCATGGTGGATGCGCGCAACGATTACTGGATGCCGATGGATCAATACATCGGCGGCATCGAGCACGCGGTGCTGCATCTGCTCTATGCGCGCTTCTGGACGAAAGTGATGCGGGATATGGGGCTCGTGAAGTTCGACGAGCCGTTCACGCGGCTCTTCACGCAAGGCATGCTGCTGGCCGAATGTTTCTATCGTGAGGAGCCGAACGGCAAGCGCCGCTGGTTCTATCCCAACGATCTCGAGATCAAAGGCGCGGCCGTCGTGGCGCGCGACGATGGCTTGCCGGTGATCTCCGGCGGCATCGAGAAGATGTCCAAATCCAAAAACAACGTGGTGGAGCCGGGCGACATCATCACGCGCTTCGGCGCGGACACGGCGCGCGCGTACGTGATGTTTGCGGGGCCGCCGGTTGAAAGCGCGGTATGGTCGGATTCGGGCGCGGAGGGCGTACACCGCTTTTTGCGGCGGCTGTGGGCGTTTGCAATGCGCCCCCACCCAAACCCTGCCCCGCTCGGAGGGGAAGGGCAGGGAGGGGGCATTCTTCCAGCCTCCGAAAAAGAGCTGCGTCGCGAGATTCATTTGAATCTCAGTCAGGCCAGCTATGACTACGAGCGCCTGCAATACAACACCGTCATTTCCGCCGCGATGAAAATGCTCAACGCGCTGGAAAGCTCGAAGCTTGCATCCGGCCCGGTATTGCGCGAATCCTTGAGCATTTTGTTGCGCATGCTCTATCCCATGGCGCCGCACATTACTCATGTGTTGTGGGCCGAGCTTGGCTTCCAGGGCGAGATCATGGATGCGCCCTGGCCGCAACCGGATCCGGAAGCGCTCAAACAGGATGAGATCGAGCTCGTCGTGCAAGTGAACGGCAAGCTACGCGGCAGCATTCGCGTACCGGCCGCAGCGGATCGCAACCTTATTGAAGCCGCTGCGCTGAAGGATGCGCACGTGCAGAAGTTTGTGGGCGGTCAGGCCATTAAGAAAACCATCGTAGTGCCCGGCAAGCTGGTGAACATCGTCGTATGAAGTACCGAATATCTCTCGCCGCAGCGTTTGCGCTATTGAGCGCTTGCGGCTTTCAATTGCAGGGCCGCACGCCTTTGCCGGAGCCCTTGAAGATAACTTTCGTGCAGGCGCAGGACCGGCAGAGCGACTTCGTGCAGGGCCTGCGCAAGGCGCTCATCGCTTCGGGCGCGCGTCTCGCCAAAAGCGCTGAAGGCGCTTCGGGCACGGTGCGCATCGTCAAGGATGAAGTCAAACGCAATGTGCTGTCCGTTTCCGCGCGCAACACGCCGCGTGAATATGAAGTGGTTTACACGGTGCGCTTCTCGGTAAGCGCGGCAGACAAGGAGCTGCTGTCCGAGCAGGAAGTGACGCTCTCGCGCGACTACAGTTTCGATGAAACGGCGCTGCTGGCCAAAGAGCACGAGGAAGCGCTCCTGCGCGAATCGCTGGCGCGGGATCTCGTCGGCATCGTCATGCGGCGCCTGTCCAGTCTTTAGATTCAGTGTTGCGCCTGAATTCAATCGACCGCGTTGCGGTGGCTACCCTGCTGAATCGCTATGGACTCGAATTGAGCCTGGTCGCGCCTGAAGAAAGCATTCCGGGATCCTATTGGGGCGACAGCGAAGCCGGCCTGCAGGGTAATCGACTGTTGGCGCGCTTGGATACACCGCTCCACTCCGTGCTGCACGAAGCCAGCCACTACGTATGTATGACACCCGAGCGGCGCACCGGCCTCGATCGCGATGCGGGCGGCGACGACGCAGAAGAATCAGCCGTTTGCTATTTGCAGATATTGCTTGCCGATCAGCTGCAAGGCGCAGGCCGCGAGCGCCTGTGCGTCGATATGGATGAATGGGGATACAGCTTTCGGCTGGGCAGCACGCGCGCCTGGTTCGAGGGCGATGCCGACGATGCCCGCATCTGGCTGGCAGCACATTACGTATGTGATTCAAATAACCGTCCCACCTGGAAACTGCGGTGCTGAAACCCGCGCATATTCTGGCTCGCGTTGGCGTTGCCACATTGTCTGCGCTCACCGGCGCCTGCGCGGGGGTGCAATATTTCCTGGCCAACGCGCCAACGGCTTTCGGTTCGTACGATCGCAGGTGCAATCTGCCGTATGGGGACGGTCCGCGCCAACGCCTGGATATCTATACTCCGCGACAGGCAAAAAATCGTCCGGTAGTCATCTTCTGGTACGGCGGCTCCTGGTTGAACGGGCGAAAAGCCAATTACCGCTTCGTAGGCGCAGCATTGGCCCAGCGGGGATTTGTGACGGTGTTGCCGGACTATCGGCTCTATCCGGCGGTCAAGTTTCCGGTATTTATGGATGATGCCGCGCAGGCAGTAGCCTGGGTGCAGCAACACGCCGCAGAATTCGGCGGCGATCCTCATCGTATTGTCTTGATGGGGCATTCCGCCGGCGCACATATGGCGGCATTCTTGGCCTACAACTCAAAATTCCTCGAGAAGGCCGGCGCGCGGCCGCAATGGATCAAGGGGCTGATCGGCTTGTCCGGTCCTTATTCACTGGAGCCGAATTCCGATGTGTTGAACGCCATCTTCGCGAGCCCCTATACGATGGCGGACTGGCAACCCATCCGCTTCGTGGATGAACGCTCGCCGCCGACGCTTTTGTTTCATGGTCAGCCGGACAGGTTGGTGACAGAAAGGCATACCGAAGTGTTGCGCGATGCATTGATGCGCCATCACGTGCGTGTCGATGCGAATCTGCTGCCGGGGCGCGGCCATGCAGACACCGTTGCTGCATTTGCATTGGGCGCGCGGCGCCGCACGCCGGTATTGGAAAAATCCGTGCGCTTTATCGAGAGCGTGACCGGCGAGCCGTCTTCCGCGGCGCAGCCTTCTTCTTTGGACTTGCCGCAAACCGATCCGTCGCGCTAATCAACTCGTGTGTGTTGCCGGGCTCGAAGGCGGAATGGCCGGCATTCGGCACAATTCGCAAGTCCGCTTCCGGCCAAGCGCAATGCAGATCCCACGCGCTGCGCATGGGACACACGATGTCATAGCGCCCTTGCACGATGACGCCGGGAATGTGGCGGATGCGTCCGACCTTTTCAATCAGTTCATTCTCGCTGCGCAGGAAACCGCCGTTGACGAAGTAGTGGCATTCGATGCGCGCGAATGCGGCGGCATAGGCGGCATCGCCGAATTTGGAAATATAGCGCGGATTCAAATGCAGGAAGCTGGTCGCCCCTTCCCAGATGGACCACGCTTTTGCGGCAGCTTCGAGCTCTTTTTTATTGTCTGAAGTCAGCCGCTTGTAATAAGCCTGCATCATGTCGCCGCGTTCGGCTGGCGGGATCACCTTCACAAAGTCTTCCCACAGGTCCGGGTACAGGGTGGCCGCGCCGCGCGGGTTCTGATAGAACCAGTCGAGCTCCCAGCGCCGCAGCAGGAAGATGCCGCGCAATACCAGCTCTGTAACCCGCTCCGGGTAAGTTTCTGCATAAGCCAGCGCAAGCGTCGAGCCCCACGAGCCGCCAAATACCTGCCACTGCTCAATACCCAAGTGTTCGCGCAGCCTTTCGGTGTCTGCCACCAGATCCCACGTGGTGTTATCCACGAGGCTGGCATTCGGGCGGCTCTTGCCGCAGCCACGCTGGTCGAAGAGCACGATGCGGTATTTTTTGGGATTGAAGAAGCGCCGCATTTTGGGATCCGTCCCGCCCCCCGGCCCGCCATGTAGGAACACCGCCGGCTTGCCTTGCGGGTTGCCGCTTTCCTCGAAATAAATCTCATGCAAGTCCGACACTCTGAGATAGCCCCTGCGATAGGGCTTGATGGCGGGATACAGCTCGCGGCGCTTCATGAAATCATAGGCCCGAGCGCCTTGCCGCCGATTAAATGCACGTGCAGGTGCGGCACTTCCATTCCGGCATGGTCGCCGCAGTTGATAATGAGCCGGTAGCCTTTTTCGGCGATGCCTTCCTGCCTCGCAAGATCCCGCGCCACTGTAAACAAATGGCCCACCAGCGCTTCGTCGGAATCGGCGATGTCGTTCGCAGTCGCAATCGCCTTGTTGGGCACAATTAAAATGTGCGTTGGGGCGCGTGGCCGGATGTCGCGGAATGCAGTGACGCGATCGTCCCGGTAGACCACCTTGGCCGGCAGCTCGCCGGAAATAATTCGCTCGAATAGAGTAGGCATAGCGAAACTTTAGCCTAGATTTCCACCTTTCGCAGTAAACTCGATTTCCCCACAGAAAACCCATGAACACGGTCATGCAAGAAGTAAGCACGGACGAGTGGCCACAGCGGCATCGTATTACGGCCGATGAGTTGTTCGACTGAGCGTCAGCGCGCGTGAAATTCAACGTCGACAGCCTGGCTTCTCATCTCGAGCAGCATTTGTTGCCCGCATACCTCCTTTCTGGGGACGAGCCGCTGCTCATTGGCGAAGCGGCGGACGCGATCCGCGCACGGGCGCGAGCCGCGGGCTTTGCAGAGCGCGAAACACATTTTATTGAACGCGCCGGCGATTGGGGCGACGTTCGCGCTTCGGCCAATAATCTTTCATTGTTTGCCGAACGCCGGATCGTCGAGATTCGTTTGCACAGCGGCAAGCCCGGCGTGGCCGGTGGCGCGGCGTTGACTGCTTTGCTCGAATCCAAAGATTCCGACCGCCTCTTGATTATTTTCACGCCGCGTCTCGATCGCGATGCGCAAGGTGCGGCGTGGGTGAAGGCGCTCGAAGCCCACGGCGCTTGGGTGCAGGTGTGGCCGGTAGATGCTTCGCGTTTGATCGGCTGGCTGCGCGCGCGCAGCGCGAAACTCAAATTATCTGCGCCCGACGACGCATTGGAAATTCTCGCGGAGCGCACTGAAGGCAATCTACTCGCGGCGAATCAGGAGCTGGAAAAACTTCGTTTGATGGTGCAAGGTGAGAGGGTGACCACTGAAGAAGTGCTTGCGAGCGTTGCAGACAGCGCCCGCTTCGACGTCTTCAAGCTCGGCGATGCTGCTCTCTCCGGCGACACGTCTTACACGCTGCGCATGCTCTTTGGTTTGCGAAGCGAGGGTGTCGAGCCGACACTCGCGCTCTGGTCCTTGAGCAAGGCCGCGCGCGATGTATGGAATGCGTGGGTGAACCCTGGCGATTCAAAGGCCCGTTCTTGGGGTAGGCCCAGCCCGTCTTTGGATAAAGCCGTGCGCCGCGCCCCGCAATTACGCTTCGCCCGTCTCACCGCCCGTGCAGTCCGCGCCGATCGGATGATCAAGGGCCGCCTGAGTGGGGATGCCTGGGATGAGCTTGCGCTGCTGGCGGCAGAGCTTTGCGGCCAAAGAGTGCTGCCCCTCACACGGCGTTAAGAGGAGTCGGCTCGGCAGTTGCAGCGCCCACCTCTTTGTAATACAGTTACACTACTTGTATGACAAACGCTCGCCCATTACTGTCGGTTCGACTCGATTCCACGCTGGCAGAAGCGCTGGACGACTATTGCACAGAGAGCGGGGCAACCCGCAGCCAGGTCGTTCAGGAGGGGCTCGCTCAGTATTTGGTGTCGCGCGTCGGCCCCACACTTTCCAGCCTGGCTGAAGCTCTTTTGCCGCCCCTGCGTGCCGCCAAGACGGCGCCCAAACCCCAAAATTCACGCCAGAAACGCTTCCGCGATTACGTTCGTGAAAAGCGTCGTCGTTGATTCAGGCTTCCTGATCGGCCTGTTCGACGAAACTGATCCGTTGCACGTCCAGTGCCGTGGGTTTCTTAAGGGCTACCGCGGGCGCTTTCTAACCACCGAAGCGGTGGTGACAGAGGCTCTGGCCTTGCTATCCGTCAAGCAACAACTTCGATGTCTCGAATGGCTGGGCGACGCGGCTCAAGCCGGATTGTTGCTCGTCGATCGCGAACCCATCGATTTTCGCGCCATCGAAAAACTGGCGCGTAAGTATGCCGATCAACCGATGGACTATGCCGATGCGTCCGTGGTCACGCTCGCGACTCGCACGGGCACACGTGAAATTCTCACGGTCGATAAACGCGACTTTGCGGTTTACCGCATGGGGAGCCAGACACGGTTTATCGATGTGCTGACGGAAGAAGAGTTGGCCAAGGAGAAGTAACAGCCTTGAAGAGATATTTTTGACAGGCGGGAGGGGAGCGGTTTCGGGATAATGCGCCCATGGCACTGCAACCCATCGGCCTTTTCGGCGGCACCTTCGACCCCATCCATTACGGGCATCTGCGCACCGCCTTCGAGCTCTGGCAGGCGCTCGGCCTGGCCGAAGTGCGTTTCATGCCCACCGGCAGCCC
>Ga0065707_10000759_pt1 | contig 21072 bp, 16 predicted proteins | sample SwiRhicommuniRL3_FD_59094 | JGI IMG/M metagenome (GOLD analysis project Ga0065707, IMG submission 59094) | Switchgrass rhizosphere bacterial communities from Rose Lake, Michigan, USA - RL3 v2 (version 2) | ecosystem: Host-associated > Plants > Roots > Rhizosphere > Soil | place: East Lansing...
TGGGAGCAGCCCGAACAGGTCGCCGCGGACCTCAGCAGGTTCGTTCAGAACGGCGGCTGACGCGTCGGCTAACTTGCCGATCCGCCTGCTAACCCGGTCACCACTTTGTGCTTCTTGATGAACGCCGGATCGATCTCGATGCCCGATCCCGGCCCCGTGGGCACGGTCACGACTCCGCCTTCGGTTTTCAGTGAAGACGTCTTGCATTCGAGCGGCACCTCGTCATCGAGACCTTTGAACTCGTGATACGGGCCCGCGTTCGGAATCGCGGAGACGAAATGAATCATGTACAGGTAGCCCAGACCGTCGGAGATGTGCGGGGTGTGCACCTTCCCCATCGCCGCGGACATGCGCGCCACCTTCATGCAGCGAATGAAGCCACCGAAGTAGTACATGTCGGCCTGGGTGATATCGAGCGCGTCGTTGGCGATGAGCCAGCGGAAGGCGTGCATGCTGGCCTCCTGCTCTCCGCCGGCGACCGGAATCCGCACACCGTCCTTCACCGCCTTCGTTTCCTCGTACCAGTCGAACGGCACCGGCTCTTCGTAAAACGCGTACTTGTACTCCTCGAGCAGCTTGCCGAACTTGATGCCCTCCGCCACGTCGTACGACCCGTTCGAGTCGGCGTAGCAGACCATCTGGTCGCCGAATTCCTTGCGCACCATCGGGATCAGCTTCTCCGATCGGCCCGCGGGATATTCGACATGGCTCATGCGTCCGCCAATCTTGATCTTCAGCGCCTTGGCCTGCGACTCGGCAACCTGCTTCTTGAGGCTGTCCATCACGGCTTCCGCGCTGTTATCGCGTTCGCCGTTGGCACGATAGACGGCAACCTTCGGGTTGTGAATCTCGCCAACCAGCTGCCCCATCGACTTCTTCGCGATACGGCCGAGCATGTCGAGGATCGCGAACTCGATGGTCGCCAGCGGAACCCACAGCGCCAGGCTCTGCAGCTTGTAGTTGCTCTCGTAGACGTACACCTCTTCGAGCAGCGACTCGAGGTCGCGCGCGTCCTTGCCGATGAAGAAGGGCTGCAACCGGTTCACCTGGATCGCGAAGAGCGATCGCTGCTGCGAGTTGTTGGCGGCCGAAATGCCTTCCGCGCCGTCTTTCGAGCGCACGCGGCAGAGAAAATTGTTGTTCAGGTGGAGCAGCTCGAGCGTGTCGATGACGACCGGCGACGAGAAGAGCTCGCGTTTGAGGACGGGCTGCTTCAGGACCTCGTCGAGCTTCGCGTATTTTTCAGCAGGCGAACTGGAACGAGCGGCGGACGCAGGCGCCGGCGTAGCCGACGGAGCGGCGCACCCTGGGAGAACGGCACTGGCGCCACCAAGCAGCGCACCTTTGAGAAACCCGCGACGGTTGGTGCTGACAGACATCGGATAAACCTCGCTTTCCGGATGCCACTCTTATACACCAGCGGCCTGTCACTTTCCGGCCAATCCAGGGGCAATCGCCAGGCGACGGCTCGTCGTGCCAGTCAGATCCGTAAGGGGTAAAATTGTGAACCACCGCTTACGAGTGGTTGGGCTGTGCGATCGGCCGCCTCCCGTCTCGAGGTCTCGAATGGGTGCGACTCGCACTTCTCCATCAGGTGGGATGGTCGTCCGGGGTGGATTCGAGCGGGCGCAGCACCGTAGGAGAGACATATGAATCAAGCGCTCATCGTATCGATCGTGTGTGTCATCAGTGCGTCTGCCGCAGCGGCTCGAGCTCAGGGGACACCTGGCAGCACTGTTCCCGCTGGTTCGAAGATCTACAAGCTCGAAGAGCTCACCTGGCCACAGATTGATGCCCTCAGTCGTGAGCTCACACTGTTCATCCTGCCGGTAGGAATGATTGAGCAACACGGCCCGCATCTGCCGGTGGGCGCTGACACGCTTGGCGTCACGAACGAGGCCAACGGAGCCTCAAGGCGTGTGAGCCGAGCGCTGCCAGATTGGAATGTCGTGATGATGCCGGCAATCAACTACGGGCACAGCGGAGCCAATCATCTGGGCAACATGCTGGTCCATCCCGGCACGTACGCCATTCGACAGTCAACGTTGAGATCACTGGTGGCGGATGTTGGCGGACAGGTCGCGCAGAACGGCTTCAAATGGATTTTTGTCATGAACGGCCACGGCGCACCCACGCACAATATCGCCATCAACGAGGCGTGCGACTTCGTCAGTGAAACGTTTCGCGTGACGATGCTGCACCTCACGGGTCTGTTTCGGGCCGATACGGCAATTCAATCGAGCGGAGCGAGGATCAACGCCAAGTACTTTTCGGCCGCAGAGCTCTCCTCCTTTGGCATGGATGTGCATGCCGGAGTGAGCGAAACATCGGGGATGCTCGCTATCCGGCCCGATCTGGTTCGTTCCAACTACAAAGCGCTGCCCAGCCAAGCCGGGCGTTCTCTGGAGGAACTGCGCGAAATAGCGACGACACCCGGTTGGCAAGGTTATCTCTCCTCTCCGGCGAGGGCCAATGCGGCATACGGTCGAGCAGTCGGGGCATGGTGGATCGACGGGGCCACGGACCTGATCCTCCGCGCCGTACGCGGGGAGAACCTGTTCGTCCATGCGCGTGTCCCCGAGACGGTCCCTCCGGCCGTCGCCCCGATGCTCGAGAAGGTACTCGCGAACGACGCCGCATTCGAAGCGAAGCTCGAGGACTGGCTGGCTCAACGCAGGGAACGTTAGTTGTTACTGAAGCATCTCTCGACCGGGATTCCTGCATGCTCTGCTGGGGCTCGGGTATCCAACAGTGGCGCGTTGCTCTCCGCCGGCGACCGCCGCGCGCGATACGCCACTCCATCCCCAACATTGGATCTCACTTAGCCGCGAAGCAATACACCAAGCCAGCGCCACCAGTGGCCACGAGGTTCTCCTGCGAGCAGCCCTTGGACGGATGGGCCGAGTTCCACGGCGATCCAGGCTTACCGAACGTGAGGCGATCGTGATGCCCCAGTGTCGCGGTCTGGTCGCTGCCGCTGCTCGTCCAGTTCTGGCAGGTCGCCGTGGTGGCCCGGCCCTCGACCGTCGACCCGGTCAGGATGTCGTGCCGGTTGGGCGCGCCCTCAGCATTAATGGGACGGCCCTGCTCGTCGAGCGCCGTGTCGTTATTGATGTTGGCTTTATCCGAGTGCAGCTCCGCGACGTTCGACGCGATGAGCACTCCTTTGGCGTTGTACCAGGGTCCGGCGCCGATCCGCTCGCGCGCGTGGACGTCGGGATTGCTGGTGCTGAGATACGCACGCCACGTGCGGGTTCCCGCGCCCGCCTTCGCCGCGAGCGTCTGGCACAGCTTGTCGGCCCCCTCCACGCCTCCGAGGTTGCCGCCGTTACCGGACCCGGCGCTCGTCACGAAAAAGCTCATGGATTGGGTTTGCGCGGCCAGCGTCGCAGCGACAGCCATACTAAGCGCCAACATGAAGAGCATCAGAGTCTTCCGCATCGATTCGCCTCCTTCGTGTCTTCGTGCCTTCGTGGTCGTGCCTTCGTGGTCGTGCCTTCGTGGTCGTGCCTTCGTATCTTCGTGTCTTCGTGGTCCTACCGTCGTGTCTTCGTGTCTTCGCGGTTGTGTCTTCGTGGTCACACGTTCGTCCGTCCCGCGATGTCCTCATCCCAGACCTCGGGATGCTCCTTGATGAACCGCGCCATCAGCTCGAGGCAATCGGCATCGTCTACCAGCACGACGCTGACGCCATGCGCGCGGAGCAGATCGATATTGCCCGGGAAGTTGCGATTCTCGCCAACCACGACTCGCTTCACGCCGAACTGCAGCACCGTGCCCGCGCACATCATGCACGGACTCAGCGTGGTGTAGAGCGTGACCGTGTCGTACCTTTTTCGCCGGCCCGCCTGCCGAAAGCAATCCATCTCGCCGTGCGCAATCGGATCGCCAGATTGCACGCGGCGGTTGTGTCCCCGGGCGATGACCGCGCCGTTTTCGACCATGACCGCACCGATCGGGAGTCCGCCCTCACGGTACGATTTCAGCGCCTGCTCGTAGGCTTCGCGTAGAAAGGCTCGATCGTCCATGAGGTTCCCCAGAGGATCCCGTCGGTGCGCAGCGCTGGTGAGTATAGAAGATTCGGATCTCGTTGTTGAGCAAGATGACTGGATACTCGTGACTGCACGCTAAATCTGACCTCATGCGTGGACGGTCGCCACGCACATGAGCTACCATCAGTGAGTTTCACAACCTACCGATTTTCGGCGGCCGCACCCGGAGAGGAGATCAGTCATGAGGATCCGGGCCATTCGCGTCGCTTCGCTGTTAGCCGTCACATTGCTGCTGCCCGTACTCGTGTATGCGCAAAGCCAGTTCACCGGTCAGGTGCGCGATGAATCGGGTGGCATCCTGCCCGGTGTCCTTGTCGAGGCCTCGAGCCCGGCGCTAATCGAGAAGAGCAAGACCGTCATCACCGACGAACAAGGCCGCTACACCATCGTCGATTTGCGGCCAGGTGTGTATCGCGTCACCTTTACGCTCACAGGTTTCTCAACCGTCGTGCGTCAGGAAGTGGAGTTGCCGTCAAACTTCGTGGCCACCATCAACGCCGAGATGATTGTCGGCTCGCTCGCCGAAACGATCACTGTTTCCGGCCAGGCACCAATGGTCGATGTCACACAGGCGTCGAGAACCGACGTGGTGACGCGCGACATGCTCGATGTGCTGCCGACGACACGGCACGTGTTCTCGGTGAGCAACATGCTGCCGGGCATCCGGTTCACGACGCCCGACATCGGTGGTTCCCGGCAGATGGAACAGACAAACCCGCGCGGCCACGGCGTCAACGGTGCCCAGGCGCAGGAAGCCGTCGACGGCATGAGCACCAGCAGCCAGGAATCGAACATCGTCTGGACGTACGTGAATGATTCCGTGGTGCAGGAGGTGACGGTGACGACCGCCGCCCATCCGGCGGAAGTGCAGGCCGGCGCCATGCGCATGAACATGATTCCGAAAGACGGCGGCAACGTGTTCAGTGGCTCTGTGTTCCTTGGCGGCAGCGACGGGAGCTGGCAGGCCAGTAACATCGATGACTACCTGCGCAGCCAGAACGTGACGCGCGGCAACGGCATCGCGCACGTGCAGACGTTCAATGGCGCCCTTGGCGGGCCGATCAAGCGTAACCGTCTGTGGTTCTTCGTCACTGCGCGTCACGCGTCGACCGATGAGGTGGTCGCCAATGTCGGCGAGGTCATCGTCACACCGCAGGGAGAGCAGCTCCGCAGCACCATCGATCAGTACATCCGCGACGCGCTCGGGCGCGTGACGTGGCAGATCAACCAGAAGAACAAGTTTGCAGCGTTCTTCAACCGTACGTGGAAGCGCAAGGGGAAAGACTACGGCCCCGGTTCTGATCCGCGCGCCGGGTCGTACCGGGATCCGCGCACGGGCAAGTACGCGGTTGGCCAGGCGAAGTACACGAACACGCTGAGCGCGCGATGGCTGCTCGAAGCGGGATATTCGTCGCCGATCAACCACATCACCATCGACAACGAGCCGGGCATCAGCCTGCCGCGGTATGCGGCCAGTGGGCAGTTGGATCCGGCGTGGCTCGCCAACGCGCGCCGCGAAGATTCTGCCAACAACATCAATCCGCGATGCGCGTTGNCGATCGGCTGCCGGGCGTGGGTGTCGAACGGTCAGGATCAGCGCACCATCGCCACCGGGCACCGCACCGTCGCGTCGGTCTCATACGTCACGGGCACCCATAACGTGAAGCTGGGCATCGACCGCTCGTTCGGGTGGGCGCGTGTGTATACCGAGCGGCAAGCCGATCTGATTCAGAGCTACCAGAACAATCGGCCGACGAGCGTCACCGTGTTCTCGACGCCGGGCGCGAGAGACGTCTTCGTCAACTACGACCTCGGGTACTACGCGCAGGATTCGTGGACGATGAAGCGGCTCACGTTGAATATTGGCCTTCGCGTCGACAACTTCCGTTCGATGTACGAGGAATCGTCCAACCCACCGGGCCGATTCGTGCCGGGCCGATTCTTCCCCGAGCGGCGAAACATCCCGAACTGGAACAACGATCTCGCCCCGCGTCTCAGCGGCGCATACGACCTCTTCGGTAACGGACGAACGGCGTTGAAAGCGAGCTGGAGCAAGTACTACGAGCGGCTGACGGGCGGCTTTGCCAACACCTACGCACCAGGCGTGCAGAGCGAGACGCGCAACTGGTTCGATTGCGACCTGAATGCCGCAAAAACCGCGTGCTCGAGTCTCGTGCTGTCGACCAACAGCGACGACATCGCGCAAGACAACGAGATCGGCCTCAGTGGCACGTCGAATTTCGGAACGACCGTGAGCGATCGCGACATGGACCCGAATATCGAGCGGCAGGGCGACACGGAAATTACGGCCACGATCTCGCATCAGCTTCTGCGTCGGCTGTCGGTGACGGCAGGCTGGTATCACCGCACCTATCAGGATCTCCGGCAGATGGATCGGACGCTGATCACGACATCCGATTACACGTCGTTCACGACCCCGATGCCGGACATCTCGCGCGATGAGACGCTGGTGGGCGTGATCGATCCTCACGAGGTGCTGACGGTTTACAACCTGAACGCGGCGAAGCGGTCGGTGTTCAACACCGCGGGGGTCGACAAGAACGTCGATGATCAATCGATCTACGACGGTTTCGACGTCACGTTCAACGCACGGCTGGGCGGCGGAACCACGTTGTTCGGAAGCTGGACGGTCGAGCGCAACGTGTCGGCGTTCTGTTCTATCGATGACAACCCGAACGGGCCGCCCGTCGCCGATCTTTACACGGCCGCTTCCGTCTCCAATGGAGGACGGTTCTGCGACCAGCGCAACTTCGACGTCCCGTTCACGCATCTGTTCAAGGTGTCAGGCGCATACCCGATTCAGTGGATCGGCGTCGACGTCGGCGTGATCGTGCAGAGCTACGCGGGCCTGGCGCGGACCATCACATATCAGCCGCCGGCCAACCTCTTCCCCGGAGGGCGGACAAACACTGAGACGATCATCCTCAACGAGCCTGGTTCGCTCTACCACCCCCGCTACAACCAGATCGACCTGAACCTGAAGAAGAACTTCCGGTACGGATCGAAGACGTACAGCGGGCAGATCGATTTCTTCAATCTTCTGAACGGGAACGCAATCTTCGCGCGCCAGGACGCTGTGGGCAACTCCCTCGGCGATGTGACGACCATCCTGCAGGGCCGGCTGATCAGGCTGGCGTTTCAGATGAAGTTCTAAGGGTCCGGCTAAAGCCGGACACTACGTACTTCTGAACGTCGGCCGATTCGGTGGACATCGATTCTCCTGGGAGGAGATGTCCACCGAATCGGATCGGACGCAATCAAGCAGAAGCTTTCACGTCGAAGCGATCGAGATTCATCACCTTGTCCCACGCGGCTACGAAGTCGCGCACGAACTTCTCCCGCGCATCATCGCTCCCGTACACTTCCGCAAGTGCTCGGAGCTCCGAATTCGAACCGAAGACGAGATCGACGCGGCTGCCGGTCCACTTGACGTCGCTCTTCGTGCGCCCACGGCCCTCGAAGGCCTCTGCCGCATCGGACGTCGGCAGCCACGCCGTGTCCATGTCGAGGAGGTTCACGAAGAAGTCGTTCGTCAACACGCCGGGCTTTTTGGTAAACACGCCGAGGCCGTTTTGCCCTGAGTTCACATGCAGCACACGCAGCCCGCCGACGAGCACGGTCATCTCCGGCGCGCTCAGCGTCAGCCTGAAGGCCCGCTCGATCAGCAGATGCTCGGCGGGCACATGGTGGCCTTTTCCCACATGGTTGCGGAATCCGTCGGCGTCCGGCTCGAGCACCGCGAACGATTCCACGTCGGTCTGCTCCTGCGACGCGTCGTTGCGTCCCGGCGTGAAGGGCACCTGGACGTTGTGGCCCCCATCCTTCGCGGCCTTCTCGACGGCCGCACACCCGCCCAGCACGATCACGTCGGCAAGCGACACCTTCTTCTTTCCGCCGCCCTGTGCGTCGTTGAATTCCTTCTGGATCTTTTCCAGCGCCTTGAGCGCCTTCGCGAGCTCGGGCGGATTGTTGACCTCCCAATCCTTCTGCGGCGCGAGGCGGATGCGTGCGCCGTTGGCGCCGCCGCGCTTGTCGGTGCCGCGGAACGACGAGGCTGACGCCCAGGCGGTCGAGACCAGCTGGGAAATGGACAGGCCCGATGCGAGGATCTTGCTCTTCAGCTCGGCGATGTCCTTCGCGTCGATCACTTCGTGATTGACCGCCGGGACCGGGTCTTGCCACAACTGCGGCTCCCTGGGAACTTCCGGACCGAGATAGCGCGCGATGGGACCCATGTCGCGGTGCGTCAGCTTGAACCACGCCTTCGCGAAGGCGTCCGCGAACGCCTGAGGGTTCTTATGGAAGCGCCGCGAGATCTTCTCGTAAGCCGGATCGAACCGGAGTGCAAGGTCCGTCGTCAGCATCGACGGAGCGATCTTGTTCGACGGGTTGTGAGCGTCGGGGACCGTGCCTTTTCCGGCGTCGTTCTTCGGCTTCCACTGGTTCGCACCAGCCGGACTCTTGGTCAGCTCCCACTCGTACTCGAAGAGGTGCGTGAAGAAGTCGTTACTCCACCTGGTCGGCGTCGTCGTCCAGGTGACCTCGATACCGCTCGTGATGGTGTGGGTTCCCCGGCCGGTTTCGTAGCTGCTCTTCCAGCCGAAACCCTGCTCCTCGAGGTTGCCGCCCTCGGGTTCTGGACCGACATGGGTCGCCGGGCCCGCGCCGTGGGTCTTGCCGAACGTGTGCCCGCCGGCAATCAGCGCGACTGTCTCCTCGTCGTTCATCGCCATGCGGCGGAAGGTCTCGCGAATGTCCCTCGCTGCCGCAACGGGATCCGGCTTGCCGTTCGGCCCTTCAGGATTGACGTAGATGAGGCCCATCTGCACGGCGCCGAGAGGATTGGCCAGTTGCCGGTCGCCGCTGTAGCGCTCGTCGCCGAGCCACGTGGCCTCGGACCCCCAGTTGACTTGTTCGGGCTCCCAGCGATCCTCGCGCCCGCCCGCGAAGCCGAAGGTTTTGAACCCCATCGACTCGAGAGCGACGTTGCCCGTCAAGACCATCAGGTCGGCCCACGATATCTTGCGGCCGTACTTCTGCTTGATCGGCCAGAGCAGCCGGCGAGCTTTGTCAAGATTCGCGTTGTCGGGCCAACTGCCAAGGGGCGCAAAGCGCAGCATGCCCGACCCCGCGCCGCCGCGTCCGTCGTGGATGCGATAGGTGCCCGCACTGTGCCACGCCATGCGGATGAACAGAGGGCCGTAATGACCGAAATCCGCCGGCCACCAGTCCTGCGACTTCGTCATCACCCCCTCGATGTCTTTCTTCACGGCCTTGAGATCGAGCGTCTTGAACTCTTCGGCGTAGTCGAACGACTCGCCCATCGGATTGCCCGCGGGGTGATTCGTGTGGAGCGCGTTCAGGTTCAATTGATTCGGCCACCAGTCGCGGTTGGCTCTGCCGTGGTGCGTTTTTGCCGAAAACGGGCACTTTTCTTCGTTTGCCATGTTGACGTTTACCTCTGCTTTCTTCGTGTTCGTCGTGTTGTCTTCTGTTTGTGTCGCCTGCCCGCCGTAGCCTTGGCGGGGGCGGGCCTGGACTTCGCCAGGCAATCCGGACAGCGCCCCCAGTAAGCGACGTCGGCCTCTTCGATCTCGTAGCCCTTGTCGTCGGCCGCCGAGAGACAGGGGGCGGAACCGACCGCACAGTCGACATCGACCACGCGGGCGCACACTCGACAGATCAAATGATGGTGGTTGTCGCCGACGCGATCTTCGAAGCGAGCCGGTGAGCCGGCGGGCTGAATGCGACGGAGAAGGCCTTCGGCGACCAGCACTCCGAGGGCGTCGTACACAGACTGAAGCGAGATGGCGCCGATCTCGGCCCTGACGATCTCGGCCACCTCGTCGGCCGAGATATGGGGCTGACCCGCGACCGCCCGCAGAACTCCCAATCGCTGGGCGGTGACCTGAATACCGCGCTCACGAAGCAGTTCTGCCGGGTCCGTCGTCACGGCGATAGTCTAGATCAGTTTTTTGGAGTGATTCAAATGTTTGATTCCTAACACTCCTGCTACTTTTCCACCGCCCGCGCTTCCCTTCGGCTTTGCCGTGTGAGAAACGCAACCAGATCCTGAAATTCCTGCGCGGTAAGCCGGCTCTTGTAGTCGCGCGGCATCAGGCTCGTCTTTTCGTACACGACATCCTTGAGCTTCGCCCTGTCGAGCAGGTGCAGGCGGCTGTCGTCAACGCCGAGCACCTGCAACGACACGCTGTTTTCGTTTTTCACCACCCCGCGAATCACCTTCCCATCGGGGAGCGTCACGCGCACGACCTGATAGTTGTTGGGAACCTCCAGCTTGCGAGGAATCGCGCCTCCGTCGCCCTGCACGCGATAGCCGGAATTGGTGAGCGCGTCGACAATCGACGCGGTCTTCCGGGTGTCGGCGATGCTGCTGAGCTCGGGCCCGATGATGCCGCCCTTGCCACGAATCATGTGGCACGTGCCGCACTCCGCTTTGCCCCAGAAGATCGCTTCGCCCAGCGCGACATTTCCAGCCGTGGGCGCGTCGATCGCCGTGCCCCGCAGCGCTTGAATGTAGGCTGTGACTCTCCACGCGTCGTCGTCGGAGAGATCCGGTGTCGGCGGCATGCCGGTCGTCGGAATCCCGTTCTTAATCGCCCCGAAGATCTCCGATGCGCTCTGCAGCGCGAACCGCCTGCCTTCGAGTCCAAGCGCCGGCCCTATCTCGCCCGCGCTGCCATCGAACCCGTGACACACGGTGCAGCGTGCGTTGAAGGTTTCCCGTCCCTGTTGAATCGCCTCGGGCTGTCCCTGGAACGGATTCTTCGGTCCCGCCGGGGCGGCGCCGGTCCCGCGTCCCCGCTGCGCGGACAGCGACACAGCGGAGCAGATCGAAACCGCGGCAACCAGCAAGAGGGTCCTAATCCCTAATCCCCAATCCCTAATCCCTGTCATGAATTACTCCCTATCGTGCACTCGAATCGGGAAGCGCAAAGGCCATGACGGTCGCACCCGAAACAATCGCGACGAACTGCTGGCCGTTGACGCTATAGGAAACCGGCGCCGACGTGATGAGCGCACCCGTGTTGAAGTGCCAGACTGGCTTGCCGGTCCGCGCGTCGACTGCGGTGAAGAGTCCCCTGTGCTCACCGGCGAATACCAGGCCGCCGGCTGTCGACAGCACGCCAGGGCCATAACGGAGCGAACCGATGTGCTGGTACTCCCAGACTTTCTTTCCGGTCGTCGCGTCGAGTGCGCGAAGATAGAATCGCCACTCTTCCCCTTCCTTCGGACTTCGAATGTAGCCACCGCCGGTTTCGCCAGGGCGATCGCTGACGCGGAAGTTGATGCTGCAGCCTTCCTGGGCGATGACGTAGAAGTAGCCGGTATCGGGGCTGTACGCGGGCGACGGCCAGTTGGTGGCCCCCATCGTCGACGGACACGTCCTGGCGCCAAGCACGGATGGTTCGGTACCGGGAGTCAGAATCGGACGTCCTTCGGGGCTCAAGCCGCTCGACCAGCTGAGCTGGCTCACGAACGGTGTGCCGTGGAGAAATCGTCCGTTGGTCCTGTCGAGCACGTAGTAGTAGCCGTTGCGATTGGCCTGCACGAGCAGCTTGCGCGGCTGCCCTCTGAAAGGCGCGTCAACCAGGACCGGCATCTCGAGCGCGTCCCAGTCGCGCACGTCGTGCGGCGTGAATTGGAAGTACCACTTCATCTTGCCGCTATCGACGTCGAGCGCGACGACGCAGTCGGTGAAGAGGTTGTCGCCTTCGCGCACGTCACCCGCCCACTGCGAACCGGGCTGACCGGTCCCGTAGAAAATCGTGTTCAACTCCGGATCGAAGCTCCCGCTCACCCACATTGGAGCGCCGCCGAGCTTCCACGAATCGCCGGCCCACGTCTCGGCGCCCGGATCGGTGGACGACGTCGGCACCGCATTCCAGGTCCACAGATGTTTGCCGGTCTCTACGTCATACGCCTGAAGAAACCCGAACGGCTGATTCCCCCCGACGATGATCTTGCCTTTCGCCACAAGGGGCGCCTGGCCGGCAAAGCGATACCGATCTCCGGCCGCCGCCACCTCCCACACAAGATTTCCTGTGCGCGCGTCGAGCGCGACGAGTTTCGAATCGGTCGTCGTCACGAACACCTTGTTGCCGTGGATGGCGGTGCCGCGCTGGGCGCCGGTGCTGACCGGCTCTCGTTGGTACTGCCAGATGAGGCTGCCGGTGCGGGCATCGATCGCGTCGACACGATTGAACTGCGCGACATACATGACCCCGTCGGCGACGATCGGCACGGCCTGGACGTGCTGCTGTCCTACGAGCTGAAACACCCATTTGGCCTGGAGGTTTCTCACGTTGTCGGTCGTGATCTGCTTCAGCAGCGAATGCCGGTGCGAGTTGTAGGTGCCCGAATAGCCCACCCAGTCGCTGGGATCCGGCTTCAACAGTTCCTGGTCGGTCACCTGAGCGGGGAGCCTGGCGCCAAGGATGATGAGCACGAGCGCGCACACCGCTGCGCTGAATCTTGCCGGGGAAGTGAGAACTTTCACGATACGGCCTCCAGTGTCGTCGATGCGCGTTGTTACAGCGCCATCATAACGCGCGAAGGCCTACTCGACGTTCACCTCTGTCCAGCCGCATCGCAGCAGCGAGCCCTTGACATCCTCCGAACGGTTGATGAGGCCGATGATGTCGGGATGCCGCTCGTGAATCAGATACGGCCGCGGGCCCTGGGGGTCGTCGTCTATCACCAGGTAGAGCGCGCCTGGAAATTCGAACACGAGACACCAGAGATCGGAGCGTCCGGCGCTCGAAAAGCGCCAGAGAATCAACCCCTTCGCGATCGGGTTCTGATGCTCGCCGTCAGGAGTGCGAGGGCTCGTCTCCATGCCGTACCGTGATTGGGACCTGACTCCAGGGCAAAGATGGTGCCTGCGTTTTCATTGGCGTTTTTTATGCGGGCCGTCCCGGATACGGGGCCGCCATTGACATTTGTCTGCCGCATGCCTGAATTCATGACAATGGCGCGTTCGTGCCAAGATAGCCCCATCCCTGAACCCCAGCACGAGGAGGGCCGATGTTCACGTCCGGTCGAGCTACACGACGCCTCTCGTTTCTGGTTGTGGTCGGTTTACTCGGTGCGAACGGCTGGACGGCCGCGCCCGGCGCGGCGCAGGCACGCGCGGTGCTCGAGTCATCCGTGCTGAGAGTCGAGATCACCTCGGCACCCTATTCGTACGCCGTCATCGAGAAGAAGACCGGACAGATTCTCCTGAGACAGGCCGAAACCTCATTCACGATCGGTGCTCCCCGTTCGATCGCCGCGGCCGTTGTCGGAAACAAATCAGCGAACGCGCTCGAGGCCACGCTCAGCTTCGCAGGATCCGCCGACACCGCGCGCGTCCGGTGGACCTTCACCGATCCCGCCGTGGTGCAGGTGCGGTTGAGCCACGACAAGGCGACCAGCATCACCGAGGCGTTCGTCGATCAAGGCGAGCGCAACTACGGCCTCTGGGAATATTCCTACTACGGCACCGGGGGCGCGCTCGACAACCGCGGCTCCGACAATCGCCCGCTGCTCGGACTCTCCGGGCCCGAGGTCGGCAGCGGCGATCCCAGCGGGCGCGCGCCGTTCTATCTGACGTCGCGGAAGTACGGCGTGTATGCCGACACGCTTGCGGCGGGCCGCGCGACGGTTGCGGTGAACAAGCGGACGAGCGTGACCTTCGACACCCCGGACCTGACCTATCACGTGATCTACGGGCCGACCCCCGCCGACGTGCTCGCGCGTTACAACACGCTGGCGGGTGGATCGCTGATGCCGCCGCTGTGGGCGTTCGACCCGATCTGGTGGCGCGACGATCATCACGCCGACTTCGCCCCCAACGGCGTGTCCACCGCGCAGGATCTCGTGAAGAAGGATGCTGACAACCTTCAGCGTCTTCAACTGCCCGCGTCGGCGATGTGGCTCGATCGCCCGTACGGAAGCGGGGGCGGAGGCCTCGGCGGCTGGGGCAATTTCGATTTCGACTCCGGCCCCACGGGCTTTCCGAATCCCGAAGCGATGATCGCCGATCTGGCCGCGCGCAACATGCACCTGCTCGGGTGGATCGCCAACCGCGCCAACAACTCGATGCTCACCGACCCCGCGCTGGCGCCGGCCATCTTCAGCGCCGCAAACGGATTCACCGGCGACTTCACGACGACGCCGGCGCTGGATCTCCGCCGGCCAGATGCCTTTTCCTATTTCAAGAACCATCTGCGCGACGGCCTGGTCAAGGGCGGCATGAGCGGCTTCAAGATCGACCGCGGCGAGCAGGGAGAAATGCCGGCCTCGCTGCAGAACGAGCTGGCTGTCCTCACGACGAAGGCGGCCTACGAGGCGACGTCGGACGTGCTGGGAACCGAAGGATTCACTTTCGGGAGAAACGTCTACGACCGCGCGCGCAAGTACGTCGGCGTCTGGAACGGCGATTCGGATTCAGACCTGGCCGGCATGTCCGATTCCCTCAAGCAACTCCTGAGGCTTGGCGCGATCATGTACTCGATGGTCGGCTCGGATACCGGTGGATACGGCCGTAGCCCGAATGCGGAAACGTTCGCGAGATGGCTGGCGATGAGCGCGCACTCGCCGATGATGGAGATCCTGAACGGGCCGAACCGGACGCTCTGGTACAGCTACGACACCGGACCGAACGCCAGCAAACAAATCGTTCCCATCACGCAGACGTTCGCACGCGAGCACCACGACCTGATTCCGTACATCCGCTCGCTCGTCTACGGCTCGACGCAAACGGGCATGCCCGCCATGCGCATGATGCCGCTATCGTTTCCGGACGACCCCGCCGTCGCCGACATGTTCGATGAATTTCTGCTGGGCGATTCGCTCCTCATTGCACCGGTGCTCAAGGCCGGCGCCACGAGCCGATCGGTGTACGTGCCCCGCGGCGTGTGGATCGACTACAACGACAAAAAGACCAGGCACACCGGTCCGGCCACGATCACCGCGAGCGCGCCGCTCGACGCGATTCCACGCTACGTGAAAGGCGGAGCGATCGTCCCGCGCGGCGACATCCTGCAGTCGAACAACAACTGGACGCCCAACTGGGCACCTGCGCTGCGAGTCGAGTTCTACCCTGTCTCTGGCCTCCAGAGCCGCTTCGACTACTACACCGGCAAGGCGGTCGTGCCGATGACGGGCTCGATGACCGGCTCTATCGTGAGCTGGCAGGCGGGCGACGTGGGGATCAATGGAGTCCTCGAGTTACACGGCATCGATCGCTACACGTCGGTGAGGCGTAACAATCAGGCGCTCGGTGCTGGAGAGTTTCAGTACGACGCCCCGACGCAGGTGATGACCATCCCGCTACGCGGGGCGACGTCGGTGCAGATTCGCCGCTGACCCATCACCTTCGCATAAGATCGGCGCGTGGAAACCAACGCGATCAGCTACCGCGTCGCCGATTTTCTCAAGAAGCACCCGCCGTTTCACGCCATCGACGAAGCCGATCTCGTCGCGCTCGCCGACCGCGGCCGGGTGCGCTTTTACGAAGCCGAGGATTTCCTGCTGTGGCAGGGGGAACCGCATCGGGCTCACGTGTTCGTGATTCAGCAGGGCACCGTGTCGCTGTGGGATGAGGCGAACGGCCGCAGCGTCCTCTGCGACATCCTCGGCGGCGGCGACATGCTGGGCACCGAGCGGTTCAACGGCGTCAGGAACTGCGCGCACACGGCCAGGGCGTCGAGCGACGTCGTCATCTACACCTTCCCCGCCGAAGACTTTGCCGGCCTGCTCGAGAAGTATCCACATGCGATGCAGCACGTCGAAGCCAACGGAGGCGTCACGTCCGGCTACAACCCCGCAGGCGCGCGCCGGGAACCTTACGAACTGTTCCTTCACGACGTCGTGAAGCGGAAACCCCTCCAGACATGTTCCGCCCATCAGAGCGTTCGAGAGACCGCACGTCAGCTTGTCGGGGGCGCCGATGCCGTTGCCGTCGTGGACGACGCGCAGCGCGCCCAGGCGATCGTCACATCACATGACCTGCTCGAATGGATCGCCAGAGGCGACGGCGATCTCGATCAGCCGATCTCGCGTGTGATGACGGCACCGCCGACGACCGTCCGCCCTGACGCCGCCGTCACCGACGGCGTGCTCGCGATGTCGGCGTCGAAGAACGGCGCTCTCGTCCTCACTGCTGATGGGGGCGCCGGCGGACGCGTGCACGCCATCGTGACGGCGCGCGATGTGACGGCGGTTTTCGGCGATCAACCGGTGTCGATCCTGCGCGACATCGATCTCGCGAAGACGGTTGACGACCTTCGCGCGGTCAATCGGCGCGCACGCGCGTTCATCCGACACCACCTCACCGGCACGGCTTCGGTGGACTGGCTCGTCCGGTTCGCTCACACGACCGATGTGAGCATCGTCAGGAAAGTCGTTGCGCTGATCCCCGAGCGCGTGCCCGGAGCGTGCTGGTGCTTCAGCGGTGCCGCGGGCAGAGCCGAAGCGCTGACGCTGGCGTCGCCTCGTCCGGTGGTCATCCTCGAGGACGGCCAGGCGCAAGACCGCGCGATTGCCGCCTACACCGGCGTTGTCGGCGCGCTCGCCGACTGCGGCTACCTGCCGTCGCCGGAGATCGCATTCGATACACCGTTCCATGTCGCCTGCGTGTCTGAGTGGCGGTCGCGCTTCGCCGGCTGGGTCCACGAGCCCATCCTTCAGGCGATGTACAAAGCCCGGCCCCTCTTCGACCTGCGTCCCGTCGATGGTCCTTCGTCGCTTTGGCAGGCGCTGCACGCAACCGTCGACCAGACCGTCGACGAGGGTTTTCTGCACGTACTCGCCAACGACTGCCTCGCGAACCTTCCGCCCCTCACGTTTTTCCAGGACGCTGTCGTGGAGGACACTGGCGAGTTCGCGAACGTCTTCCGGCTGGACGAAAGCGTGCTCTCGCCGCTGGTCGACGTCGGACGCGTGTTCGGCATGGCCTGCGGTGCGGGGCTGGGTGTCTCGACGCTCGACCGTTTCGCCGCCGCGCGAACGCGATTTGCCGCCCATGAATCGATTTTCAGAGACGCGGCCGAGACGCTGCGCATGGTGTTGTGGCAGCAGGGTCGTGTGGGCATCGATGAGGGGACCGACGGGTCCGAACTGCCGCCCACGCTTCTCAGCCGTCAGGACCGGCACCTGCTCAAAGGCAGCTTCCGATCGATTCTTCGCCTCGTGCAATTCGCGGCAGACCCGGGATGGATCAAAGCCCTGTGACGACGCCGCCCTTCCTCGCGCGGTATCGACAGTCGTTCGAGTCGACGTGGACCGACGACACGCCGATCGAGGCGGTTCGTTTCGTCGTGCTCGATACGGAAACGACCGGACTCAACCCGCAGACCGACCGCATCGTAACGATTGGCGCGGTGGCCGTCCAGAACGGGGAGATCGTGCTGGATGACGCATACTCCGCACTGCTCGAGCTCGAGCGCAACACGGAAGCGGTGACTGTCCACGGTGTCACGCGAGACGAAAGCCGCGGCGGACTCGCAGAAGCCGAGGCGCTCGCCGGGTTCCTCGACTATCTTCACGATGGCGTCATCGTGGGACACCACATCGGCCATGACGTCGCGACGTTCGACGCCGGCTACGGGCGTCACTGGAACATGTCGCTGGCCAATCGCAACCTCGACACGATGGACCTGACGCTGCACCTCGAGCGGGATGGGGCATTCGCGGGGCGCCCGCCGATTCGCCGGTTCACGCTCGACTCGTTGTGCGCGATGTTCGACATCATCCCGCACGATCGTCACACCGCCGCCGGCGACGCCTTCATCACCGCGCAGGTGTTTCTGCGCCTTTTGCGCCTGTCCTCGAAGCACGGGCGCGGGACACTGGGCCGGATCTGTGAATTGTTTCCGGTCGATGCGTGAAACCGGAGTTATGGAAAGGTCACAACCATCAGCGAGAAGTCGTCATCGAGGGGACCTGGCCTGGCTGCCTGCTTGACCGCTTCGTAGATCCGATCGGCTTCCCTGTTCGGTGCGATCGGCGCCTGGAGGAGGGGCAGAAAATCCTCGCGCGTCCACCGCTGGTCGTCGCCCGTCTCGATCTCGAAGACGCCGTCGCTGAACAGATACAGCGTGCTCCCGCGTGGAATCGTCGTCCGCTGCACGGGGAACGTGGTGTCGCGCATCACGCCAATCATCAGCGCCGACTCCCCGAGCGGTTGCGCCGCAGCGCGATCGGCCGGGACGAGATATGCGGGGTGGTGGCCCGCCGATCCGCACACCAGTGTGCGGTCGCTCGTGTGATACACGCCATACCACATCGTCAGAAACAGGCCGTGATGGTCGTCCATCTGGAAGCGCGCGTTCAGGCTCGCGAGCACTCGGGCGGGATCGTTGAAGTCGACGTCGGGCAGCGCCCGCTGCCGCAACACATTCAGCACGCTGACCGAGTGCATGGCCGACCCGGCGCCATGACCCGACACGTCGACGAGGTAGAAGACGAATGTCTCGGGGCTGAGCCAGTAATAGCCGAAGGCATCACCCCCGAGTTGCGTGGACGGCACGAATCGCCATTCCGCCAGCACGGGTCCTGTTTCGAGCCGCGCCGGCAGCAGCGACAGCACGTAGTTGCTGGCTCTCAGGAGATCGCGATCGAGCTCCTCCGAGCGTTCGGCATCGCGCCGGCTGCGCCGCTCGTAACGAAACACCTGGCTGCCGATCCGAATCACATGGCCCTGCGCCAACGTGACAGGCGTGCTGATGCGCTCGCCTTCCACGAATGTCCCGTTGGTCGATCGCAGGTCCTCGATCACCGCCTCGCCGGCGGCGAGGGCTACGCGCGCGTGGCGCCGGGAGAGCTCGGCGTCCTGGAATACCAGCGTCTGCTGCGCATCTCGGCCGATAGTGATGGGCTCCGCGGTGATCTCAATGAGTTTTCCGGGCTCGGCCCCCTGGAGCACGACCAGGTAGTGGCCAATCGCGTCGGACGCTAGGGCTGGCCTTCGGCCAGCCAGCATGGTCTGTTCGAATTCGTTCTCCACGGAGATGACTAGCTTAGCAGGCTCCCGAGGAAACTCGAACCGAGATTCAGGCAATCGAACACATGAAGACCGAGGCGGGACGCCATCTCGGCACAGACCTCAGTGCCCCGCCGGCTATTGCCGTGTGTGTCGAGTCTTGGCGAGTACACGGCGACGCCGAGCTGGCGATTGACGACGGCCATTACCCCGCCGGCGACACCGCTCTTCGCAGGGACTCCTACGCGGTAAGCCCACTGGCCCGAATAGTCGTACATGCCGCAGGTCAACATGATCGACAGCATGTGCTTGACGCTGTGAATGTCGAAGACGCCCTCGTCGGTCAGCGGGTTGCGGCCCATGTTCGCGAGCGTGGCACCCATGATCGCCAGATCGCGCGAGGTCACGAGGATCGAACATTGCCTGAAGTACACGTCGAGCGCGGCTTCGGCATCGGCGGGAACGAGGCCGAAATTCAGGAGGAGGTGGGCAATCGCGCGGTTGCGGTGACCGGTCCGGCGCTCGGATTCGTACACCGCGTGATCGATGGAAAGCGGCCGCCCGGCCGCGGCGCTGAACCGCGCCAGAATCTCGTCGAAGGTCCGCGACCCGAACCGCTCGTGCAGCAGCGCGGTCACGGTGATGGCGCCCGAGTTGACCATCGGATTGTGCGGACGATTGGTCACGTTCTGCAGCTCGATCGAGTTGAATGCATCGCCGCTCGGCTCGACATCGACGTGCCGCCAGACCGTCTCGGGCCCGCATGCCTCGAGCGCCATCCCGAAGGTAAACGGCTTGGAGATCGACTGAATCGTGAACGGCTGGTCGTGGTCGCCCGCTTCGAAGACGCGTCCGTCCGCGGTCACGATGCTGACGCCGAAATGCGCGGGGTTGGCGTTTCCCAGCTCCGGGATGTAGGTCGCCACCTCGCCCTCGTCCAGCGACTTGAATTCGTCGTGAAGGTCTTCGACGAGCTCCTGGAGGCGGTGCGGCTGGCCGACCGCCAGATCGGGCTGAACTTGTGAGGCCATTGCGAACCCCGTCCAGCAAGAAATATTCCGACGCTCGCGGGGTGCGCGTACACACGCCATCCTCGCTCCTGCCCGTCGAGATCGACGCGCGCAGTCACGCGGCCAAAAAAAAGCAACAGGCAGACGAAGATGTTGTGCATACCTTCATTACCAACATTAATGTCGATTTCTCGATAGAGTGCGGATGCTGGCGTCTTCGCCCCGGATCACCTAGAATTCGCGCGCATGCAACTCGAGGAACGTGCGACGGGCGACGTGGTCATCGTCAAAGTGAGCGGCGAGATCACGTTGAAGAAGAATCGCAACACGATGCTGCACGACAAGGTGCGCGGGCTGGTGCAGCAGGGCCACAAACGAGTCCTCATCGATCTGGCCGACGTCTCGTACGTGGATAGCGCCGGATTGGGAGAGCTCGTCCAAGCCAGCTCGACCGCGAAGAATCTGGGCGGCTCCATCAAATTATTCAGTCCCACCAGCCGGCTTCGCGAGCTGATGGTCGTCACTCGACTGACGACCATCCTCGGCGTGTACGACGACGAAGCGCAGGCACTCGCGAGCTACGGCCCACAGGGCAACTAGCGGACATTCAGAAAATCGACAAAAAAGTCAGACATTAAGGCAAATCCCACACTTCTGTCGATTAAAGACTCTGTTGCCGTTTGGTTGTATTGATGGGATACCATTTCACATAACTGCACAGTGCAGGACCACACAAGCGAACACCATGGTTCGCTAAGGAACTCTTTGGTCCTGTCGACTCAAACAACGAGGAACCCCTTGGCGCTTATCCCCCTTCGCCGCGCTGTCCGATTTACGTCTATGAGAAGTTTTACCGCAGCGCTCGCGTTTCTGCTGCTGATTGCCGCACAAACAGACCGCGGGTTCGCCGCCAGCCAACCCCTGAAGTTTTTCAAGAACTACTTCGTCACGGGCGACTACGCCGTCGCTGGCGTCGGGCTATGGGGGCGGGGCGTCAAGG
>Ga0065707_10082138_pt1 | contig 21055 bp, 21 predicted proteins | sample SwiRhicommuniRL3_FD_59094 | JGI IMG/M metagenome (GOLD analysis project Ga0065707, IMG submission 59094) | Switchgrass rhizosphere bacterial communities from Rose Lake, Michigan, USA - RL3 v2 (version 2) | ecosystem: Host-associated > Plants > Roots > Rhizosphere > Soil | place: East Lansing...
GCGCGCCCCCAGCCTGTCCGCCCCCACCCTGGCCCTCCCCCGCAGAGCGGGGGAGGGAAATAGAATATGCAGTTCACTCTCCTCAATACAGATAAACGCGCGCGCCGCGGCCGGATGATTTTTCAGCGCGGCATCGTCGAGACGCCGGCGTTCATGCCGGTCGGCACCTACGCGACCGTGAAAGCGATGACGCCGGAAGAATTGCTGGCGATCGGTGCACAGATCGTGCTCGGCAACACGTTCCACCTGATGCTGCGTCCAGGCATGGAAGTGATTCGTGCGCACGGCGGCTTGCACGGCTTCATGCATTGGAACAAGCCTATTCTCACCGACTCCGGCGGCTTCCAGGTCTTCAGCCTGGCGACGCTGCGCAAGATCACGGAACAGGGCGTGAGTTTCCGTTCGCCTATCGATGGCGATGCCGTGATGCTCACGCCGGAGCGTTCGATCCAGGTACAGCGCGACCTGGACTCGGACATCGTGATGGTCTTCGACGAATGCACGGCGTATCCGGCAACCGCAGCGCAGGCGCGAACGTCGATGGAGTTGTCGCTGCGCTGGGCGAAACGCAGTCGCGCCGAGTTCAATCGTCTCGACAATCCGCATGCGCTGTTCGGCATCGTCCAGGGCGGCATGTACGACGCGTTGCGAACCGAGTCCATCCACGGCTTGTCGGAGATCGGCTTCGATGGCTATGCCATCGGCGGCCTCGCGGTCGGCGAACCGAAAGCGGAACGCGAGCGGGTGATCGACGCCTTGGAACCGCAGCTGCCGAAAGATCGGCCACGTTACTTGATGGGCGTGGGCACGCCTGCCGACCTGGTTGCCGGTGTCAGCCGCGGCATAGACATGTTCGATTGCGTGATGCCGACGCGGAACGCACGCAATGGCCATCTATTCACGACCAACGGTATCGTGCGCATTCGCAATGCCCGCTATGAAATGGATACGCAGCCGCTCGATGCGGAATGTACTTGCTACACCTGTGCCAATTACTCACGCGCTTATCTCAGGCATCTCGACCGTTGCAACGAGATCCTGGGGGCACGCCTGTGCACCATTCACAACCTGCACTACTACCAGGTGCTGATGCAGGGCATGCGGCGGGCCATCGAGGAATCGCGCTTCGAACAGTTCGTTCGCGATTTCCACGAGCGCACCGGCACCGGCCCCCACTTCGACAAGGGGGCTGACAAGGGGGGCGGCACCGGAATCGACGAGCCGGGAGCGGCGGCAACGGAGTCGGCGCCCGAGTAACGCCGGCTCAGGGATCGCAGTCGTCATGTACTATCGCGCGATCCCGAGATCCTCAAGGTAAGACATGCTCGCCGACCTGCCGACAGCTCCCTGGTTTCGCCGCGTCCTGGTAGCGGCGCTGATTCTCGGCGTCGTGCTGCTTACGTTCAGCGTGCTGCAGCCGTTCATCGTGCCGCTGATCTGGGGCGCCATCCTGACCTACGTCGCGTGGCCTTTGCACTTGCGCGTGCTCAAATGGACCGGCAACCGGATCACCGCCGCCTCGTTGCTGACAACGACCATGGTCACGCTGATCCTGGTGGTGCCGTTCATCTGGATGATGCTGATGTTGCGTGTCGAGGCGATCGGCGCGTATGCGCATGTACAGGCATTCCTGGCTTCGAAACCGACCTTGCCGCAGTCGTTGCGCGATCTGCCGGGTATCGGCGCCTGGGCGCAGAACCTGCTGGAGCAGCTTGCTTCGGATCCGACATCGGTCCGTCAGCAGGCCGTCGGCCTGATGGAAGAGTCGTCGCTGCAGGTCACCCGCGTGATCGGCGGCGTCGGGCGCAATGTAGCCAAACTGTTCTTCGCCGTGCTCTCGATGTTCTTCCTGTTACGCGATGGTCCGCGGCTGGTGCGTGAGGTCACGGCGATTCTCGAAGGCATTCTAGGACCGAGAATTCGCGACTATCTCGACGCCATCGGGGCGACGACGCAGGCCGTGGTGTATGCACTGATGCTCGGTGCGCTGGCCCAGGGGTCCGTCGCCGGCATCGGCTACTGGATTTTCGGGTTCAACGCTCCGGTGCTGCTGGCAGCGGCGACTGCGGTGATCGCGCTGGTGCCGTTCGGAGCGCCGCTGATCTGGGGCACCTTGTCTATCTGGCTGCTTGTGACCGGCCACATCCTGCAAGGCGTGGGGTTGCTGCTCTGGGGTTTGCTGCTCGTCAGTTGGGTGGACAACGTCGTGCGCCCGCTGGTGATCTCCAGCGCCACGCAGATGCCGTTTCTACTGGTCGTGTTCGGCGTGCTCGGCGGCGTGCTGGCATTCGGCCTGGTGGGATTGTTCATCGGTCCGGTGCTGCTGGCGGTGTCGCTGGCGATCTGGAAGGAATGGCTGGAGCAGCACCAGGCGCCGGCCGCATAGGGAGCCTCTGATGACCCCTGGCTGTACGTTGAGCCACATCCGGAAAACTCGCGCGGAGAACGCGGAGAACGCGGAGCAGAGAGACATAGGGTCGGAAATCCGGACTGTTTCGATTGTCTTTCTTTCTGCTCCGCGTTCTCCGCGCGACTCATCTCGAACACGCTGAACTCATCGATGACAGTCGATCGGAGCGTCTTCACCCAGCTTTGCCGACCGGCCAGAGCATCACCTTGTCGATGCGGACGCCGTCCATGTCGACGATTTCTATTTTCAGGTCGCGCCAGGTCAAGGTATCGCCCGCCTTGGGAATGCGCCCCAGGCGGGCGAGAACGAAGCCTGCCACCGTGTGGTATTCGCGGGCGACCATGTCGCGGCGGCCGAGCCGGCGCTGCAATTCTTCGATGGACAGATGGCCGTCGATCAGCCAGCTGCCGTCCTGGCGCTGCAGTGCCTCGGGCCGTTCGCGGCTCCCCAGTTCCGGCAGTTCGCCGGCAATCGCCTTGAGAATGTCGATCGGCGTGGTAATGCCTTCGATGTCGCCGTACTCGTCGGTGACGATGGCGAGGTGCGTGCTCGAGCGCTGGAACTGATCGAGGAGCTGCAGCACCGAAATGGAATCGGGCACGTGCAGGGGAGGCTGCAGGTCGCGCTCCGGATCCAGCCGGCCGCGATGGACCGATTCGCTCAGGTCGGCCAGCGTGATCATTCCCAGCAGGTTGTCGAAGCTGCCCCTCGCGACCAGGAACCGTGCGTGCCCGCTGGATTTCGCCTGGCTCCACAGGCTGTCGAGCGGTTCGTCGGCATCCAGCCAGATCACGTCCTGACGGGGGATCATGATGGAGCCCACCTTGCGCTCGGCGAGCGCCATCACGCCTTCCAGCAAACGCCGCTCGGACGCGAGGAACACGCCCGCATGCGTCCCTTCAGCCACCAGTGCACGCACGTCATCTTCAGTGACGGCCGCCTGCGGGGCCGAGGACACCGGCACGATTTTCAGTATCGAATTGACCGTGATTCGCAGCAGCCATACCAGGGGCAGCAGGCTCTTGGCGAGAATGCGCATGATGGGAGCGACCGCCATCGCGAGGGTTTCCGCGTGCGTCAGGGCGACGCGCTTCGGCACGAGTTCGCCGATGAGCGAGAAGAACGTAACGACCAGCACGACGAGGCCGAAGGCAATCTCTTCGGCATAGCGTTCGGGGATGCCGAGGCCGATCAGCGCCTGGCCCAGCGGTTCGGCGAACACCGTGCCGCTATAAGCGCCCGCCAGCAGGCCGATCAGCGTGATGCCGATCTGGATCGCCGACAGGAATTCGGTGGGATCTGCCAGCAGGGCAAGGGCCGAACGCGCCCCGGACCGGCCTTGGTCGGCCGCCGCCTGCAGGCGTGTGCGTTTCGCGGAAACCAGCGCCATTTCCGACAACGCGAAAAAACCGTTGAGCAGGATCAGCAACACGATGACCAGGATTTGGCCAGAATACATTGTAGTGGGAACCCTCCAGAGGCTCGATTGCCCCACAGTGTACGGTAGCCGGAGGGTTGGCAGCGGTCAGTAGGTAACTGATCGACTGGTCAGAAGTCGGCGGGTGGGAAAAAGCGCGGCGGCGAGCTCCCGACGAGGTTCTGACTAGTTGACCAGCTTACCAGTCCCGTCCGTGTATAATCCGGCGCCCGTTTGCCCCTGCGCTCCGAGGCGGCTGCGTTCCGCCCGAGTTTGCGGTCCGAATACAAGACTTACGAGAGGCTCCATCGATGGATTGGTTGATTGCATCCGCTGCGGCCCAAGCCGCTGGCGGCACTAGCCAGCCCGGCATGCTGACCGGGCTGTTGTTCCCGGTCGCGATGATCGTGGTGTTCTATTTCCTGCTCATCCGTCCGCAATCCAAGCGCGCCAAGGAGCATCGCACCATGCTCTCCGCGCTGGAGACGGGCGCCGAAGTTGCCACGAGCGGCGGCATCATCGGCAAGGTGACGGAGCTGAGCGAACAGTTCGTCGGCGTCGAGATCGCGCCGGGCGTCACCGTGAAGGTACAGCGCCATACGATTTCGCAGGTCCTGCCGAAGGGCACCATCAAGAGCGCCTGATCGAGCGCCCGACGACGACACCCACCGGATCCCTGCATGTACCAGTTCGCCAAGTGGAAGTATTGGCTCGTCATCCTTGTGATGCTGTTCGGCATCGTCTTCGCCTTGCCGAACGTGTTCGGCGAGGCGCCGGCGCTGCAGCTGTCGCGTAACGATCGCAAGCCGATGAGCGAGGAGGACAGCACCCGCGTCCTCGGCGTCCTCAAAGGCGAGAGCATCACGTTCGACACGTCGTATCTCGAGAAGGACCGCATGGTGCTGCGGTTCGCGAAGAACGACAACGACCAGCGCACCAAGGCCCGCGCCGCCATTCTCAAAGGCACGGGCGGCGACTACCTGATCGCCCTCGCCAATGCATCGCGCATGCCCGACTGGATCCGGCACATCGGGCTCAAGCCGATGAGCCTTGGCCTGGACCTGCGCGGCGGCGTGCATTTCGTCTACGAAGTCGACATCAATGCCGCGATCACGCAATCGCTGGAAAGCCTCGCAAGCGATGCACGCACGCTGCTGCGAGAGAAGCGCATTCCTTATGACAACGTCACGCTGGAAAACAATGTCCTGCGTGTGACCCTGCGCAGCGCGAGCGATCTGAAAGCAGCGAGCGACGCGCTGAAGACATCGGACGGCGGTTACGACGTGAAGACGCAGAACGAAGGCGTCGGCGCCTATATCGAATTGCGCCTGACGCCTGCGGAAATCAAGCGCCGCCAGGATCTCGCCGTGCAACAGAACATCACCACTCTGCGCAATCGTATCGACGAACTCGGCGTGAGCGAGCCGCTGGTGAGCAAGCAGGCGCTCAACCGCATCGAAGTGCAATTGCCGGGCGTCGACGATCCGAACGAAGCCATCCGCGTGCTGGGTGCGACGGCGACACTGGAATTCCGGCTGGTCGACATGAACGGCAATGCCTACGACGCCGAGCGCACCAAGCGCGTTCCCATCGGGTCGAAGCTGTACAAGATGCGCCAGGACGGCACACCGATCCTGTTGAAGCGTGAAATCGTGGTGTCGGGCGATCAATTGACCGACGCGATGCCGGGCTTCACCGAAGGCCTGCCTTCGGTCAACGTGAAGCTGGACGCCCGCGGCGGCGCCCGCATGCTCAAGACGACGCGTGAAAATGTCGGCAAGCGGATGGCCGTCGTCTATATCGAACAGAAGCGCCTTGCCGAAGGCGAGGTGTGCAAGGGCACGCGTTCGGGCAACGATTGCGTCGAGGAAGAAGTGATCAGCGCGCCGACCATTCAAGGCGTGTTCGGCCAGAGCTTCCAGATCACCGGCCTGATGGCGACCGAAGCCAGCGAGCTGTCGTTGCTGCTGCGTGCCGGCTCGCTCGCCGCGCCGCAAGCGATCGTCGAGCAACGTTCGGTCGGTCCGAGCCTCGGCCAGGACAACATCGATCGCGGCATTCGCGCGATGCTGATCGGCCTGGTACTGACGTTCGCCTTCATGGCCGTCTACTACCGCGCGTTCGGCTGGATCGCCAACCTGGTGCTGGTCTCCAACCTGATCCTGACGGTGGGACTGCTGTCGATGCTGCAGGCCTCGCTGTCGTTGCCCGGTATCGCCGCGGTGGTGTTCCACATGGGTATCGCAGTGGATGCGAACATCCTGATCTACGAACGCATCCGCGAGGAACTGCGCATGGGCAATTCGCCGCTGTCGTCGATCAACATCGGCTTCGAAAAGGCCTTCGCCACCATCGCGGACTCCAACGTCACGACCCTGATCGCCGGCGTGGTGCTGTTCGCCTTCGGCACCGGCACCATCCGCAGCTTCGCCATCGTCATGACGCTCGGCATCCTGACGTCGCTGTTCACCTCGGTCATCGGCAGTCGCGCGCTGGTCCATGCCATCTGGGGCAATCGCCGCAAGCTCGACCACCTGTCGATCTGAGCCAAGTACTACTGGCGGGAACGTCCATGGAATTTTTTCACAAGGTCACCACGTATCCGTTCATGCACACGCGGCGTGCCTGGTACGGAGTGTCGATCGCGGCCGTGATCGCCTCGATCGTGCTGCTGTTCTGGCATGGCCTGAATCTCGGCATCGATTTCACCGGCGGCGTGGTGCTCGAATTTGCGTATCCCGCTCCGGTGAACATCGAACAGACGCGCGGCGCTTTGTCGAAGGCCGGTTTCGAAGCGCAGGTCCAGCACTTCGGCGACGACCGCAGCATCATGGTCAGGCTGCTCCCGCACCAAGGCCAGGACGTGAATGCGGTCAGCGCTGCCGTCACCGATGCATTGAAGAAGGTCACGCCGGAAGTCGAACTGCGCCGTGCCGAAGTCGTCGGCGCCCAGGTCGGCGACGAACTTACCAACCAGGGCGGCCTGGCCGTGCTGTTCACGTTCATCCTGATCGGCATCTACACCTGGTTCCGGTTCCAATGGAAAATGGGAGTCAGCGCCGTTGTCGCCACGCTGCACGATCCGCTGCTGATTTTCGGCTTCTTCGCGGTGACGCAGATTCCTTTCGACCTGTCGTGCCTCGCGGCCATCCTGGCGGTCATCGGTTATTCGTTGAACGATACCGTCGTGGTGTTCGACCGGGTCCGCGAGAATTTCCATAGCATGCGCAAGGCGTCGCCCGAGGCCGTCATGGACGCGTCGATCAACCAGACGCTGTCACGGACCATCATCACCAGCGGCGCGACCCTGCTGACCGTCGGCGTGTTGCTGGTCGAAGGCGGCGAGACGCTGCGTGGCTTCTCGGCCGCGCTGACGATCGGCATCCTGGTGGGTACGTATTCGTCTATCTACGTCGCCGGCGCGCTGGCCCTGGACCTGAAACTCAATGCACGCGACCTGATGAAGATCGAGCGCGAGAAAGAAGTGGACGCGATGCCCTGAGCGGGCTGCTCCAACCGATGAGTTGCCTGCGATCCTGTTTCTTAAAATCCGTTCATGAAGCCTGTGGGTTCGCTACACTCCTGACATGAACTGGATGGTGTGGGGCGGCTTCTTCGTTTTATTCATCGGCGTACTCGTGCTGGACCTGAGTGTCCTCCACCGCGAGTCGCGCGAGATGTCCGTCAAGCAGGCGCTCGGCTGGACCGTTGTCTGGATTCTCGTCGCGCTGTCGTTTACCGGCCTGGTTTACGGCATCTACGAACATCACTGGTTCGGCTGGGGCACTGCCCCCGGTACACCGGGCGGCGGGGCAGCAGCGCTGCAATACGTCACCGGCTACCTGCTCGAATGGTCGTTGTCGGTCGACAATATTTTCGTCATTGCGGTGATCTTCAATTTCATGAAGATCCCGGCGCAGTTCCAGTACCGCGTGCTGTTCTGGGGCATCGTCGGCGCCATCGCGCTGCGCGGTGCAATGATTGCTGCGGGCACGGTCCTCATCCACACCTTCGACTGGATGTTCTATGTCTTCGGCGCGGTGCTGATCATCTCGGCATTGCGCATGCTCAAGTCGGATGACGAACAGTTCGATCCGTCCACCAGCGTGCTGGTAAAAATTGCCCGGCGCGTCTATCCGATCACCGAGCGCCTCGACGGCGACCGGTTCTTCACGATGGTCGATGGCGCACGCGCCGCGACGCCGCTGTTCGTCACGCTGCTGCTGGTCGATTTCGCCGACGTCGTGTTCGCGGTCGATTCCATCCCCGCGATCTTTGCGGTGACGCAGGATCCGTTCATCGTCTTCACATCGAATGCGCTCGCCATCCTCGGCCTGCGCTCGCTGTATTTTGCGATCGCCGGCCTGATGGCGATGTTTCGCTATATCAAGTTCAGCCTGGTGTTCATCCTGGGTTTCGTCGGCGTGAAGATGATGCTGCACGGGCATGTCGAGATTCCGCACCTGCTGTCGCTGGGTGTGATCGTCGGCTTCCTGGCATTGGGCGTGCTGGCTTCGTTGTGGATGTCGCGGCGTGAAGCGGCCCGCAGCAAGCAGGCGGGCGTGGCGCAGCAGGAGAGCAGGTGATGGAGATTTTGTCCGATCCACAAGTGTGGCTCGCGTTCGGCACGCTGACGGCGCTCGAGATCGTCCTCGGCATCGACAACATTATTTTCATTTCCATCCTGGTCGGGCGGTTGCCGAAGGAGCAGCAGGCTCGTGGGCGCACCATTGGCCTGTCACTGGCGATGCTGACCCGCATCGCGTTGCTGCTATCGATCACCTGGGTGATGCGGCTGACCGACGACCTGTTTTCCGTGATGGGGCGCGGCATCACCGGCAAGGACATCATCCTGATCGGCGGCGGACTGTTCCTGCTCGCGAAGAGCACCATCGAGATTCATCACGGGATGGAAGATGCGGAGGATGAAGGCAAGAAAGTCGGCGGACGCGGCACCTTCATCAGCGTGATCACGCAGATCGCCATCATCGACATCGTCTTCTCGCTGGACTCGGTGATCACCGCCGTCGGCATGGCCGATCACGTGGAAGTGATGATCGCCGCCGTCATCGTCGCCGTGCTCATCATGATGTTCCTCGCCGGCCCCATCAGCGATTTCGTCGACCGCCATCCGACGATCAAGATGCTCGCCCTGTCGTTCCTGATCCTGATCGGCGTGGCGCTGATCGGCGAAGGCCTGGGCTTCCACATCCCGAAGGGCTACATCTACTTCGCCATGGCCTTCTCGGTGGCGGTGGAGATGTTGAATATCCAGGTGAGGAAGCGACAGAAGTAGTACCTCGCCATACCTGCCGCGGCACTAGTGATAGCCGCCGCCGTGCACGGTGGCTATGACAGCCAACAACGCCGATTGAGATGGCTTCAAGAATATGGCGCGCGGAGAACGCGCAGAACGCGGGGCAGAGAAGGAAAATAATATGTAGGAATTAGGAGTTTAAATCGACGTCAGGCCGAGGTCTGCTCCGCCTTCCGGCTCGATTTGAAATCCAGGTACAGGTTGTACAGCGCCACGAACAGCGGGAACAGGTTCGACATCACGCCCACGGAGTCGTTCTTTCCCATCGTGAAGTAGCCGAGCAGCAGGACACTGCCGAGCGCGCTCATGTACCAGAACAATCGCGGCATGGTGACTTTGCCGCTCGCTCGCGAGGCGAACAACTGGATCAACCAGCGGCCGGCGAACAGGAACACGCCGATATAGCCGACCAGTTTCCACGGCGTAATGGTCACGCCGAACAACACGATCAGGACGTTATTCATCGAGGAATGCAACCGTCAAATCGAGGACGCGGCTCGCTCATCCAGGACCGAGCGACCGACGCAAAGCCGTCAGTCGGTGCGCAGCTTGCTGTGGCGTCGTCCGTACAGGAAATAGATCGCCATTCCGGCAGCGATCCAGATCGTCATCCAGTGCCAGTTGTCGGCAAAGGCGAGCGAGAACAAATATAGACAGGCGATCGCGCCGAGCGGGCAGACGATGTAAGGCACGGGAACGCGAAAGGCGCGAGGCAGGTCAGGGCGTGTCTTGCGCAGGACGAGTACGCCGATGCAGACGGTGGCGAACGCGAGCAACGTTCCCATCGAAACGAGATCGCCCAGCACGCTGATCGGCAGCAGGCCGGCGAGAATGGCGGCGAACACGCCGACGAACGCCTGCCCGGCGTAGGGTGTCTGGTACTTCGGATGGACGCGGCTGAAGAACTTGGGAATCAGGCCGTCGCTGGCCATGGCGTAGAAAATCCGCGGCTGCGCCATCAGCATCACCAGGATCACCGAACTCAGGCCGGCGATCGCTGCGATCTCCACCAGCGTCTTGAGCCAGAGCAGGTCGGGATAAGCGGCCAACGCCGTAGCGACGGGTTTCTCGGTTCCGAGTTGGGTATAGGGCAACATGCCGGTGAGGATGCCCGACATCACGATGTAGAGAATGGTGCAGACGATGAGCGAGCCGAGAATGCCGATGGGCATGTCGCGCTGCGGATTCTTGGCTTCCTGCGCGGCGGTCGAGACTGCATCGAAGCCGATGTAGGCAAAGAAGACGATCGATGCCGCGCGCGCCACGCCGGGCCAGCCGAACTCTCCGTCAGCGTTGGTCGGTGGAACGAACGGAATCCAGTTCTCGGGATTCACGTGCTGCACGCTGAAGGCCATGAACAGCAGGATGACGGTGAGCTTGATCGCCACGACGACGGTGTTGAGCGCGGCCGACTGCGTGACGCCGCGATAGCACACCCAGGAAATAGCCAGGACGATGGCGACGGCCGGCAGGTTGATGATCGCGCCGGTTGCGGTGACACGGCCGTTGGCAACCGCAAGCGGCGCGGACGCCAGCGAATTGGGAAACGCGACATCGGCGCCGACCCAGCCGCTGATCGTGTGCAGGAAACTGTTCAGATAGCCGGACCAGCCGACGGCCACCGTTGACGCAGCAAACAGGTATTCCAGCACCAGGTTCCAGCCGATGAACCACGCGACGATCTCGCCGAGCGTCGCGTACGCATAGGAATAGGCGCTGCCGGACACGGGCAGCATCGCAGCGAATTCCGCATAGCACAGGCCGGCCATGGCGCAGGCGAAGCCGGCAAGCACGAAACTCAGCATGATCGCGGGCCCGGCGTGATTCGCCGCCGCCTGGCCGGTCAGCACGAAGATGCCGGCGCCGATGACGCCGCCGATGCCCAGCATCACCAGGTGCCGTGCGGTCAGTACGCGTTTGAGTGTCGGGTGCCCGGTGAGACCGCCGGTTTCCGCTGGTTCCCCGGCATCGACATGCGGGGCATCGGCAACTGGCTTGGTGACGAACAGGGAACTCGACATGCTGTACCTGCCGGCGGTGTTTATTTGTGGCGCGACTCTAACTGATGTGGGCCCGTCGATGCGAACGGTCCTTGGCCCCTGCGTTCATCAGGGCCCGGCCAGCCGCTGCGGATTCGTTTCAGGCGCCCCGTAATTCTGCCGGCAGGTGCGGCGCCAGTGCTTCGAGCAGCGGCGCGTGTACTTTCGGCGTTCCCGAGAGGATGTCGGAGCCCAGCTTGTATTCCTCGCCCGCGAGCGTGGTGGTGATTCCACCGGCTTCGGCGATCAGCAGCAGCCCCGCTGCGGTATCCCAGGGCTTGAGGCCGATTTCCCAGAAGGCATCGAGGCGGCCGGCTGCGACATAAGCCAGATCGAGCGAGGCGGCGCCGGCGCGGCGGACACCGGCGGTCTGCTGCATGACTGTCTTGAGCATGAGCATGTAGTTGTCGATCCATTCGGTATTGGTGCGATAGGGAAAGCCGGTGCCGATCAGCGAGCGTTCCAGGCCGATCTGGCTGCTGACGCGAATGCGCCGGCCATCGAGTTGAGCGCCATCGCCGCGCGATGCGGTGAAAAGCTCCTGGCGCAGCGGATCGTAGACAACGCCATGCTCCATCCGTCCACGCAGCTGCACGCCGATGGACACTGCGAATTGCGGGAATCCGTGCAGGAAATTGGTGGTGCCGTCGAGCGGATCGATGATCCACACCACTTCGTTGTCGCCGCTGGCGCCGCTTTCCTCGCCGAGGATGGCGTGATTGGGATAGCTGTGATGCACGGTGTCGATGATGTCGCGTTCGGCCGCCAGGTCGATCTCGCTGACGAAATCGTTCTGGCCCTTCTGGCGCACGTCGAGCCGATGCAGCCGGTTCATGCCCCGGACGATGATTTCGCCCGCGCGACGCGCGGCACGAACGGCGATATTCAATAGCGGCTGCATGCAAACCTCTGGCAACGAAAGCGGTAGATAGCAAAGAGCGCGGGGCCGCTGGGAGACAGACTCCCAGGGCGCCGCAGAAGGATAGAATAACAGGTGAAGGCGGCCCCAGGCCCCGCAGCCCTCTCGTTACGCTCCATGTCCATTCGCATCGTCCTGGTCGACACCAATCACCCCGGCAACATCGGCGCCGTGGCCCGCGCCATGAAGAACATGGGATTGCGGGACCTGCACCTGGTGCGGCCCCGGCTGTTCCCCCATGAGGAAGCCACCAGCCGCGCTTCGGGCGCCGACGACGTGTTGGCGGCGGCTCATGTGTATAACCAGGGGCATGACGATTTCGCCGCCGCTATCGCGGGCTGTGGGCTGGTGATCGGCACCAGCGCCCGAGCCCGACATCTGCCCTGGGACCTGGTCGAACCGCGCGAATGTGCTGCCCGGGCAGTCGCCGCTTCGGCCACCGGCAACGTTGCGTTGGTGTTCGGATCCGAACGCTTCGGCCTGTCGAATGCCGAACTCAATCGCTGCAATCTGCTGGTGACCATCCCCACGCATCCCGATTACAGCTCGCTCAACATTGCGATGGCCGTGCAGGTCGTTGCCTACGAGCTCTGGCTGCTGGCGCGTCCGGGCCTCCCGGCACCGCAGCCTCGCGATGTCCCGCTGGCAACGGCGGACGAGATGGGGAAGCTGTATGCGCACCTGGAGCAAGTGCTCGACGAAATCGATTTTCGCGATCGCACCGGCGGCGACAACCTGATGTTCCGCATTCGCCGCCTGTTCAATCGCGCGCAGGTGGACCAGAATGAAGTCAACATCCTGCGGGGCATTCTCACGGCCGTGCAAGGCAAGCGTCGCGTGGCTGGATCGAAGACGCGCAGCTGACCGGCCGACGCCCACTCTCGTTCATCTCTAGTAATCTTCTGCCATGACCGCCATCTATCTCGACTACGCAGCCACCACGCCAATCGATCCGCGCGTAGCGGAGCGAATGATCGAATGCCTGAAGCCTTCTGGCGCGCACGGCAATCCTTCGTCTGCAGGCCATGACTTCGGACGCGCCGCGCGTGCATTGGTGGAGAAAGCGCGAGCCGAAGTCGCAAACCTGATCGGTGCTCGCCCTGAGACCATCGTCTGGACGTCGGGCGCCACCGAATCGAACAACCTCGCACTGTTCGGCGCAGCGCGTTTTGCAGCCGATCGCGGCTGTCACATCGTCTCGGCAAAGACCGAGCACAAGGCCGTGCTCGACGTGCTGAAGCAGCTCGAGCGAGAAGGCTTCCAGGTGACGTACCTGAAGCCCGATAGCGGGGGCATCGTGTCGTTGGAGCAGGTGAGGGAAGCACTGCGTGCCGACACGGTACTGGTCTCGCTGATGCACGTGAACAATGAGATCGGCGTGATCCAGGATGTGGGCGCCGTCGGCCGGTTGTGTCGCGAACGCGGCGTGCTGCTGCATGTGGATGCGGCGCAGAGTGCGGGCAAATTGCCCATCGATGTCGAGGCGATGTGCATCGATCTGCTGTCGCTCACGGCTCACAAAATCTACGGACCGAAAGGCGTCGGCGCCTTGTATGTAAGGCGCAAGCCGACGCCGGTGGGTTTGCGTCCGCTGATCTACGGCGGCGGCCAGGAGAACGGCATTCGCTCGGGTACGCTGGCGACGCACCAGATCGTCGGCATGGGCGCGGCGTTCGCGATTGCAGCCAAGGAGCGTGAAGCCGATGTCGCACGAATCGAAGCTCTGCGCGAGCGGTTGTGGCAGGGGATCGCAGCGCTCGGTGCCGTGGAGTTGAACGGCCATGCGCAGTTACGGGTCGCGAACGTATTGAACGTGGCGTTTCACGGTGTCGAAGGGGAGAGCCTGCAATTCGCCTGTCGTGAGCTGGCAATGTCGGCCGGTTCTGCTTGTTCGTCTGCATCCGAAGAAGCGTCGTACGTGCTGCGGGCGCTCGGTCGCAGCGACCAGGTCGCACAGAGTTCACTGCGCTTCAGCCTCGGGAAATATACGACTGCGGACGATATCGATCGGGCTGTCGACATCGTCACGCGTGAAGTACGCAGGTTGCGGGCCCTTGCTACAGGCGACGGCAATCAAGCTGCCAACGGCTGATGCCGTGGCCGTCTACGCGGCAGCTGTGATCGATCACTTCGACCGCCCACGCAATGCCGGACGTTTGCAGCCGGCGCCCGATGTAATCGAGGGATCCGCGGGGCGTCGCACCGACGGCGTGGAATTCCATTTCACAGCCCGCGTTGCCGGCGATGTCATCGACGCAGTGCGTGTGCGGACATTCGGCTGTCCCCACAGCGTTGCGGCGGCTTCCTGGTTGAGTGAACGCCTCGTCGGAATGACGCGAGCGCAGTTGCAACAGTGGCAATGGCGAGAGGCGGCGCAAGCGCTGGAGGTTCCGACGGAGAAACGCGGCAGGCTCCTGGTGCTGGAGGATGCAGTTCGCGCGCTCGCCAGGAGCTGGGGTTGAGCCCTCGGAATATCGCCATTCCGAACGCTTCTCACAGACCGGCGAAGCGGTACTTGACACTGACTCCAAGCGCCGCAAACTCCAGGTACTGCATTATGGTTTCCCGCGAGTGACCGCCCTATGTCGATATCCCTGACTGTTGCTGCCGCCGATCGTGTACGCACGTTCCTGAGCCGCCGCGGGCACGGCGTCGGCCTGCGCCTGGGGGTGAAGAAAACCGGCTGCTCCGGCTTCGCCTACGTGGTCAATTACGCCGACGACCTGGGCAAGGAAGACGTGGTGTTCGAGGACCAGGGCGTCAAAGTCATCGTGGACAAGGACAGCCTGGGTTTCATCGACGGCACGCAGGTGGACTTCGTGAAGCAGGGGCTGAACGAGGCCTTCCGCTTCCGCAATCCCAATGTCCGCGGCGAGTGCGGCTGCGGCGAGAGTTTCACGGTCTGACTGTCTTAGTTCCTCCCCCGGTCGCCGGGGGAGGAAGTACGGAGCCTAACTCCCCGTCTCCATTAGTTTTCTTGCCGCCTTACGTACCCTGCGGGTAGACTGCGCGGCGCGCGGACGGCCCCTTGCCGCAATCCGCGTCGCAATTCGTCCCACGATGCACCCCACGATGCAATGTGACGCATAATTTCGACCCTGCTGCCAGCCGCTGCCTGCGGCCAGGCGGGGCCTTCCAGATCAATACTTTAGGATGAGTTTCATGGCCCTCGAACGTACCCTTTCCATCATCAAGCCCGACGGCGTGCAGAAGAACGTGATCGGCGAAGTGATCCGCCGCTTCGAAACTGCCGGTCTGCGGGTGGTCGGCGCGCGCATGCTGCAGCTGACCTCGACGCAGGCCGAGGGCTTCTATGCCGTTCACAAGGAACGCCCCTTCTTCAAGGACCTGGTGAAGTACATGCTGTCCGGTCCGGTCGTGGTCCAGGTGCTGGAAGGCGAGAATGCCGTGGCCAAAAACCGCGAGCTGATGGGTGCAACGGATCCGAAGAAAGCCGACAAGGGCACCATCCGCGCCGATCTGGCGACCAGCATCGAACAGAACGTCGTGCACGGCTCCGACAGCCTCGAGAACGCGAAGAACGAGATTGCGTTCTTTTTCGCCTCATCGGACCTGCGAGCCTGAGGTCGAAGCAGGGTGCAGGCGCCTGCACCCTTCACCAGCCCCCATGAAAACCAATCTTCTCGGCCTGACGCGCAGCGAACTCGAAGCTTTCATCGCAAGCATCGGGGAAAAGCCGTTTCGCGCGCGCCAGCTGATGAAGTGGTTGTACAAGCGGCAGGTCGGCGATTTCGACCGGATGACCGATCTCGCGAAATCGTTTCGCGAGCGGCTCAAGGAAATCGCCGAGGTTCGCACGCCAGAGATCAAGCTGACGCAGGCGTCGGCGGATGGCACACGCAAGTGGCTGCTATCCATGCCGGGAGCGGCGGATAGTGCTCCTGACCAGGCAATCGAGATGGTCTTCATCCCCGAGCCCGGCCGCGGCACGCTGTGCATCTCGAGCCAGGTCGGCTGTGCGATGGATTGCACCTTCTGCTCCACTGCGCAGCAGGGATTCAATCGCAACATGGGCGTCGCGGAGATCGTCGGCCAGGTGTGGCTGGCGAACCGCGAACTGGGTTACGAACACGGCGGCAATCGCGTCATCACCAACATCGTGTTCATGGGCATGGGCGAGCCGCTCGCCAACTATCGCAACATCGTGCCGGCCGCCGAGATCTTCATGGATGACCTCGGCTTCGATATTTCGCGTCGTCGCGTCACGGTGAGCACCTCCGGCCTGGTGCCGCAGATGCTGAAGCTCGCAGAAGAGACCAACTGTGCGCTCGCCGTGTCGTTGCATGCGCCGAACGACACGCTGCGCGATGAACTCGTGCCGATCAATCGCCGGCACAAGATTGCCGAGTTGCTCGATGCATGCTGGCAGTACGTGAACAAACAGAACGCGCGCCACATCACGTTCGAATACGTCATGCTCGACGGCGTCAACGACCAGCCCTCGCATGCGCATGAACTGGTGCGACTGCTGAAGGGCCAGCCGGGCAAGGTCAACCTGATTCCCTTCAATCCGTTTCCGGGCACCACGTATCGCCGTTCTCCGGCAGCAGCGATCGAACGCTTCCGCGATATCCTGAATACGAACGGAGTGACCGCGACCACCCGGCGCACACGGGGCGATGACATCGATGCCGCGTGCGGACAACTCGCCGGACGCGTCAACGACCGGACCAAGGTACGGCTGGGTTCCAAGGTGTTTTCAGTGGCGGTGCAACCTTGAAGGCGAATTCCGTTGCGTCGATCTACGGTGCGATGGCCGCGATCCTGTTGCTCTGCGCGGGTTGCAGTACTCCGGACCACTTTCAGAAACCCGAGCCCGACAAGGCATCCGACATCAACCTGACCTTGGGGATCGATTACCTGCGCAAGGGCAATCTCTCCGAAGCCAAGGAGAAGATCGAGCGCTCGCTCTCGCAGAATCCACGCAATGCGAATGCCCACGCGGCTGCGGGCATGCTGTATTCGCGGCTGAACGACATCGACAAGGCGGATTCGCATTTCGACCGCGCCGTCGCGCTCGGCAACGACGATCCCGACATCCTCAACAACTACGCGGCCTTCCTGTGCACGCATGCGCGCTTCGAGAAAGGCGAGAAGATCGCCCTGCGTGCCGCGGTGAACCAGCTCTACAAGACGCCGGAAGTTGCCTATATGAATGCCGGCAATTGCGCCCGCGGCGGCGGCGACCTGAAGGGCGCGGAAGAGAATTTCCGTAAGGCCATCGCGGTGCGGCCGAAGTTCGCGCCGGCGTTGTACCAGATGGCGGACCTGGAGTTGTCGCAGTCGCGATTCATGTCGGCACGGGCATTTCTCGAACGCTACCTGGCAGCGTCGCGAGTGACTGCGTCGTCGCTCTGGCTGGCAGTACGCATCGAACGCGGCCTGGGCAACAAGTCGACTGCCGAAGACTACGCCCGCCGGCTGCGCAGCGACTATCCCGCTTCTCCGGAAGCGCGCGCGCTCGAGGCGGCGGAACGGAAACCCGGATGAGCGATGAGCCGGTCGGGCCATCGGCGGCTGCGCCGCAAGGCACGACAGATCGTCATTCGCCGGGACAATTATTGAAGAAAGAGCGCGAACGGCGCGGCCTGTCGATACAGCAGGCAGCCGAAGACCTGAACCTGGATCGCTGGATCGTCGAAGCCATCGAGGCAGACAATTTCGTCGCGCTGGGTGCACCGGTATTCGCTCGCGGCCACCTGCGTAAATACGCGACGCTGCTGGAAGTGTCGGGAGATGTGGTGGTCGGCCGCTACGATGCGTTGTCGGGAACGCCCACCGTGCCGGTAGTGACGCCGACAGCGACGGCCCAAATGCGCGTTCGGCGTCGAGCGCGAGTGTATGTGTTGCCGGTGCTGCTGATCGCGACCCTGCTGTTCGCGCTGCTGTGGCTGCTGCGGCGCTAACTAGTGTGACTATGCCGGCATCGGCAATGCCGGACTGACTATATTCGAGGCCTGGTGATTCTTGGAAAAGACTTCGCAATCGCAGATTCAGCCGCCGCGCGGCATGAACGATGTGCTCCCCGCCGATATCGCTGCCTGGCAGCGATTGGAATCCATTGCGCGTGAGATTTTCGCGAGCTACGCCTACCAGGAAATCCGCATCCCGCTGGTCGAGCACACGGCCCTGTTCAAGCGCTCGATCGGTGAGTACACCGACATCGTTTCGAAAGAGATGTTCACCTTCCAGGATCCGGGTGGGGATTCGCTGACGCTGCGGCCCGAAGCCACCGCAGGCATCGTGCGGGCGATGATCACCAACGGCCTGCTGCACAATCAGAAACAGCGCGTGTGGACGGCCGGGCCGATGTTCCGTCACGAGAAGCCGCAACGCGGCCGGTTCCGCCAGTTCCACCAGCTCGACGTCGAAGCGTTCGGCTATGCCGGTCCGGACATCGATGCGGAAATGATCGTGCTCAGCGCCCGCCTGCTCAAGCAAGTCGGCGTCGCGCGGGCAGAGCTCAATCTGAATTCGCTGGGAACGCCGGAGTCGCGCCGTGCATATCGCGAAAAGCTGGTCGACTATTTCACCGGCCACAAGTCGAAGCTCGACGGCGACAGCCTGCGGCGGCTGGAAGGCAATCCGCTGCGCATCCTGGACAGCAAGAACCCGGAGCTGCAGGACATCATCGCCGCTGCGCCAGTGCTGACCGAGTATCTCGACGAACCCTCGCGGCAGCATTTCGATGGACTGAAGCGCCACCTCGATGCCATGTCGATTCCGTATGTATTGACTCCACGGCTGGTGCGTGGACTCGACTACTACTCGCACACTGTGTTCGAGTGGGTGACCAACGAGCTGGGATCGCAGGGTGCGGTCTGCTCGGGCGGCCGATATGACGGACTCGTAACGCAACTGGGCGGCGAGCCGACACCGGCTATCGGCTGGGCGCTGGGCGAGGAACGCATCGTCGAACTGTTACGCGTGCAGGCGGTCGAAAGCGGCAATACTGCTCCCGATGTCTACCTGGTCGTCGCCGGCGCCCTGGCGGAAGCGCAGGGATTGCAACTCGCGGAACGCCTTCGGGACGCGGTCCCCGGCGTGCGTATCGAAGCCAATTGCGGCGGCGGCAGCTTCAAATCGCAGCTCAAGCGAGCGGACAAGAGCGGGGCGGCGTTTGCAGTGATTCTCGGGGATGCGGAAACCGAACGTCGCGTCGCCGGTCTGAAATCCCTGCGAGCCGAAGCGCCGCAGGGGGAATTCGCCTGGGACGACTTGCCGGTCGAACTGGCGCGCCGGCTGCCCACCTTAGAGAACAGACTGCAGAAGTAGAGCGGCGGCAGCACCGGCGCTCACGAACTCTTATCATTCATCGTGCGGATACTGGACGATCATGGTTGACGATTATCTGTCGGATCGCGAACAGGAAGAGGCGCTGCGCAACTGGTGGCGTGAGAACTGGCCCTGGATCGTCGGCGGCATCGTGCTGGGACTGGCGCTGCTGGGCGGCTGGCGTTATTGGACCAACTACCAGGTCCAGAGGGCCGCCGAAGCGGCCAACATGTACGAGCATGTGCGCTCGGCGCTGGAAAAGCAGGACATCGCCGAGGCGACCAAGTCGCTGGATTCCCTGGCAGCCAGGTTCGACAAGAGCGCTTACACCCAGCAGGGCCGTCTGCTGATCGCCAAGGCCGAGGTCGATGCAGGCAAGTACGACGAGGCGCTGGTCCAGCTGCGTGCCGTGGCTGAGAAAGCGAAGGACAAGGAGCTGGCCGATATCGCCCAGCTGCGAATCGCCCGCGTGCTGTTGCAGCAAGGCAAGCATGACGATGCATTGAACCAGCTGAAACCCGATGCGCTCGGTGCGTTCTCGGCGCCCGCCCGCGAGATTCGTGGCGATGCGCTGGTTGCGAAAGGCGACGCTGAAGGCGCTCGCGCCGAATACGCTGCGGCCCTGAGCGGCGACAATGCCGCCATCGACCGCAACCTGATCGAACTCAAATTGCAGGATGTCGGCGGCGGTTCCACACCCATGCAGACCTCGGTGACCAAGCCATGATGTCGGTGCGCTCCTCGTTTCGTCGCGTCACGCTCGGAGTGACGCTCGTTGCCGCGTTCTTCGCGATTGCCGGTTGCGATAACGACAAGGACAAGGATCCGCCGGCACAGCTCGTGGACCTCAAGCCCAAGCTCAACGTCAATCATCTGTGGAGTTCCGGCCTTGGCGGCAAATCGGAACGCCTGCGGCTCGCGCTGCGGCCGGCCGTCGTCGAAGGCGTCGTCTATGCAGCGGGCCACAAGGGGGAAGTGGAAGCGCTGCAGGTGGACAAGGGCAAGCAGTCCTGGTCGGTGAAGACCAAGCTGCCATTGTCGGCAGGCCCCGAGGTTGCCAACGGCGTGGTCGCGCTCGGATCGAGCGACGGCGACATCATCGTGCTGGATGCAGCCAGCGGTGCGCAACGCTGGAAGAAGTCTGTCGGCAGCGAAGTGCTGGCGCGGCCGCTGATCGCCAGCGATTCGGTGATCGTTCGCACCGTCGACGGCCACATCGAATCGCTCGCCTTGGCCGACGGCGAGAAGCGTTGGGCCTACGACGAACAGGTGCCGCGTCTCACGCTTCGCGGCAATGCTCCGCCGGTGCTGGCGGGCGACAAGATCATCGCCGGGTTCGACAACGGCAAGGTCATCGCACTCGACATCAAGAACGGCGATGTGCTGTGGGACACGATAGTGAACGCACCGACCGGACGCACCGAACTCGAACGCCTCGCCGACATCGACTCGCCGGTGCGTGTGATCGGCGATGACGTGTTCGTGGTCGGATTCCAGGGTCGCGTCGCCATGCTCGCTCTCGATTCGGGGCAGATCTGGTGGGCGCGCGATGCGTCCAGCTATCGTGGATTCACGACCGACGGCGACAATCTCTATCTCACCAATTCGGATAGCGAAGTCATTGCGATGCGTCGCTCCGACGGCGCCGTACAATGGG
>Ga0065707_10001080_pt1 | contig 21038 bp, 19 predicted proteins | sample SwiRhicommuniRL3_FD_59094 | JGI IMG/M metagenome (GOLD analysis project Ga0065707, IMG submission 59094) | Switchgrass rhizosphere bacterial communities from Rose Lake, Michigan, USA - RL3 v2 (version 2) | ecosystem: Host-associated > Plants > Roots > Rhizosphere > Soil | place: East Lansing...
GCCTTTCGTTCAAAGTCTACGAAAGGGTACGCCACTTATTTTCTTTTTCCACTCTTTTTGATCTTAGCTCCGATCCCGGCCGGCGCAGGCGGTTGGAAGCCTTCTGCAAGCGGCTGCGCCAGGGGAGACGGCGCAATATCAAATAAGCAATGCCTGCACCCATTACTCCTAGACCAGGTGATGCAATAATTAGGTTAATTCACCTATGCACGCCTGACCCTCTAGGCCTGCCCTCTAGGCCCCCCACGTCGAGAGGGCTATTGGGGAAGTGTATCTCACCGGCCATGTCAATGCGGAAAGTTCATTTCGGCCTACTGCCTGTTTTGCTCGTCCGACTTACCCGATCTCCGCAACCAATTGCTGGACCCTACGTCGCACTTGCCCATAAATATCGTCGGCAATTTCATCAGCCATGCCTGCGGGGTCCTTAATGTTCCAGAACGAGACCTTGCCACCTTCTTTCAAGTAAGCTGGCCACCTCTCCTTCTCTGCGATGACGATGACGAGATCGGCTGTGTCGATCATTTCAGGGACGAGTTGTCGCCTTTCTTTTTCACCGATGTCTACACCAAACTCTCTTCTAATGTACTGGACTGAACGCTGGTTCGGATAGTCGTTGAATTTTTTACTGGCCAGCTGCATTGCTGCGATTCTCTCATTGACTGCGATGCCCGCACTGTCACATTCATGCTGGGACAGCGTCTTGAAACATGCTTCCGCTACCTGACTTCTCCCAACATTGGCATAACAGACAAAGAGCACTTTCATGGAGTTTTCTTGATCTCCCAACAACTGGATTCCTGCCCACTCCGAAAAATCATCACGTTTCACACGAATCGGGAACAGTCAGTCACTTCAACGTTGGGACCGTAGTGACTTTGTGATTGAGTTAAAATAAATTTTGAGTTTATCTGCGTAGGGTTTTTTCTCTTCCGGAGTTGGTCGATAGGTAATTGGGTGATTAAGGTATAGGTTATCTCCTACATATCTTGGAAAAATGTGTAAGTGATAATGCCAAACATCCTGATTGCCGGCCGGTTCATTGTGTTGCCTAATGGAAGTCCCAGCGCACTCATAAGTTTTCTTCAAGGCTATGGCTGCTTGCTTCGAAAAATCAAAAATTTGATGGCCAATTTCTTCCGGCATATCATAAAGATTTTCTATATGCTGATTTGGGATGACTAATACGTGTCCTGGATTTGACCGCCACCATTTATTGGCAATACAGGCAGTGATCAATGTATTTTTAAATATTATGTTCTCTTCCTGACTGCCCTCCTCTGTTTCTTCGCCTCTGGCTATCCGGCAATGAGGGCAAACATAATTTTTCGGCTCATGGTTATACATAAGACTCCCAAACACCGAACTACGCAGAGCTAGCTTGCTCGAATATTCACGACGATTTTGTCACCTGCCAAAGCTGTTCCATCCTGAAAATCATATCGTCTACAGTTTCGACCCCCGGGGAGAACTGGACGTCGAACAACAATTCCGCGGCGCGAGATGGCGTGTGGCCGCCACATCTTTCGCGATTTACTCAAGAGTTCCGGTAAAGTCCGCACGGTCTTTCTCGATGGGAGCCCGGGACAATTCCACATTGGCTCGCACTAGCAGTTCAAGTTTGATGGGATCGCGGCCGGTTTCCTTCACCATCGACTTGGTTCTATCAAACATTTGTCCTACCGCGCTGATTGGAATCCCGACCGGGAACCAACTTCATGGCCGCTAAATAGCACAAGGGCGGGAGCGAAGAAAAGGACGATTAGATGCGCCCGTGCTGGGAGCGATAGACCGCCCGCCATCGCCCTTGATACGGCCCAGTCCATAATCCACCATTATCTGTGTGGATGCTCGTGTGGTACGGGGAGGGCACACTGTGCCAGGCATTGGGAATTTGCTTGATAATTTGCTTATTACTGTCGACCGCTCATGGCCCGAAGATCCCCGCTGTCACGAAGTCACAAATCATCTGTTCGTCTTGCCCGCCGCTAGATTTTCTCCCAGGAAATCAGAAACACTCCCAACAAGACCAGCAAAGTCGCGCCGATGATTCGCGCCGTGATTTTTTCCACGTCTTTCAGAAACAGCGCAGACAGTGGGAGAATAAAAAGCGACGAGCCATTGATCAGCGGCGACATTAGCGACACCCGTTCCATGCTGAGCGCGGTGTAGGCGAAGACATAGGATAGAAAGTTCATGAATCCTGCGCCGGCAAAGAGCGTGAGGCCGCCCTGGACGGAATTGCCGAGTGGTTTCTTTTCCTCGAACGCGAGGTAGACGACCGACATGGTGGCGAGCGAAGTGCTGGCGGCGATGGCCGCGCCCACAATCGGCGATTCGATTTGCAACAAGCCCAGACGAACCATGTTGTCGCGGGCGGCAAATAAAAAGGCGGCGGTCAGGGGAAACAAGAGATTGCGGGTCTGCCAGGTCTTGGCGGCGCCTTTCCAAGAGAGTGATGTGATGCCGAGCACGATGAGGAAGGTGCCGAGCAGGTTTGTCAGGGTCGGCCGTTCGTGAAGAAAAGTCACGGCGAAAAGCGTCGCAAAAAGCGGAGTGCTGTTGGTCAAGCAAGAGGTGATCGATGCGCCGAGGCGTTCCATGCCTTTGAAAATGAAAAATCGCGCGACACCGGGAACGAATATGCCAACCAGGACAAAAATGAGATTGGCCGGCGTCCATAGATCGATAGGGTCAACGAACAGGGCGACGTAAAGCCATAGAAAGAGCGAGTTGACGCCGAGGTTGGTCAACAAGCCGCGAAAATAATCGAGCGCCAACACCCCCCGATTGATGAGGATCATGGAAACAGCGAAGCAAAAGGAGGCAAAAAGAGCGAGAAGGATCGCGAGCATGACTTGGAAGGCGACCCTATCTCGTGACGATGGCCGGTTCAAATGGAAGATAAACTTTCTGCCCGCCTTGCTTCATAACGCTGCCGCCCAGTTCAGACTCTGAACCCATTTTTTCTCCCTCGGCTGCTTTGCGCCTCATTGCCGATGTGTTAGCTATGGGAAGCACTATTTCGTTGCCCGGGCGCGACTTATGGCAGAGAAAATGTTTACGCCTTCAGAGCTCTATGAAGCCTGGCCGGTGCTTTCACTTGAAGAACGGGTCGAAGGCTTCGAGTTTCTAAAGCGCGACGCTGCGGACAGTTTTTTTCTTCAGCTCGGCGCCCGGGATCGGGCGCAGCTCTTGCTCGCACTTCCGCTCGGGGAGCGCCGCTTATGGGTGCGCATGCTGGCGCCCGATGACGCGGCCGACTTGATTCAAGAAACTCCCGCCGACGAACGCGAAAATATTCTTTCACTGCTCGATGATCCCATGAGACGAGAAGTCAAGGGGTTGCTCGATTACGCCGAGGACGAGGCCGGCGGCCTCATGAACACGCGTTATTCGCGCTTGCGACCCGAAATGACGGTTGATGAAGCCATCAGTTACTTGCGGAGAGATGCGCGCGGGCGCGAGAGGACCGTCTATTACGTTTTCGTCGTGGACTCGGAGGAGCATCTTCTTGGCGTCGTCTCCTTCCGTGATTTGCTGGTCGCTCCGGGTGATCGGCTGGTACGCGAAGTTATGCGTAAGGAAGTGGTTTCAGCGCCGGAAGATTTGGATCAGGAGGCGCTTAGCAAGCTCTTCATGCGCCATCACCTCTTGATGATGCCCATTGTCGATGCGGCGGGGCGAATTAAAGGCGTAGTCAATTTGGACGATATCGTCGACGTCGTTCAAGAGGAAGCGACGGAAGACATCCAGAAACTCGGCGCGGTCCAGGCCCTTGAGGAGCCTTATTTGGAGGTTCCGCTGTTGCGGATGATACGCAAACGCGCCGGTTGGCTGGCTGCGCTGTTCTTTGGGGAGATGCTTACCGCGACCGCCATGAGCCAGTTCGAGGCCGAAATTGCCCGCGCGGTGGTTCTGGCGCTATTTGTCCCGCTGATCATCAGCAGCGGCGGCAATTCGGGCTCCCAGGCGACCACGCTGGTCATTCGTGCCATGGCGCTCGGGGAAGTTCGGCTGCGCGACTGGTGGCGTGTCATACGGCGAGAAATTTTCACCGGCTTTGGGTTAGGGCTGATATTAGCGACCATCGGACTCGCCCGGATTTTGCTTTGGCAAGGGCTTTTCGACGCCTACGGCGAACATTACTTTCTCGTCGCGCTGACAGTCGCGTTCAGTTTGGTTGGCGTCGTATTGTGGGGCGCGGTCGCCGGTTCCATCTTGCCGTTTATCCTGCGCGCTCTGGGTTTCGACCCCGCAAGCGCGTCGGCGCCGTTTGTGGCCACTCTGGTCGATGTCACCGGCTTGGTGATCTATTTTACCATTGCTGCGATCCTGCTGCAGGACACCTTGCTCTAGTCCAGTCTACTTAGACGCGGCTTTCTCGGAATGCCGCTCGCATGTTCGAACTATCCTGCGTTGAGGTGGTCTTTCTCGTCTGTTTGGATTGCGATATGATTTTTGGCGCTGCTTGAAATTGCTATGACCGAATCAAGAAAAAACCTTGTCGAAAGGCTTTCCACTTGCATCGACCCTGCGCGGATTTCCATCGAGCCTGCGCTGCTCGATGAGTTGTCTTGGGATGCTTTGAGTGAGGGTCGGATGCATCCGCGCCGTCGCCCTGAGGTGCACGCGCCGCTTTGTGCCGCACGTCCGGAGACGACCGAGGAGGTGCGCCGCATCGTTCAGTTTGCCAACCAGGAAAAGATCGCATTGGTCCCCTTCGGCGGAGGCTCGGGGCTCATGGGCGGGGCTTTGTCGATTCGCCCATGTGTGTCCGTCGATTTGCGTCACATGAACCGGATTCTCGAAATCGATAAGCCATCGCGTTCCGCCCGCGTACAACCTGGAATCGTGTTGGAAGCTTTGGATCAAGAATTGAATCAAGCCGGTCTCATTCTAGGCCACGATCCCTGGACGGTTCCCGTGGCGACAATCGGCGGGGCGATTTCGACCAACAGCGTGGGTTATCGCGCCGGCATCTACGGTTCCATGGGCGAACAGGTTTTGGGTTTGGAAGTCGTGTTGCCTAACGGGGAAATTCTGCGCACGCGCGCTGTTGCCAAACACTCCGCCGGCTTGCATCTTAATTTTCTTTTCATCGGTGGTGAAGGCTGCTTTGGCATTATCACGGAAGCAACCGTTCGAGTCTTTCCCGAGCCGGGCGCTCGGGTTTTCCTCGGTTATCTTTTTCCTTCCTTCGAATCCGGCTACTTCGCGATCCAGCAAATGTTCGACCAGCGGTTGCGGCCGGCGCTGCTCGACTTCGGCGACGATGAAGACAAACATGAGCCCGGAGCGCTACTGTACCTTGTCTTTGAAGGAACCGAAGACATCGTCGCCGCGGAAGCGGCACTGTCTGCAAAAACTTGCGCGGCGCATGGCGGCGAGGCTTTGGACGAACAGGAACCGCGACAGTTTTGGCGCGAGCGCCACGCCATCGCCCGGCAGTTCGCGCGTCACCGGCGCCAGCGCAGAGACCGCGGCCGCGACGGCGTTTACCGGGATTGGATTCATATCGCTTTGCCCGCATCGCAGGTTCTCGAATATCGGAAACGGGCGCAGCAGGTGACTCAGAGCCGCGGCGTCAGACTTCAGGAAAGCGGTCTTTGGGTGCAGCCTGAACTTTTTTCCATGCGACTGGGTATAGAAGATGGCGTCACGCCGAATGCCCGGCTGGTCCTTCAGGAAACGGTTGAAGATTTACTGCGCCTGGCCCAGCAGTTCGGCGGCTCGATGGAATACACCCACGGTGTCGGTATCAAATTGGCGTCGCTAATGGCCGAAGAGCATGGTTATGGTCTTGAGGTGATGCGACAATTAAAGCGAACGCTCGATCCTAACAATATCTTCAATCCTGGAAAGTTAGCCCTGTGATGGGCGAATCACAAGGAGTTGAGGAGACGGCATGGTTGAATTCGTCGGGGTAGGGATCGGCGACATGCCGTCCTGTCGGGGAATCTGTAAAGAGCTTAATTGATTCGAGATTGTCGCGAGACGCGCTTGCCGTGGCGGGGCATGAATTTCAAGCGTGCGAGAACAGTCGTACCAGCTTTTGACAACGGCAATAAATCGAGATAAGTAAAGCCTATAAGGGTTTGTCGCCGGAGTGAATGAGTCAGAACCTAAATCATTTTCAATCCTCAGCATTCGGTAGAGAAATGCACCTAAACGGGTGCATTTTTTTTAGCCCAGGGAGCGTAAGTTGCAAGCACAAATCGAGATTTTGGCGTCGTTACAGACTGTTGATCGAGAAATAAAAGAACAAACGGATCGCAAAAAGGACCTGCTCGCTCAACTCGATGCCAAAGAAAATGAGATTCGAGCCAAGAAACACGAAATTGCTGTGTTAGCCGCCAGTTTTTCTGAAAAGGAAAAACTCCGGTTGGAGAAGGATCGATTTTTCCAAGACGAAGGCAAGAAGGCGGTGGACAAGCGTATGCGCATGAACCGCATTAAGAACGTCAAGGAGTTGCAGGCGCTGCAACGCGAAATCGATCTAATGAGACACGGCAACGGAGAGCTTGAAGAAGAGCTGATTAGGATCATGCAGGAGATCGACGCCATCAAAGGGCAAATGCAAGTCAAGGGATCGGAAATGGCGGCGATGCAAGAGGAATGGAACAATAAGCAGAAAGCGCTGGAAGAGCAGATTCATAACATCGACGACGCCGTGTCGAAGGCGGCGACGCGTCGACAGACTATCGCAGCTCAAATAGCTGGCGACCTCATCTCCCGTTACGAGTTGATCTTTTCACGGCGCGGTGGCACTGCGGTTGTTGAAGTCAGCGCGGGCATATGCCAGGGCTGTTTCATGAACATTCCGCCGCAGCTGTGGAATGAAATCAGCAGGAAAGAGAAACTTCATCTCTGTCCGAGCTGTCAGAGAATTCTTTTCATCAGGCCCGCAGAGGAGCTCAAATCGGCCTAATCCTCGGAGTTTTTTCCCACACGGGGTTGTTAGCGATTTAAAAGCCAGTTTGTTGTATCAGTTTTATTCGTATCGTATCCTTCATGTCCGTTGCGAGATGAATTAATTGCCCCGACCCGCTGGCCAGGCTTGGAATCGACCAGGGGGCTCAAGCGCACTATCTCGGGCTAGAGTGGATCAAGCGATTGCTCTTCGCGCTCACGCGCGAAGGGAGGAAAGTCCGGACTCCGCAGGACAGGATGGCCGTTAATGGCGGCCCCGGGTGACCGGGGGAAAGTACCACAGAAAATATACCGCCTGCCGCTTCGGCGGCCGGTAAGGTTGAAATGGCGAGGTAAGAGCTCACCGGTTCGCCAGTGATGGCGAACGCATGGCAAACCCCATCCGGAGCAAGGCCAAATAGGAGGGCAGGGTGGTCCGCCCATAACCCTCGGGTAAGGCCGCTCGACCCTTTGAGCAATCACAGGGCAAGATGAATGATCGCTGTGGCTTTTGTTATGAGCCACGACAGAATCCGGCTTATCGATCCACTTTAGCCCACTCTGCGCAGCAACAGGTTTCCAGTTTTACACCTCAGTGCGCATCAATCACCAACGGTTGATAGCAAATCCAACGACTTTTGATTTTCAGATCAAATTTCGCGTCGCCTTGGTGCCCAAGCTCGCGCCAGCTCATTGAACGTTGCGCCGCACAAATCTTTCTTCAAATGCGTCCGCTATCGCGCCAGATCATACCCCCGCTAAATCTAAAAAAACCCCGTAATTTCCGAATCATTTTTGTTGACAGGTGGGGTGTAGCAAGCTATAAGTGGCGCTTAGTGGGAAGGAGTGGGATAGCTATCTTCATTAGTTTCTCCCTCCGTCATCGCAAACCATGTTTCGCGGCAGCTTTGAACACACGTTGGATAATAAGGGACGNTTGAGCATCCCCGCCAAATTTCGCGATGTGCTNGTCGGCAAGGGCGATGAACGCATTGTCCTGACCAATTTTGTNATTGATGGGCAGCGNTGCCTTGATGTCTATCCGATCGATGCGTGGATCACGTTTGAGGAAGATATCCGCAGGAAGCCCAAATTTGATCCGCGCGTTGTCAAGTTCCAAAATTATTATTTGGGGTCCGCATGTGAATGCAGCTTGGATACCCATGGGCGAATTTTGATTCCACCGGTCTTGAGAAAATACGCCGATCTCAAACGCGATGTCGTGCTGGTTTCCGCGTTGGAGAAGTTTCGAGTGTTGGACCGGGACGCGTGGCGGAAAATTTTTGCCGAAGCGGAAGACAAGCTTATGCAGGACCCGGATTTTCTCGGCGACTTGGGGTTATGACGGCGCAAACGTAACAACTCAGTCGGGGCGAAAGGAGCGGAACGAATGCTGGCGCGAAAACCCATTCAAGATATCTCGGTGATCGACTTGACCGGTGATATCGATTTTCGTGAAATGATTCGAATCAAAGACGTGATCGGATCGTTGATCGAAAAGGATCGGACCAAAGTGGTGCTCAATCTCAAATCGGTCGATCATATCAACTATTTGAGCATCGGTCTTCTGCTCGAGCGCCTCAAGCTCCTGCGCAATCTCAACGGGGATCTAAAGCTCGCGGGGATGAGTCCGTTTCTGCGCGATATTTTCAGAGTCGTCGGTATGGACCGCTTCTTTGAGGATTATACATCGCTCGAGGACGCCATCGAGAGTTTCGATGACGACTGGGAGGGTGACGGAACAAGCCACTAAGACGTTGTTTGCGCACGTCTCCGTTCTGACTCGAGAAGTGGCCGAATGGCTCCAGCCGGAGCCGGGCAAGCGCTACCTGGACGGTACGGTGGGCGGCGGAGGCCACGCCGAGGAGATTCTCATCAGGAGCAGTCCGGATGGGCGGGTTTTAGGGCTGGACAGGGATAACGAGGCGATAATCGCGGCTGAAGAGCGGTTGCACCGCTTCGGGCAGCGTTTCATGGCGCGCCGGGCGAGCTTCGTTGAGGCAAAAGACGTTCTAGCTGAGATCGGCTGGGAAGCTATCGACGGTGTCCTTTTGGATTTAGGACTTTCATCTCATCAGATCGACACCCCTGACCGGGGCTTTAGCTTTCGTGCGTCAACACGGCTCGACATGCGCATGGATCGGCGACAATCGCTGGACGCTTACCGGATCGTCAACTCCTATCCCGCTGATGAGCTGGAGCGGATCTTTCGCGATTACGGTGAAGAGCCGAGCGCTCGCCGGCTCGCGCAAGCGATTGTCGATGAAAGAGGTCGAAGAGCGATTCAATCGGCTGAGGAGCTTGCCGGCATCATTCAAGCCGTGAAGCGAGGCGGCCGGCGCGACCATCATCCGGCGACGCAGGTTTTTCAAGCGCTCAGAATCGCCGTCAATCAAGAGCTGCAGCATCTCGAAAGTTTTATGGAGAGGGGATTTGAAATCCTAAGACCCAAAGCGCGTATGGCGGTCATTTCATTTCATTCATTGGAGGATCGGATCGTGAAACGCGCTTTCCATAAATGGAGCCGCGCGTGCATTTGTCCGCCGCGCGCTCTTCGCTGCCAGTGCGGCTGGAGCCAAAAGGTGAAATTGCTCAGCAAAAAACCGATCGTGCCTTCGGCCGATGAAATTCACAGCAACCCGCGCGCGCGCTCGGCGAAACTGCGGGTTGTGGAAAGAATATAACGCATCCCATGGCTGCTGCTGCCGGTGCACAAACGCGCGTTGTTCCGCCGCGCGCCAAACGCGAAAAAAGACTCGCGCGCAAGGATCGCGCCGTGCGGCGGCGCGGGCTGTTTGGCGTTGTCCTGCTGGCGCTCGGCTTGATCGGTTTGGTCTGGCTGCACGTTTGGTTGCGGCTGCAAGTTGTCCAGGTGGGCTACGTGCTCTCGACCACGAGTAAATTGCAGAACCGCCTCGAACAGGAAAATCGCGAACTGAAAATTGAATTGGCAACCATGACTTCGCCGGATCGTTTGGAAGCGCTCGCGCGCCGACGCCTGGGACTCAAGCAGCCGGAGAAAGGTCAGGTCGTCATTCTCCCATGAGACGCCCCATAAGACGAAACCAAAATCGACTCGGTGTCGCGAAGATTTTGTTTTTAGTTTTGTTCTTGCTGATCGGCGGGCGTGCCATTCAGTTGCAAATGCTACAAGGGGACAAGCTCATGCGGCTTGGCCAGCGCCAGCATTTGAAAGAATGGATTGTGCTGCCCAAGCGCGGCGCTTTGTTCGACCGTGCCGGCGAACCGTTGGCCTTGAGCATGGAGGCGCAATCCGTGTACGTGCGGCCGCATCGAATTAACGATCCCGGCAAATTGAGTCAGTCTTTGGCGCGCATTCTCAATATGCGTGCGTCCGAAGTGAAAGAAAAGATTACGACCGAGAAGCCTTTTGTTTGGGTGCGACGCCAGATCTCTTCGGCGGAGGCGGAAAAAATCCAAGCGCTCAACGCCGAGGGCATCGGCATGTTCTACGAACCCAACCGTCACTACCCGCAGGGCCAGTTAGCGGGTCAACTGATCGGTTTTGTCGGGCGCGATTCCGAAGGGCTCGAAGGCTTGGAACTGAAGTACAACGATTATATCCGCGGCGAGACGGGCTCGTCGGTGACCGAGCGCGACGCGCTCGGCCGGCGCGTGCTGGTTCAGGGAGTTGAAGGGCTGCATATGCCGCCCGGTAGCGATATCCACTTAACCCTCGATACGTCAATCCAGCATATGGCGGAAAAGGAGCTTGAAGCTTCAATTCTGAAATATCGCGCCAAGGCGGGTGTCGCGGTTGTCGTTGAGCCGTTTACCGGAGAAGTGCTCGCATTGGCGAACTATCCATCGTTCGATCCGAATAACTATGCAAAACAGACCGCCGATCAGCGCCGTAATCGCGCGGTGACGGATAGTTTCGAACCGGGCTCGACATTTAAAACCGTTCTTGCCGCGGCGGCGCTGGAAGAGGGCGTTGTCGGAAAGGACGATCTATTTTATTGTGAGATGGGTAAGTATCCGTATGCAGGGAAAATCATCCATGACACGCACCCCTATGGTTGGTTGCCTTTTTCAAAAATTCTACAGGTGTCGAGCAATATCGGATTTACCAAGGTCGCCGAGAAACTCAAGAAGGACCGATTTTTTAAATACATCGAAAAATTTGGCTTCGGGCAGGTGACCGGGATCGACGTGCCGGGAGAAGTCCCCGGTCTTTTGCGCAAGCCGGAGAAATGGTCGGCGGTGGATCTGGCGACCCACGGTTTTGGCCAGGGGCTCTCGACGACACCGATGCAACTCGTTATGGCCTATGCCGCGATCGCCAATGGCGGTTTTCTCATGCGGCCCTTCGCGGTGCGGCGCGCGGTCAGTCCCACGGGAGAAGTCTTGTTGGAAAACCAACCGCATGTGGTGCGCCGCGTCATCTCCGAGAAAACGGCGACGCTTTTGGCGTCGATGCTGCAAGACGTGACGACCGAAGGCGGCACAGGTGTGATGGCCAACGTCGATGGTTTTGACGTGGCGGGAAAGACCGGCACCGCGCAAAAAGCCGATCCGGTACACGGCGGTTATGCGGCAAGAAAACGAGTGGCTTCTTTTGTCGGCTTCGTCCCGGCAAACAGGCCGCGCTTGGTTGCCCTGGTGCTTATCGATGAGCCGGAAGTGAATGTCTACGGCGGCGTGGTGGCGGCGCCGGTTTTCCGTAACATCGCACAGGGCGCTTTGCGTCACCTCGCGGTCGCGCCTCAGAAGGCGGCGCCGATTCCGGTCGCGCCGGTTCCGCAGGAGTCTGGCGCGCGCCAAGTTGTCAAAAGGCCGCCTACCCGTGTGGACAACGACGGAGCGGAGTCAACCCCGGACTTCGTTGGCTTGAGTCTCCGTGAAGCTTTGGAAAAAGCCCAATCGTTAAGAGTTAAAGTCCGGCTACAGGGGAACGGTTACGTCATAAAACAGGCCCCGGCGGCGGGCAATCGTTGGAACGAAGAGGGGATCCTGGTTCTGAGTTTGCAGGGCTAGCGGAAATGCGTGTCAGGGACTTTCTCAAAATCGATGCGATCGAAAACGTAGATGGCGATCTCGATCAGGAAATCAGCGGGCTTTCCTACGATTCTCGCAGGGTTTTACCCCGAGAGGTTTTTTTTGCGGCCTCAGGTGAAAAAGCCGATGGTCATGAATTCATCTTCGAAGCCGTCAAGCGAGGTGCCGCGGCGGTGGTATTCTCGCGCGCAGGCGATTGGCCGCGGGCGGCGGCGGCCGTGCGAGTCAAGGACGTCCGGCGGTCCATGGGATTGTGGGCGGCACATTTCCACGGCCGGCCAAGCGAGCGGATCCGGCTCGTCGGAGTAACCGGCACGAATGGCAAAACGACGCTCACCTATCTGATCGAATCAATACTCGAAGCCGCGGCGATAAAAGCGGGTGTGATCGGGACTATCAACTACCGCTACGGCGGGCGCGAACTTCCTTCGCACCATACGACGCCCGAGTCGCCCGACTTGCAAGCACTGATCGATGTGATGGCGCGTGCCGGCGTCGAGGCGGTCGCCATGGAGGTATCCTCACATGCGCTGGCGCAGGAGAGAGTGCGGGGCCTGGAGTTCGACGTTGGCGTCTTTACGAATCTATCCCGCGATCATCTCGATTACCATCGCGACATGGACGAATATTTTTTGGCCAAGGCAAAGCTCTTCACCGATTATCTGCAGGCCAGCCGAAAGCAGCGCAAAGCCGCGGTGATTTATGGCGAAGACCCGCGCGGACGACAATTGATCGAGCGCCTGCGCTCGAGCGATTTTGACTTGTGGGGCTACGGCGATGGCAAAGAGTGGGACGTGCATCCGCTCGACGTCAAGCAAGATGTCGGCGGTCTGCGCGGCGTCATCCAAGCGAGGGAACGAATTCTTGAGATCGACTCCCGGCTTATCGGCGCAGCGAATCTACAAAATATTCTGGGCGCCGTCGGGGTTGGACGGGCGCTCGGAATCGAGACGGACGTGATTGCTCGGGGGATCAATCAACTCAGGTCCGTTCCCGGACGGCTCGAGAAGATCGTGAACGATCGCGGTATTGCGATTCTCGTCGACTACGCGCATTCACCCGATGCGCTCGAAAAAGTACTCGGCGCGGTTCGGCCGCTGACCCAGGGAAGGGTTGTCTGTGTTTTCGGCTGTGGCGGCGACCGCGATCGCGGCAAGCGTCCCTTGATGGGTGAAATGGCCGCGCGCTTGGGTGACTTCGTCGTGCTCACCTCGGATAACCCGCGCACCGAGGACCCGCTGGCGATTCTTGACGAGGTCGAAGCGGGCGTACAAAGAGCCGGATTAAAAAAATTCGAGGTCTCCGGCCTTTCGTCCGGGGTCCGCGAAAGCGGACTTGGGCGCGGCTACGTTGTCGAGGCCGATCGTCGAAAAGCTATTGGCATCGCCATCAAGTCGGCGTCAGCGGGCGATGTGGTCTTGATCGCCGGCAAGGGCCATGAGGATTACCAAATCTTGGGTAAAAGCAAGATTCATTTTGATGATCGGGAAGTCGCTCGCCAAGAGTTGGGCTGGCAAGCGAGCGCATAACGGCCGGGGATGGGATGGAGCAAGGTAGAAATTCTCGCGGCCACGGGCGGCAGAGTCCTGCGCGAGGGGCGGGCAACGCGTTTCGGAGAAATCGTGACCGATTCAACCAAGGTTAGAACAGGATCCGTTTTCATCGCCCTGAAAGGCGAGCGCCACGACGGTCACCGCTTTATCCCGGACGCGCTGCGGCGCGGCGCCGCCTGCGTCATCGCGGAGCGCGCGATGCCCACTGCCGGATTTCGTAAAAGCACCGTGGTCACGGTTCGCGATACGCTCAAAGCTTTGGGTGATCTGGCGCATTATCGGCGCGAGCAATTTAGCCCGAAAGTTTTGGCCATCACCGGTTCGAACGGCAAAACGACCACCAAGGAGATGATTGCCGCTATTCTCGAGGAAGCTGCTTTCGGACGCGAGCGCCTGCGCGGCAGGATTTTGAAGACCGAGGGTAATTTCAATAATCTGGTCGGCCTTCCGCTGACACTTTTACGACTACGGCCGCGCGACAAAGTGGCCGTCGTCGAGCTCGGCACGAACCATCCCGGTGAAATCCAGCGCCTCGCGGAGATCGCGGACCCGGACGGCGGCATCATCACCTCCGTGGCCGCGGCGCATCTCGAAGGTCTCAAAAGTTTGGCCGGCGTGGCGCGGGAAAAGGGGGCACTCTACAAGAACGTTCGCGCCGACGGCGCGATCGCCGTCAACGTCGACGATACGCGGGTTAAAAAGCTTGCCGTCCGCTACCCCGGGAAAAAGATCACCTACGGCAAACGCGGTGTGGTGCGCGCGCGATCCTGGCGCCTGCGCGGCACGAGCGGAATGCTGTTTACGCTTTTGGCCGGCCGTGAGAGCCGCACCGTGCGGCTTAATTATCTCGGCGAACATAATCTGTCCAACGCGCTCGGCGCGGCGGCCTTGGCGCTCGGCGCCGGCGTGAAGCTTGACGCGATTTGCCGCGGACTGGAAAAGGCAAAGCCGTTTTCCATGCGCATGCAGATCGAAGAATGGCAAGGCATCGGCGTCATTAACGATGCGTACAACGCCAACCCCGCTTCGATGAAAGCTGCGCTTGCGGCCCTCGCGGAAATCCCATGCCGCGGCAGGCGCATCGCCGTGCTGGGCGACATGTTTGAGCTCGGCCGTCATGCTGTCGCCGAGCATCGCGCGTTGGGCAAAGTCGCGGCCGTTAGGGCGGTGGATCACCTGTATCTGCTCGGGGATCAGGCCGGCGAGGTGCGCCGGGGCGCTTTGCGGGGCGGCATGCGGCCAGAGCAAGTTACGATCGGCGAGAATCCTGGGGATCTCGGCGCGCAATTGCGCGCGACGGTGAAACGCGGCGATTGGCTGCTTTTCAAAGGCTCGCGGGGCATGAAAATGGAGCAAGTTTTAGCGGCGCTCAGGCGCGGAAGGTCATAGGAGATTGGGTTTGTTATATTACCTTTCGTTTCCTCTCTCGACGACTTATTCGGGTTTCAATGTCTTTCGCTACATCACGTTTCGCGCCGCCATGGCGGCGTTGCTGGCGTTGCTCATTTCGTTTCTTCTAGGCCCGTGGTTGATTCGCACATTGACGCAAAAGCAAATTGGCCAACAGATTCGCGATGACGGTCCGGCCTCCCATGCCGCCAAGGCCGGAACGCCGACGATGGGCGGCGCTTTGATCATTTTGGCGCTGTTTTTTTCGACGATTCTGATGGCCGACATTGCTAACCGCTACGTCCTGCTCGCGCTCATCGCCACCCTCGGCACGGGTGTGGTGGGCTTTGCCGACGATTACCTCAAACTTAGCCGTCAAAATAGCCGGGGACTTTCACCGCGCGGCAAATTGCTTGGCCAATTTCTCGTGGCGTTCGTGGTGGCGCTCGCACTGTATTTTCAGCCGCGTTTTAGCACCGAGATCGCCGTGCCGTTTATCAAGACCTTTCGTTTCGATCTTGGGCTCTTTTACATTCCGTTCGCCATGCTGGTGATCGTGTGCACTTCGAACGCCGTCAACTTGACCGACGGTCTGGACGGCTTGGCGATTGGCCCGGTCATGGTTGCCGCGGGAACCTACGCGGTCATCTCCTACGTGACCGGCCATTTGAAGCTTGCCGAATATCTGCAAATACCCTACGTCGCCGGAGTCGGCGAGTTGAGTGTGTTCTGCGCCGCGGTCGTCGCCGCCGGATTGGGCTTTCTTTGGTACAACGCCTACCCCGCGCAAATGTTCATGGGCGACGTCGGCTCGCTCGCGCTGGGCGCGGCACTGGGAGTCGTCGCCGTGATGACCAAGAATGAAATTCTTTTGATCATCGTCGGCGGCGTGTTCGTCATCGAAGCGTTGTCCGTCATTTTTCAGGTGGCTTTCTACAAGATCCGGCGCAAGCGGGTTTTTTTGATGGCGCCCATTCATCATCACTACGAGCTCAAAGGCTGGAAAGAACCGCAAATCATCGTGCGCTTCTGGATCATCTCGTTTATCTGCGCCGTCATCGGCTTGAGCACCTTGAAACTGCGTTGAAAATACCCATGGCCAATGGACCTCAAAGGCAAAAACTTTTTAGTGATCGGGTTGGCGCGTACCGGTCTCGAGTGCGCGCGCTTTCTCGCGCAACGGGGTGCCGGCGTGTTGGTTAGCGATCAGCGCAGCCGGGTGGATCTCAAACCGGGGATCGAAAGTCTCGCTGGCCTTGCGGTGGATTATCGTTTGGGCGGTGAACAAACGCGCTGGCTCGACGGCGTCGACTACGTTGTTCCGAGTCCCGGAGTGCCGCAGGACAATGTGTTGCTGAAACAAGCCGTCGCGCGGGCGATTCCGGTTCTCAGCGAAATCGAGCTTGCCTGCCGTTTTTTCCCCGCGCCGATAGTCGCGATTACCGGCACCAACGGGAAGAGCACGACCACGACATTGATCGGCGAGATGCTTAAGGCGAGCGGAAAGAGGACTTTTATCGGCGGCAATCTCGGCACCCCGTTTGTCGGCTCGCTCGATCAAAGTTGGGATTGGGGCGTGCTTGAAATCAGCAGTTTTCAGCTTGAGTGGATTAGCGAGTTTCGCCCGCGCGTTGCTGTCATGCTCAACGTCACCGAGGACCATTTGGACCGCTACCGCAGTTTTGCCGATTACGGCGCCGCCAAGGAGCGCATCTTCCAGGCGCAAACGGGCGCCGACGCGGCGATCCTCAACCGCGACGATCCATTGGTTTGGCCAATGCGCCATCGCATCAAGGCGCGCGTGACCTCCTTCGGATTTTCGGAGACATCGACGGGAGTATTTCCGGCCGGTGCGGAGATCATCTGGCGCGACAGCGACAGGGAAGAACGCTTTTCGCTTCGGCGCGCGAGGCTGCAGGGCGTGCACAACCTGGAAAATATGATGGCGGGAATCGCGGCAGCGAAGTGCGCCGGTGTCGATAACGCCGTCATTCAGGAGACTTTGGAAAATTTCTCCGGGCTCGAGCACCGACTCGAGCTGGTCCGCGAAAAAGACGGCGTGCGTTACTATAACGATTCCAAAGGCACCAATGTCGGCGCGGTGGTGAAATCGCTCGCAAGCTTCACCGAGCCGGTGATTTTGCTCGCCGGGGGCGTGGACAAGGGCGGCGCTTATGCGCCATTGGCAGAGGGCATCAAGCAGAAAGTTCGCCGCCTGGTGTTATTCGGCGCGGCCAAGGGAGTCATCGCGCGCGCCCTGGGATCGCTTACCGAAACGGTCATCGTCGACGACCTTCAATCGGCGGTGCGTGACGCGGCGGCACACGCCCGCGCGGGCGACGTGGTGTTGCTCTCGCCAGCTTGTTCCAGTTTTGACCAGTTTCGTAACTATGCCGAGCGCGGCAATGTTTTCAAAACTTTGGTACGGCAATTATGAGAGACGGTTTGGCTGTCGATAAATGGATGCTGCTCGCGGTGGCGGGCTTGCTGGCGCTGGGAATGACGATGGTCTTGAGCACCAGCTACCTCCACTCCCAGGAGCGTTACGGTGACGGCACTTATTTTTTTCGCAAACAACTGGTAGCCATGGCTGCCGGCATGATCGCCTTGGTTACCTGTGCGATCGTGCCATCGACGCTTTATCGCCGCTTTGCCTATCCCCTGCTGGCCGTCAGTTTCATCATTCTCATTATGGTCCTCGTCCCGAGTATCGGTGTGAGTCGCGGCGGCGCGCGGCGCTGGATCCCGTTTCCGGGCTTTGTGTTTCAGCCGTCCGAATTGGCGAAGCTCTCGGTCGTGTTCTATCTGGCCCACTCCATGGCGAAGAAAGAGGAATTGATCCGGACTTTTTCGGTGGGCGTCTTGCCGCACTTGATGGTTGGCGGTGTGTTTGCCGTCCTGCTCTTGCTCGAACCGGACTTTGGCACTGCGCTTATTCTGACGACGCTTCTCTATTTTATGCTTTTTATCGGCGGCGTGAGGGTGCGGCATCTGCTGGCCACTGCCTTGTTGGCCTTGCCGGTCCTGGCCTACGTCATGATGACGGCCGAGTACCGCCTGCGCCGCCTGATGACCTTTGTCGATCCGTGGAGCGATGCCACGGGCAGCGGCTTTCATATCATTCAATCGTTGATCGCCTTTGGCTCGGGCCAGCTGCTGGGTCGCGGGCTCGGCGAAAGCCGCCAGAAACTTTTCTATTTGCCGGAAGCCCACACGGATTTTATTTATTCGGTGATCGGCGAAGAATTGGGGTTGCTAGGCGCTTTAGTCGTATTGGCGCTTTTCGGCGTGATCATCGTGCGCGGTCTTCGGCTGACGGCTAAGATCGAAGAGCCCTTCGATCAGTACCTGGCCTTCGGCTTGACCGTGCTGCTTGGCCTGCAGGCGTTGATTCACATGGGCGTGGTGATGGGATTGATGCCGACCAAAGGATTGGTGTTGCCGTTTATCAGCTACGGCGGTTCGGCCATGGTGATCAATTTGATGGAGGCGGGGATTTTACTGGGTCTCTCACGCCGGAGGCTCTAGATGCGCGTGATTTTCGCCGGCGGGGGAACCGGCGGGCATTTGTTCCCCGGGCTGGCTGTGGCGCGGGCATTTCAGCGGCGCGATTCGTCAGTAGAAATTTTGTTTATCGGCACGGCACAGGGAATCGAGTTTCGCGTGTTACCTAAAGAAGGATTTCAGCTGGAAACTCTGGAAGTCAAGGGAATAAAAGGCAGGGGGCTGCGCGGCTGGCTCGACGCCGCGCGCCGGGTCCCGGCGGGGTTGTTGCGTTCCTTGGCCATTATCAGAAAATTTCGCCCCGACTGCGTGATCGGCCTGGGCGGCTATGCCTCGGGACCGGCGCTGCTTGCCGCCCGGCTGCTCGGCGCGCGCTGCGCCATCATGGAGCAGAATCTTCGCCCCGGCTTCACCAACGAGCTGCTCGGCCGCTTTGTTCACAAAGTTTTTACTTCCTATCCCCGGAGCGCCGAGTTTTTTCCGGGCGCCCATGTGATCGAAACGGGCAACCCGGTGCGCTGGCAAAAGCTTCCCGCCGTCGCCAGGCGCGACAAATTTTCTCTACTCGTTTTCGGCGGCAGCGCGGGAGCTCGGCGGATCAATTACGCCGTCGTCGACGCCCTCAAGACTTTGGCCGATGTCCAAGGCGAATTGTTTATCACCCATCAAACCGGCGCGTTGGACTTCGCGGCGATCAAAGCGGCCTACGCTTCATTGCCGTTCGAAGCGGCAGTGACGCCGTTTATCGAAGCCATGGACGAGGCGTACGCCATGGCCGATTTGGTCCTTTGCCGCGCCGGCGCCACCACGGTGGCGGAGCTCACGGCCTTCGGCAAGGCGGCGATTTTGGTGCCGTATCCCTACGCAATTTATGATCATCAACGGGGTAACGCACAGGCGCTGCAAGAAAAAGGCGCCGCCGAGATGATTTTGGACCAGGACCTGAACGGCAAGGTATTGGCGGAAATAATCCGCGGCTATCTGTCCGATCGCGGACGGATCACGCGTACGGCGGACGCGGCGCGCGCGCTCGGGAGACCGGACGCGGCCGCGCGGATTGTCGATGAATGTTATGCGCTGGCGCAGGGCTAGCGGTTTGGGCGTGGCACTGCTTCTATGCTGCACAAGAAACACAAAATTCATTTCGTCGGGATCGGCGGCATCGGCATGAGCGGGATCGCCGAGGTGTTGTTGAACTCGGGCTACGCGGTAAGCGGCTCCGACCTCCTGGAGAGCGACGCCACACGCCGGCTTCGCTCGCTCGGCGCGCGCGTGTTTGTCGGACACGAAGAGGACAATTTGGCAAAGGATCTGTCCGTCGTGGTGATTTCCACCGCCGTGAAATACTCCAATCCGGAGGTGCTTGAAGCGCGTCGCCGCCATATCCCGGTGATCCCGCGCGCGGAAATGCTTGCCGAGCTGATGCGCATGAAATACGGGGTCGCGATCGCCGGTAGTCACGGCAAAACCACGACGACTTCGATGATCGCTGCGGTCTTGAGCGGCGCGGGCCTCGATCCGACCATGGTGATCGGCGGGCGGGTGCGCATGTTCGGCGCCAACGCGAAAATGGGGCAGGGCGAGATTTTGGTCGCGGAAGCGGATGAGAGCGACGGTAGTTTCCTGCTGCTTTCGCCGATCATCGCGGTGGTGACGAACATCGACAAGGAACACATGGATTTCCATCGGACCATGGAGCGGCTCCATGAAAGTTTTCTCGCTTTCATAAACAAGATTCCTTTTTACGGCTTGGCCGTGCTCTGCGTTGACGACACTCCGGTGCGTGGCCTTATTCCCAAAGTTCGAAAACGCTTTACGACGTACGGCTTGTCGCCGGAGGCGGACTTTTCGGCGCAAGAGCTCAACCCTACGCCGTCAGGGATCGAATGCACCGTGATTCATCGGGACAGGCCGCTTGGCAAGTTGCGCCTGCATCTACCCGGACGCCATAGCGCGACCAACGCGCTCGCGGCGGTGGCGGTCGCCCACGAATTGGAAATTCCATTCTCCCGCGTCGCCGAGGCGCTCGATGCATTCACCGGCATTCACCGGCGATTTGAAGTGAAGGGCGAGCCCGGCGGCATCTTGGTGATCGACGATTATGGTCATCACCCAACCGAGATACGCGCGACCATCGGCGCGATACGCGACAGCTGGAAGCGGCCGCTGACGGTGATCTTTCAACCGCACCGCTTCACGCGCACCAAGGATTTGTTCGATGAGTTTTTAACCGCCTTCGAAGGCGCGGACCGGCTCGTGTTGACCGAAATCTATTCCGCCGGCGAAGACCCGATTCCCGGTGCAAACGGAGAGGCGCTCTATCAGGCGATCAAGCGCAAGGGCCATCTGGACGTGGAATTTATTCCCGACAAAAACGATATCGTCGCGCGGCTCGCCGGCCAACTCGCGAGCGGCGACGTGGCGTTAACCCTCGGCGCCGGCGACATTCACAAGGTCGGGGAAGCTTTGGTCGAAAGGCTTCAATGAAGAGCCGGATTAATGGAGTGCTGGAGTGATGGAATGCTGGGGATTCAGCGGCGGCCCACGGGCCTTCGACTCCGCCGCGGCGTTGGCCATGACTGAAGGGTATAGCGAATCTGCGCTGGCGCGGGAGTTGAAAGCGATTTCCGGCCTGAAGCTCAAGATTGCCGAGCCGTTGGC
>Ga0065707_10082140_pt1 | contig 21029 bp, 18 predicted proteins | sample SwiRhicommuniRL3_FD_59094 | JGI IMG/M metagenome (GOLD analysis project Ga0065707, IMG submission 59094) | Switchgrass rhizosphere bacterial communities from Rose Lake, Michigan, USA - RL3 v2 (version 2) | ecosystem: Host-associated > Plants > Roots > Rhizosphere > Soil | place: East Lansing...
CCGATTCCAGCCCGCCGATACGGCTGGACACTTCGCGGGTGGCGACGCGCTGGACCTCGTCCGCCGTCGGGCCGGTCTTGAGCAGATCGGCGATGATCGCATCGAGCCGCTTGCCCACCATAACCGGATCGACGCCGGGCTTCACGTCGACCGTCACCTCGAACAGGCTGACCCGCTCGAACGGCTGGATGCTGGCGGAGACGCCAACCGCGACCTTCTCCTGTTTCACCAGCGCATTATCGAGCCGCGAGCTGGCCAGGCCGCCGAGCACGGTCGCGAACACGTCGAGCGGGACGAGATCGGGATCGGTCAGGCCGGGGACGACCCAGTTGCGATAGAGCCGGGTGGCCGCGACATGATCCTTCATCGTCTCGGCCTTGGGCGCGGGCAAGGTCGGCACCGTGGCGGCAGCGGGGATCACGTCGGGTCCGCGCGGGATATTGCCGAAATATTTGGTCACCAGCGTCTGCGCGGTCGGCAGGTCGATATCGCCCGCCAGCACCAGCACGGCGTTGTTGGGGCCGTATTTCTGGCGGAACCAGTCCTTCACATCCGCGAGGCTGGCTGCGTCGAGATCGGCCATCGAGCCGATCGTCGGGTGGTGATAGGGGTGGCCATCGGGGAACAGCGCGTCCAGCTGGGCATATTCGACGAGGCCGAAGGGCTGGTTGTCGCCCTGCCGTTTCTCGTTCTGGACGACGCCGCGCTGATTATCGAGCTTGGCCTGATCAATGCCGCCGAGCAGCCAGCCCATGCGGTCGCTTTCGAGGAACAAGGCGGTTTCGAGGGCGCCGGTCGGCACGGATTCGAAATAATTGGTGCGATCGAACCAGGTCGTGCCGTTGAGATCGGTGGCACCAATCTGCTGCATCGGCTCGAAATAATCGCCCGGCGCATTTTCCGAGCCGTTGAACATCAGATGCTCGAACAGATGCGCGAAGCCGGTCTTGCCGGCGGGCTCGTCCTTGGATCCGACATGGTACCAGACAGAGACCGCCACGATCGGCGCCTTGCGATCGGTGTGGACGATCACCCGCAAGCCATTGGGCAGCGTGAATTGCTCGTGCGGAATATCAACCTTGGCGACGAGATCAGGCACCGGCGCGGGGGTGAAGGCGGCAGCGGGTTGTTGCCTGGCGGCCAATGCGGGAACCATGGGGCCGGAACTCAGCAGCGCCACGAGACAGGCGCTCAGAACAGGACGACGACGCATCAACTTCTCCCGACGGCGAATGGCCCCGCCCATAGCCGCCACGCCTTGCGCCGCGATGAATAGCCGGTCGATCCGGCGGTGAAAAGCAAATGCTCAAAGCAGCAGATAGAAGCCGCCGAGGAAAGTCGCGGCGGCAATCGCATAGCGCGTGACATTGGGCGCCGGGGCAAGCTTTTCGAGCAGGACGATCAGGGTCAGCAAAGCGACCCAGGCGAGGTTCATCACGCCGCCGACGAACAGCAGCGCCATGATCAGCCAGCAGCAGCCGACGCAATAGGCACCATGCTTGAGGCCGAGCCGGACCGCACTCCCCCACCCCGGCCCCCACTCGCGCCGCAGGAAACTGAGCGGCGAACGGCAATTGTCGAGGCAGGCGCGCTTGGCCGGGGTCAGCTGATAGAGCGCGGTGGCCAGCAGCAGCGCCCCGGCCAGCCGCCGATCGCCGATCGCCATGCTGGCGGCATCGACCACACCGATGTGAGAGAGATAGAGCTGCGCCGCCGTCGCGACCGCCGAGAAGGCGGCCCAAACCGCCACATAGAGCCCCGCGAACAGGCCGGTCGGCAGCAATGCCCCACCCGCCGACCGGGCCTGCGCGGCGAAGCGCTCATAGAGCAGGATCATCGGCGCGGCGGACGGCAGCATCATCGCCACCATCATGTTGAGCCACATCAGGAAGGTGGTGCCCGCCAAGGTCAGCATTGGTGGGGGAGCGGAGGACGGCATGCCGGGCATGGCCATGCCCATATCCATGCCGGGCATGTTCGAGGCGCCATCGGGCATGGCTTGCTCCATCCGGAAGAGCCACCACCATGCCAGCAGGCACATCACGGCAAGCGAAGCGCCGACGATCCAGCGATCGCGGAGCAGGACGGCCTTCAGGACAGGATCGGGCTGAGGTTCAGGCGACACCGTGGGTCGATAGATCAAGCGCGGCGACGTGGGCGTGGGAACCGACCCATTGCCGTGGGATCGGGCCAGTGGAGGTGCTGGTCCCGCTGCAATATTCGGCTTCGCGATATTCGAAGCCGTCGGGCAGCGTCACCCGGACGCGATGTTCGGCCCCGGTGACGGGGTTGGTGATCGGTTCGATCCTCGTATCGAGCAGGCCCGGCACCTTCACGAAACCGCGACGGCGATCCATGTCGAGCTCGAATTCGATCGGCAGGAACAGCGGTTCATGGTGCGTGTCGATCACCGTGCTGAACACATTGAAGATGGTGGCCCCCGGCTCGGTCTCACCACCGGACAAAATGGTGAGCAAAGCCGACCGCTGGGCTTCGTCAGCGCGCTGGTCAATCACGACCTGTGCCTCGCCGCCGCCCATATGGATTGGTCCCGGCCAGGCGAACATGCCCGCCCAGCGGAGCCCATCCAGCCGGACATCGCCGAACCAGCCTTCTTCGATGTGCATCGCGGTCATCGCGCTGCAGAAGCCGTGGGTGGGCAGCGCGTTGAACTGGCAAGGACAACCCCAGTCGCAGTTGCAATTCGCGATTTCCGGACCGCGTATCCGCCAATCGACAAAGGCCATGACCACCTCCGTGAGCGACGACGGATCATAGACCCGGCGCAACCGTTTACCAAGCACTGATGGCGGCCCTTAAGGTCGCGATCCGCAAAACTGCGTACCGACACGATGCGGAATCAGAAATAAGATCCGCAATGCCTTGTGTTGCGAAAATGTCACACCATATGCGGCGGAGGTAAAGGAGCAGGGTAGGAAATGGACCTCAACAAATTCACCGATCGCGCCAAAGGCTTCCTGCAATCCGCGCAGACCGTTGCGGTGCGTATGAACCATCAGCGGATCGCGCCCGAGCATCTGCTCAAGGCGCTGCTGGAGGATGAGCAGGGCATGGCGGCCGGCCTGATCAAGGCGGCGGGCGGCGATGCCCAGATCGCCGTGCGCGAAACGGACCGCGCGCTCGCCAAGATCCCCCAGGTCTCGGGCGCCGGCGCGAACCAGCCGCCGGGCCTCGACAATGAGGCGCTGCGGGTGCTCGATCAGGCCGAGCAAATCGCCCAGAAAGCGGGCGACAGCTATGTGACCGTCGAGCGGCTGCTGCTTGCCCTCACCCTCGCCTCCACTACGACCGCTGGCAAGGCGCTGGCCGAGGCGGGGCTGAAGCCCGAAACCCTCAACGCCGCGATCGAACAGCTTCGCGGTGGCCGCGCCGCCGACACCGCAAGCGCCGAGGATCGCTACGACGCGCTCAAGAAATACGCGGTCGATCTCACCCAGCGCGCCCGCGACGGCAAGCTCGACCCGGTGATCGGCCGCGACGAGGAAATCCGCCGCACCATCCAGGTGCTCGCACGGCGCACCAAAAATAATCCCGTGCTGATCGGCGAGCCCGGCGTCGGCAAGACCGCGATCGTCGAGGGCCTCGCGCTGCGCATCGCCAATGGCGACGTGCCCGACGGCATCAAGGACCGCACGCTGATGGCGCTCGACATGGGGAGTCTCATCGCCGGCGCCAAATATCGCGGCGAGTTCGAGGAGCGCCTCAAGGGCGTGCTCGACGAGGTGAAGGCGCAGGAAGGCGAGATCATCCTGTTCATCGACGAGATGCACACGCTGGTCGGCGCCGGCAAGACCGACGGCGCGATGGATGCCTCCAACCTGCTCAAGCCAGCGCTCGCGCGTGGCGAGTTGCATTGCATCGGCGCGACCACGCTCGACGAATATCGCAAATATGTCGAGAAGGACGCCGCGCTCGAACGGCGCTTCCAGCCAGTGTTCGTCGGCGAACCGACGGTCGAGGATTCGATCTCGATCCTGCGCGGCCTCAAGGAAAAATATGAGCTGCACCATGGCGTGCGGATCACCGACGGTGCGATCGTTGCTGCAGCAACCCTTTCGAATCGCTACATTTCAGACCGCTTCCTGCCCGACAAGGCGATCGACCTCATGGACGAGGCCGCGTCGCGCCTGCGCATGGAGGTGGAGTCGAAACCCGAGGAGATCGAAAATCTCGACCGGCGGATCATCCAGCTCAAGATCGAACGCGAGGCGCTGAAGAAGGAAACCGACAACGCCTCCAAGGATCGGCTCGCCAATCTGGAGAAGGACCTCGCCGATCTCGAACAGCAATCGGCGGAGCTGACCCAGCGCTGGCAGGCCGAGAAGGACAAGATCCAGGCCGAGGCCAGGCTCAAGGAGCAGCTCGACGCCGCCCGACTCGAACTGGAACAGGCGCAGCGGCGCGGCGATCTCGCCCGCGCCGGTGAGCTAAGCTATGGCACGATCCCACAACTCGAACGGCAGCTTGCCGAAGCGGAAGCGGCATCGGCCGGGGCGATGTTGCGCGAGGAAGTGACCGCCGAGGACATCGCAAGCGTCGTTTCGCGCTGGACGGGCGTGCCGGTCGACAAGATGCTCGAAGGCGAGCGCGAGAAGCTGCTCGCCATGGAGCAGGAGATCGGCAAGCGGGTGATCGGCCAGGCGCAGGCGGTCGAAGCGGTCAGCCGCGCGGTCCGCCGCGCCCGCGCGGGTCTACAGGATCCGAACCGGCCGCTCGGCAGCTTCCTGTTCCTCGGCCCGACCGGCGTCGGCAAGACCGAGTTGACCAAGGCGCTGGCCGGCTTCCTGTTCGACGACGACAACGCGATGGTCCGCATCGACATGAGCGAGTTCATGGAGAAGCACAGCGTCGCCCGGCTGATCGGCGCGCCTCCCGGCTATGTCGGCTATGAGGAAGGCGGCGTGCTGACCGAGGCGGTGCGGCGGCGGCCCTATCAGGTGGTGCTGTTCGACGAGGTCGAGAAGGCGCACAATGACGTGTTCAACGTGCTGCTCCAGGTGCTCGACGACGGGCGGCTGACCGACGGCCAGGGCCGCACGGTCGATTTCTCGAACACGCTGATCATCCTGACCTCGAACCTCGGCAGCCAGTATCTCGCCAATCTCGGCGAGAATGAGGATGTCGAGAAGGCCGAGCCGCAGGTGATGGAAGTCGTCCGCGCGCATTTCCGCCCGGAATTCATCAACCGGCTTGACGAGATCATCCTGTTCCACCGGCTGGGGCAGAGCCACATGGCGCCGATCGTCGACATCCAGGTCGCCCGTGTCGCCAAGCTGCTCAGGGACCGCAAGATCAGGCTGGAGCTGAGCGACGGCGCGCGCAACTGGCTGGGCCGCGTGGGTTACGACCCGGTGTACGGCGCGAGGCCGCTAAAGCGCGCGGTGCAGAAATATCTGCAGGACCCGCTGGCGGAGGCCCTGCTCAAGGGGGAAATCCTCGACGGCAGCACGGTGAAGATCGATGAGGGCGATGGCGGGCTGGTGATCAAGGCGGGTTAAAAAAAGAAAGGGCGCCTTTCACAAGGCGCCCTTCTTAATTCGTAGTGCAAATCAGAATTTGACGCGGATGCCAGTGTAGAAATAACGTCCGAACACGTCATATTCCTGCGCAGTTTCCGTGCCGATCTGTCCCGAAGCGGTGGCGCCGTTCGGTAGCAGCGGCGGCTTGATGTCGAATGCGTTGTCGACGCCGACATAGAATTCGAACTTCTGCTTCTCATCAAGCGTGAACCGCGCCTGGAAGTCGTTATAGAGCTTCGACGGCACATTGTTGGTGTCCGCATCCGGCGCATTGTTCGGATCAAGCGTATCCTTGATGTGGCTGAAGTAACGCGCCGTCCACGAGAAAGCGAAAGCCCCGCGGGTCAGAGTCGTGCTGATCACAAACCGGTCCCGATAGCCCGAACCCAAGCGTTCGGCATTAGCATCCTGAAGCTGGCCCAACTCATCGATATAAGCACTGATATCCGATGGCTTGCGCTTATGCTTCAGTAGGTGATTCCACGCACCGTCGAACGCGAGCTTGCCCAAGCCACCGATCTCCGTCTGGTAGTTGAGCGCCAGGTCGATGCCGCTCGTCAGGAACCCGCCGGTATTGGTGTTGATCGCGTCGATCCGGGTGATGTAACCCGTAGCCAATCGCTGCACGAGCGTGCAGGCGGGCGATCCGGAATCGAGAAGGCACTCCTTCACCGTATCCTCGCGCGGCGCGGGGTTAATAGCACCGTCAACCTGGATGCGATACCAGTCGGCCGTAACGGTAAAGCCGGGCATGAAGGTCGGCGTGAGCACCACGCCAGCAGTCCAGGTCTTGGCCGTCTCCTCTCGCAGGTTCGGGTTGCCGCCGTCGAAACCATTGATCGACTGAATTTGCACGGTCGAATATTGGAACGTTCCGCCCGGATTAGCCTGCAGGAACGACGCGATACCGGGAATGGCCCGGCAGGCAGCGTCGAAATCGCCAGTGCTGCTGGCAGTCACACCATTGCAGGGATCGAGCGTCAGCGTGCCGGGGAAGGTTTCCTCCTGGGAAGAAAACAGCTCGTCGATATTAGGGGCACGGCTGGCCTCCGAATAAAGCCCGCGGAAGCGAAGGTCCCTGGTTGGTGCCCATTCGGCTCCGGCCTGCCACGAAAACACGCCGCCGACGGTCGAATAATCGTCGTAGCGCACGGCACCTTTCGCACCGAGATATTCGGCGAAAGGAGCATGGGAAATCAGCGGAACTTCGATTTCGCCGAATGCGCTTTTCACATTATACTTGCCGAAAGTGTCGCTTGTGAAATTGCCGAGGGTGTTGCCGGCATTGGTATCGGCGTCCCAGTCGTCCGAGCTCTTTTCGCGGCGATATTCAGCGCCGAACGCGACCTGGACATCCCCGCCGGGCAGCGTAAGCAGCTTGCCGTTGACCGACCCCACGACATTATGCTGCTCGAGCCTCGTGTGCAGGGAGTTGAGCAGATTGCCTCTACGCACATAGTCGATTGCGCCTTGTGTCGCGGTGTTGGCCCCGAAAATGTTCAGGGGAACGCAGCCGTCAGCCCGCGCGGCCGCGCTGCGGCAGACAATCTGGCCACCAATATTGACTGCATCAAGCGCATTGGTGATTCGATCAGTGGCAACCGTCTCCGAGGCGGTGAAGTCGGTGGTCCTGCCGTAGACATAGGACACGTCCCAGTGCCAGTCGGTCAGAACATCGCCTTTTGCGCCGATTACGCCGCGATAGAAATTGCGTGTGTTGCGGTTACTGCGGTCGAACACATCGGTCAGCCGCCGGCGAAACGCGATGAAGGACACATCATTGTCCGGGTCGGCGTCCGCATTGCGAGCGGCAATATCCGCCGCGATCGTTGAAGGGATGTACGCATTGTCGATAGCGAGGCCGCCGACCACGTCGATCGAACCGGCGCCATCCGTGTCAGGATCGCCACCCGACATCGGATAGGGCTCAAGCTTGGCTTGCGATTTGGTGCGGCCATATTGCGCCTGGGCATAAAGCGTGAGCGAATCCGAAACGTCGTAGGTCAGCCCGCCACTGAATAGATAACGCTTGATAGGCACGGTAAGCCGGCGGAAGCTATTGCGGTTGAACCCGTCGATCTGCTGGCGGAAGCCCTGTTTTATGCTGCCGTCGGGATTGAACGTATAGTCGTTGCTGTAAATATTGCCGTCAGTATCGCTAAAATCGGTCACATCGAAGATGGTGCCGTTGAGATTGAACGATCCTTGCGGCGCGAACGAGCTGCGACCAAAAACGTCGGTAGACGAGAAAGACCGCTTGGAAGATAGCAGACCACGATCGACGTCATATACGCCGTTGACCCAAACATTGCCCCGGCCATCGGCGAAATCCGTGCCAACTGTGCCGCTGAGGCGATATTTTCCGCTGTCGCCCCGGCTGCTGATGCCATATTGCGCGCGGAGGTCCACCCCGGTGAAATGGTCCTTGAGGACAAAGTTGACCACGCCGGCCATCGCCTCCGATCCATAGATCGCCGACGCGCCGCCGGTGGTCGTTTCAACCCGCTCGACAAGGTCGGTTGGGATCATGTTGATATCGACTGCGGATGTACCCCCAGAGCCCGCAACCACGCGCTTTCCATTGATTAGCACGAGCGTGCGCTCCTCGCCGAGGCCGCGAAGGTCGAGCTGGTTGATGCCATTACCGCTCGTACTGAAGTTGGTGTTGCCACCACTGGTTCCGGTCGCGAAAATCGGCTGGCGACGGAGCGTTTCGGAAATGTTGGTCTGTCCAGTCCGTTCGATTGCCGCAGTACTGACCACATTGATCGGAGTCGCGGATTCAAGTTCCGGCCGCGCGATGCGGGAGCCGGTCACGATGATAACATTCTCGTCTGATTGTCCCGTATCGGCTTGCGCGGGTACAGAAGAAGCCTCCTGCGCGAGTGCGGGAGCCACGAGCCCGGCACTCAGCGCCAATGCGGCAACGCCATGACGCAAAAAAACTTTCCCGAAATTCGGTGCGATGTTCAGCATGCTCCAGTCCCTTCTCTGGATATGATCACCGACCTTTGCTCCAGCCAACGAAATTAGCTTTCACTAATGTCAGTATGGGTGTTTCCATCACTGTAAACACCGCTGGATGGCAACACCCAAAGAGACTGGCAGTTCATCTGTCCTTAAGATTTCCGGAATGTTGTATCTTATCTGCAACAGTGTTGGTTGCTGCCGCGTAATCAATGCGCACGACGAAAAGCGCCGCAAGATCGCTCTTGCGGCGCCGTTTCCCGGCAATGTCCGATTTTCAGGCTTCGAGATCGACCTTGACGGCAGGCGCCTTCGCGACGCCGACCAGCGCGGGGCGCAGCAGGCGATCCTTGATCATGTAGCCGGCCTGCATTTCCTCGACGATCGTGCCGGGCGTGGCATCGGGCCGTTCGAGCTCGATCATCGCCTGGTGACGGTTCGGGTCGAGGGCCTCGCCCATCGCCTCGATTTTGGTAATACCGTTACGCTGGAAGACATTCTCCAGCTCGCGCGCCGTCATCTCGATGCCCGTGACGACCGGCTTGAGCTTCTCCTCATCACGGAGTTCGGCCGGGATCGCGGAAAGCGCACGCGACAGATTGTCGGCGACCGACAGCATGTCCCGTGCAAGCGCCGTGCCGGCATAAGCCAACGCATCGGATTTTTCCTTCTCCAGCCGCCGGCGGACATTCTGGGTCTCGGCCTGGGCATAAAGCGCCTTGTTGCGCAGATCCTCGATCTCCGCCTGGAGCGACGCGAACGCATCATCCTGCCCCTGTTCAAGCTGCTCGGTGGTCAGGTTGTCCTCGGGCGCGCCCTGGGTCTCGGTCTGGTTCGTGGTGTCTTCGTTCATGTCATCAACCTGGTCAGTGTCTGTGCGGTGAAATCCACCATGGGAACGATCCGCGCGTAGTTCAACCGGGTCGGCCCGATCACGCCGACCACGCCGACCACCCGGCCGCCCCCAGCGCGGTAGGGGGCTGCTATGACCGAAGAACCGGATAGCGAGAAGAGCTTGTTTTCCGATCCAATGAAGATTTTGGTGGCGGTGCCGGTGCGGGCGCCTTCAAGCAGACGGGCGATCTCCTCCTTGCTCTCCAGCTCATCGAGCAACTGGCGCACCCGTTCAAGATCGGCCGAGGCGGCATCATCCAGCAGATTGGCTTGCCCCCGCACGATCAGCACCGGCCGGGCGGTCCCGTCCTGCGTCCACACCGCCAGTCCGCGGGCGACAAGATCGCACGCGGCCTCGTCCAACGCCGCGCGGCCGTCCCGAATCTCGGCGTCGAGGCGGGCATGGGCTTCGGTCAGCTTCAGGCCGATCAAACGCTCGTTCATGTAATTGGCGGCTTCCATCAGCATCGAGGGGGTCGTGTTCGGCGGCAGACGAACAATGCGGTTCTCGACCGACCCATCCTCCCCGACCAGTATGGCGAGCGCCTGATCATGCCCGATCGGGGTGAACGCGAACTGGCGCAGCACCGCCTCCCCGCGCGGTACCATGACGATCCCCGCGCAGGCGGAAAGCCCGGAGAGCACGGCCGATGCCTCGGCCAGCGCGTCCTCGACCGAGCCGCCGGTCGTAAGCCTCTGCTCGATCGCCGAACGCTCTTCGAAAGAAGGCTCCGCCGCCTGCATCATGCCGTCGACGAACAGGCGCAGCCCGGTCTCCGTCGGCATGCGCCCCGCCGAAGTATGGGGGCTCGACAGCAGACCGATCTCCTCCAGGTCCTGCATGACGTTGCGGATCGAGGCCGGCGACAGGTTGAGGCCCGCCAGCCGCGATATGGTGCGCGAGCCGACCGGTGCACCTGAGCCCAGATAGCTCTCGACCACGACGCGGAACACATCGCGGGCGCGGCTTGACAGATCGGTGATCGGCGGCGTGGTCATGACGCTTATTTAGGCATGATAATCGCGCACGTCATCCTTGGGGTGGTGCGCGCGCGATGACGCCGCTATGGGCTGGCCAAATCAACATATTGGAAGGATAAAGCCTGATGCGCCCATCCGGCCGCACGCCCGATCAAATGCGCCCGATCACCATGGAGACGGGATATACGGTCCATGCCGAGGGAAGCTGCCTGATCGGCTTCGGCGATACGAAAGTGCTCGTCACCGCCTCGGTCGAGGAACGGGTGCCGCCCTTCCTGCGCGGCAAGGGCCAGGGCTGGGTGACGGCGGAATATGGCATGCTGCCACGCGCCACCCACACGCGCGGCAATCGCGAGGCGGCGAAGGGCAAGCAATCAGGCCGTACCCAGGAAATCCAGCGGCTGATCGGCCGCTCGCTGCGGTCGGTGGTCGACATGGCCAAGCTCGGCGAGCGCCAGATCACGATTGATTGCGATGTCATCCAGGCCGACGGCGGCACCCGCACCGCCTCGATCTCCGGCGGCTGGGTGGCGCTCCGGATCGCGATCGACAAGCTGATCGCCTCGGGCGCGCTGGCGGAGGACCCGATCACCGATCAGGTGGCGGCGATCTCCTGCGGCATCTATCAGGGCACGCCGGTGCTGGACCTTGATTATATCGAGGATTCCAATGCCCATGCCGACGCCAATTTCGTGCTCACCGGCAACGGCAATATCGCCGAGGCGCAGGCGACCGCCGAGGGCGCGACCTATGACGAGGAAGCGCTGCTCCGCCTGCTGCGGCTTGCGCGGATCGGCTGCGGAAACATCTTCGCGGCGCAGCGTTCCGCCACGGGCCGATGACCGAAACCGAAATCCCGCACCGCAAGCTCAAGCCCGGCAAGCTCGTCATCGCCAGCCACAATGAAGGCAAGGTGCGCGAGATCCGGGCGTTGCTCGATGCCTATGGGATGGAACCGGTGTCGGCCGGATCGCTCGGCCTTCCCGAACCAGTGGAAACCGGCACGACCTTCATCGCCAACGCCGAGCTGAAGGCCCGCAGCGCCGCCGATCTTTCCGGCCTGCCCGCGCTCGCCGACGACAGCGGCCTCGTCGTCGAGGCACTGGGCGGCGAGCCCGGCATCTTCTCGGCACGCTGGGCAGGCGAGAAGAAGGATTTCGGGCTGGCGATGCGCCTGGTCCATGAAAATCTCGAGCGGGTCGGTCCGGAGGCTGGTCATGACGCGCATTTCGTCTGCGCCCTGTCCCTGTGCTGGCCCGATGGGCATATTGAGAGCTTCGAGGGCCGGGTTGATGGCGTGATCGTGTGGCCCCCACGCGGCACGCAGGGCTTCGGCTATGATCCGATCTTCCAGCCTCTGGGCCACGGCATCAGCTTCGGTGAGATGGAACCCGACGCCAAGCACGCGATCAGCCACCGCGCCGACGCCTTCCGCAAGCTGGTCGCGGCGGTCTTCTGATGTGAGCAATAAGCAGCGCATCCAATTTCCCCCCTCCCTTGCAAGGGAGGGGGGAAATTGTATCGCGCTCTACCTCCACTGGCCCTTCTGCGTCTCGAAGTGCCCCTATTGCGACTTCAACAGCCATGTCCGCGAGAGCGTCGACCAGCAGGCGTGGCGGGAGGCATTGCTCGCAGATCTTGCCCATGAAGCCACGCTGCTGCCGGGCCGCACCCTGACCTCGATCTTCTTTGGCGGCGGCACGCCCTCCCTGATGCCGCCTGAGACCGTCGCCGCGCTGATCGAGGCGGCGGGGCATTATTGGCCCATCGCCGAAAACATCGAGATCACGCTTGAAGCCAATCCTTCCTCGGTGGAAGCGGCACGCTTCGCCGATCTTGCCGAAGCCGGCGTCAATCGCGTTTCGCTTGGCCTCCAGGCCTTCCACGACGACGCCCTCGCCTTCCTGGGCCGCGCCCACAGCGCGAAGGAAGGGCTGTCGGCGCTCGACACCGCCCAGCGTCATTTCGGGCGGGTGAGCTTTGACCTGATCTATGCCCTCCCCGGCCAGAGCGAAGAACAATGGCACGCGGACCTCGATCGCGCGATCGGGCTCGGCACCGAGCATCTCTCGCTCTACCAGCTGACGATAGAGCCTGGCACCCGTTTCGCGACGATGGCCGAAAGGGGCAGTTTGGTTCCACTCGATCCCGACGCGGCTGCGTCGCTGTTCGAAATGACGCAAGCCCTAACCGGGGCGGCGAGCATGCCGGCCTATGAGGTTTCCAATCACGCCCGCCCGGGTGGGGAGAGCCGGCACAATCTCACTTACTGGCGTTACGGTGACTATGCCGGCATCGGGCCGGGCGCGCATGGCCGGCGGTCAGGCATCGCCACCCTTCGCCACAAAAAGCCGGAAAACTGGATCGCGGCAATCGATCGCAACGGTCATGGATTGCAATCGGAGGAGCCGCTCAATGCGCGCGAAAAAGCGGTGGAAGCGCTGGTGATGGGGCTGCGGATGACGGAAGGCGTTGATCTCGACCGCCACGGCGTCGCGCAGCACATCGATGCCGCCGCGCTCAAGCGGCTTGTCGAGGGTGGGTTGCTGATGCGCGCCGGTAGCCGAATCGCGACGACACCGGCCGGGCGACCGGTGCTGGATGGAGTTCTCCGCGAAATTCTTGCCTAACCACCAAATCCGCGCGGCGCCGGCGAAATCACGCCCGATCCGACCTCGTGCACCTCGAGCGCGCGTTCGGCGACGTTATTAGGGCCGAAGCGGAAAGCACCGTCGATCCCGGTGAAGCCCCCCTTGTCCTCAAGTTCCGCAACCGGGAACGGTGAACCGACCTTCCAGTCGGCCGCGATCCGCACCGCGAGCAGGACGGCATCATAGCCAAGACTGGCGAGGCGGAACGGCTCCTTGGCATAGCGCGCCCGATATTTGGCGGCGAGCTGGCCGTAGAAGCCATCCGAAACGCTCGCATACCATCCCCCCCGCAGCGAAGGGGACCGTGCGATCAATCCGTCCGCGTTCCAAAGTTCGGTGCCGAGGATGCGGGCCTGCGGCGACGGTCCCTTGCGCAGGATCGGCGCCGCCGTAATCGCGATGCGACCGCCGTCGGCGATCAGAACGGCGTCATAGGGCTGGCCGACGCCCAGCGTCTTGGCGGCGACCGTGATCGACTTGGCGTCACGGTCATAGGTCTTCATCGCGACCACCTTGCCGCCTGCCGCCTCGACGCTCCGGATGAACACGCTGGAAGCATTGCGGCCGTAAAGCCCGCTCGGCATCAGACCGGCGAACTTGGTCACGCCGTGCGCGTGCGCATAATCGACCACCCGGCGGATCGCCTGTTCCGGAGCGAAACCAAGCACATAGGTTCCAGGCCCGGCGATCTCGGCGTCATTGGAGAAACTGATGATTGGGATGCCGGCACGCTTCGCGATCGGCGAGATCATCCGCACGTCGGCCGCGAGCAATGGCCCGAGAAACAGCTTGTTGCCATCGGCGACCGCCCGCTGTGCCGCCGCCATCGCGCCGGGGCCGGTGTCATAGGTGGTCATGCGCAGCTTCTTCCCGCCCGTATCGATCAGCGCGAGATTGGCAGCATTGGCGATGGACTGGCCGACTCCCGCATTTGGGCCGGTCAGCGGCAGCAGCAGGGCGATGCGATGCCGTTGCTGATCCTCGGGAAGCGCGGACGTGATCGGAGCGGTTGTGGTTGGCGCGGTCGGCGTCGGGGCGTGGCCCTTGGGCACCATCGTCTGGCAGGCCGCCAGCATCAGCGTCGCGATCAGCCCCGCCGCCCGAAACAATCCACGCCTCGGTTGCAGCCCAACCCACGCCTCTGCCATGACATCCACCTTATGAAACAACCAAGCGACTCCAGTCTTGATCCCGGCCTCTACATCGTGGCGACGCCGATCGGCAACTTGTCCGATCTTTCGCCCCGTGCCGCGATGGTGCTGGCGAAGGCCGATCTGATCGCGGTCGAGGACAGCCGGATTACCGGCAAGCTGCTCAACCACATCGGGGTGAAGCGCCCGATGGTCCCCTACCATGATCACAACGCCGATCAGATGCGACCCCGGTTGATCGCCGAAATGGCCGGCAAGGCCGTCGCCTTGGTCTCGGATGCCGGTACGCCGCTGATCTCCGATCCCGGCTACAAGCTGGTGCGCGAGGCGCGGGCGGCGGGGCATCGCGTGACGACCCTGCCCGGCCCCTGTGCCGCGATCGCGGCGCTGACCCTTGCCGGCCTGCCCACCGACCGCTTCCTGTTCGCCGGCTTCCTGCCTGCGAAGGCCAAGGCGCGGGATGATGCAATCCTGGAACTGGCTACGATCAAGGCAACCCTGGTCTTCTACGAATCCGGCCCGCGTCTCGGCGCCGCGCTGGCAGCGTTGGCAAGCGGACTGGGCGATCGCGAAGCGGCGGTGACCCGCGAGATCACCAAGACGTTCGAAGAAGCGGTCAACGGCACGCTGGAAACGCTGGCCGCCCGCTACATCGACGCGCCGCCCAAGGGCGAGATCGTTATCGTCGTCGGCCCTCCCGGCGAGCCCGACGTCGCCGATAAGGATCAGGCTGATACCCTTCTCCGCGCGGCACTTGAGCGATTACCGATCGCAAAAGCTGCCACCGAGGTCGCCAAGACAACCGGCCTTGCCCGCCGCGACCTTTATGCCCGCGCGCTTGTCCTCAAGGGATCGGATTGAACCGCGCCGAAGCGGAACGGCGGGGTCGCCGCGCCGAGATGATTGCCGGCTGGTGGCTGCGGCTACAGGGCTGGCGGATCGTGGCACGGCGCGTGCGGACGCCCGTGGGCGAAGTCGATCTTGTCGCCCGGCGCGGGCGCACCGTCGCCTTTGTCGAGGTGAAGAGCAGGAATGACGATCAGGGACTGGCGCTTGCGATCGACCGGCATCGGCTGATCCGGGTCGCCCGCGCCGCCGACACACTCGCCCCCCGTTTCGCCCGATCGGGCGAGGATGTGCGGATCGACGTCATCCTGGTCGCGCCGCGGCGCTTGCCCCGCCATCTCAAAAATGTCTGGCATGGATGATCACATTTCTTCCGTCATGCTGAACTTGTTTCAGCATCCACTGTCCAACAAACGCTGGCCGCGAGTGGCTTGGTGGATGCTGAAACAAGTTCAGCATGACGATGGATGTTGTTAGGAGCGACCGCAGGAGGAAGCCGATGCCGCTAAACGTCGCCGTCCAGATGGACCCGATCGAGACGATCAATATCGCGGGGGATTCGACCTTCGCGGTGATGCTCGGCGCCCAGGCGCGCGGCCATCGGCTGTGGCACTATCAGGCCGGCGACCTCACCTATCGCGATGGTCGGGTGACGGCCCCCGCCAGACCGCTCACCGTCCAGCGCGTCGATGGCGATCATTTCACGTTGGGTGAAGCGCGCGCGCTGGATCTCGCGGACGATGTCGACGTGGTGCTGATGCGGCAGGACCCGCCGTTCGATCTGGCCTATATCACCGCCACCCATCTGCTCGAACGCATCAGCGACCGGACGCTCGTCGTCAACGATCCCGCGTCGGTGCGGAATGCCCCCGAGAAGCTGTTCGTGCTCGATTATGCCCGCTTCATGCCGCCGACAATGATCACGAGGGCGTTGGAGGAGGCCCGCGCCTTCCATGCCGAACATGGCGAAGTGGTGGTGAAGCCGCTCTACGGCAATGCCGGCAGCGCGGTGTTCCACGTCAGCCGCAACGACGCCAATCTCGCCGCGCTGACCGAACTGTTCGGCCAGGTCTGGCGGGAGCCGTTCATGGTCCAGGCATTTCTTCCCGACGTATCGAAAGGCGACAAGCGCATCGTGCTGATCGACGGCAAGGTCGCGGGCGCGATCAATCGCCTGCCCAAGGCCGGCGAGATCCGCTCCAACCTCGCCGCGGGCGGCCGGGCGGAAGCGACCGAACTTTCCGCGCGCGAGATCGAGATTTGCGAAGCGATGGGGCCGGAGCTTGCCCGGCGCGGACTGCTGTTCGTGGGAATCGACGTGATCGCGGGCTATCTGACCGAAATCAACGTGACCTCGCCGACCGGCATCGTCGCGATCGACCGCTTCAACGGCACCGATACGCCGGCGATGATCTGGGACAGCATCGAGGCCAAGCTGGCGGCCCGTTAAACCCGGGTCTTCGGATCGGGCACCGGACTACCTACCGGCGCGAGGGTGGGAAGTTCGGTAGATGTCGAGCAAATGCGCAGCATCGACCGCCGTATAGATCTGGGTCGAGGAAAGGCTGGCATGGCCCAGCAATTCCTGAAGTGACCGCAGGTCGGCACCACGGCCAAGCAAATGGGTCGCGAAGCTGTGGCGCAGCGCGTGCGGGGTGGTGCGCTCGCTCAAGCCCAGCCGTCCACGCGCGCCACGCACGGCGCGGCGCACCAGATCGGCGGAAAGTGGCCCTCCCCTCGCCCCCCGGAACAACGGAGCCTCACGGCCGGGCGACCAGGGGCATTGCCTGACATAATCCTCGATCGCTGCCGTGACGGCGGGAATCACAGGGACGATCCGGGTCTTCCCGCGTTTGCCAGTGACGCTTATCGTCTGCCCGATCGGCAGGATCGCGCCGGTCAGCCCCACTGCCTCGCCGACACGCAGGCCCGCGCCGTAGAGCAGCAGCAGCACCGCCAGGTCACGGGCAGCGATCCAAGGGGTGTCGCTCGCTTCGGCTGCATCCCGCGCCAGCGCCAGCGCATCGCGCGGCGCGACCGGACGCGGGACACCACGCTTCACGCGCGGTCCCTTGAGCGTGGATGGCGTTCCGGTCCCGATTTGCCCGGTCACATGCGTGAGAAAGGCGCGCACGGCGGACAGTTCACGCGCGGCGGACGCGTTGGACAGCCCGGCATTGCGCCGCTCGGCGAGATAGGCGCGAAGCTCGGCGGTGCCCACCGATGCGACCGACGGGACGTCGACCAACCCGCCGCGATGCTTGCCGAGAAAGTCGATCAGGCGATGCGCGGTCGCGACATAGGCACGGATGGTGTGCTCCGATCGGCGGCGGTCACGCCGGAGATGGTCGCCCCACTCGGCGGCCATGGCCCGCGCGGGATGATCCGCGAGGTCGATCGAGTTATCTAGCCGAGCAGCCACCGCCCCATCATGCGCGAAAGTATCGCGCCGAGGAAGACCAGCAATTCGGAACCGTGGCGAGTCTCGAAACCCTGCGGCTGACGCTGGCCAAGCGCGAGCAGCCCCGACGGCAGCGGCGCGGGATTGTTGAGCCGGATCAAGGCTTCAGCCCTGATCAGGTCGGCCGCCGGGCCGAACAACGGATGGCCGCGCTCGCAGCCGCGCAGCACCACGCCGTCGATATCGGCGATCGAGCGTTCGATCAGGCGCGGATCCACGAACTGCATGCCCGAAAGATCAGCGCGCAGGCCCCGCGTATCCGCCACCAGCGCGATCGAGACAGCGTCAAGGCCGAGCAGGTCCGGCCAAAGCTGCGTCACGATATGGATGAGATGATCGAGCCCTTCGGCATCCACCGCCGCCAGCACGGCCGTGTGGATCGCGGTGACCGCGCCCGAATGGCCGCGCGCGAAGGCGATGAGGTCCTGATTGGCCTCCTCGACCTCGGCCACGCGCCTGCGCAGCGATGCCACCGCGCGCGCCTCGAAATCGATCACCTTGCCCATGAAGCGGAGTGTAACCCGACTTGGTTAAAAGAACATGCGCAAACTTGATGACGGGCCGCGCGGCCAGCACGGGTCAGCCGGATGGCGCTTGCTCTCGACAGAAAATTTGCCGAGGCTTGCCGAACCCGGAGAAGGAGCAGAGCGATGAAAGTGATGGTGATCGTCAAGGCCAGCAAGGCATCCGAGGCGGGTGAAATGCCGAGCACCGAGATGCTGACCGCAATGGGCCAGTTCAACGAGGAACTTGTGAAGGCCGGAGTCACACTGGCCGGTGAAGGGCTGAAGCCTTCCTCCGAAGGCGCGCGCGTGTTTTTCTCGGGCAGGGAGCGGACGGTCTCCAACGGCCCGTTCGCCGAGACCGGGCAGTTGATCGCCGGCTTCTGGATATGGCAGGTCAAATCGATGGAGGACGCAATCGCCTGGGCCAGGCGCTGCCCAAATCCGCACGAGGAGGATTGCCATCTCGAAATCCGGCCGATCTTCGAAATGGAAGATTTCGGCGAGCAGATGACGCCCGAGCTGCGCGAGCAGGAGGAACGGCTCCGTCAGCAAACTGAAACGCTGGCCGGGCGCTAGCCTCCCAACCCCGCTTGTCCTATGGCGCCGCCGATGACCGAGACGGTGACCATTATCGGCGGCGGCCTCGCCGGATCGGAGGCGGCATGGCAGCTTGCCCAGGCCGGCGTGCGCGTGCGGCTGTTCGAGATGCGCGGCATCGAGGCCACGCCCGCGCATCACACCGACAGCCTGGCCGAGCTGGTCTGCTCGAACAGCTTCCGCTCGGACGACGCCGACAGCAACGCGGTCGGCCTGCTGCATGCAGAGATGCGGGCGCTCGGATCGCTGATCCTGCGCGAGGCGGATATTCACCGCGTGCCGGCCGGATCCGCGCTGGCGGTCGACCGCGACGGCTTCGCGGCGGGAGTCACCGCAGCGATTGCGACGCATCCGCTGATCGAGGTGATCCGCGCCCGCGTCGATCAGCTTCCGGAAAGCGGGCCGACCATCGTCGCCACCGGCCCGTTGACCGCCGATGCACTCGCCGCCTCGATCGCGGAGCTGACCGGCAGCGACGGCCTGTTCTTCTTCGATGCGATCGCGCCGATCGTGCATCGCGACAGCATCGATTTCGATATCGCCTGGTTCCAGTCGCGCTGGAACAAGGGGAGCGGCAAGGATTACATCAACTGCCCGCTCGATCGGGAGCAGTATCGTACCTTCCATCAGGGCCTGATCGACGGCGAGAAGACCGAATTCAAGGAATGGGAGAAGGATACGCCCTATTTCGACGGCTGCATGCCGATCGAGGTAATGGCCGAGCGCGGCGTCGACACGCTGCGCCATGGGCCGATGAAGCCGGTCGGCCTCGACGATCCGCGCAGCGGGCGCTGGCCGCATGCCGTCGTCCAGCTTCGGCAGGATAATGCGCTGGGGACGCTCTGGAACATCGTCGGCTTCCAGACCAAGCTCAAGCATGCCGAGCAGGTCCGCCTGTTCCGCACCATCCCCGGCCTGGAGAAGGCCGAGTTCGCGCGGCTGGGCGGGCTGCACCGCAACGCCTTCATCCGCTCGCCCGAACTGCTCGATGCAACATTGCGCCTCAAACGCGCGCCGCATATCCGCTTCGCCGGGCAGATCACCGGCTGCGAGGGCTATGTCGAATCCGCCGCGATCGGGCTGCTGGCCGGCCGCTTCCTTGCGGCAGACCTCGGCGGTTCCCGACTCGCCCCGCCCCCGCCCGAGACCGCGCTCGGCGCGTTGCTGGGCCATATCACCGGCGGCGCGGAAGCCGAGACCTATCAGCCGATGAACGTGAACTTCGGCCTCTTTCCGCCGATCACCGACAAGATGCGCAAGGCTGACCGGAAACTTGCCTATACCGGACGGGCGAGAGAGGCGCTCGCGGCGTGGATGGGAACCCAGCCTGAAGTTTCGGATGCCAGCGCTATGAACGCGACCAACTGAAATTCTGCGGCATATGGGGCAAAGTGGATTCCCGCCTTCGCGGGGCTGACGACGAGAGATGCGGAAATGCCGATGAGGGCGTGGGGACGATGACGCCCGCCTGTCAGGGCTGGCCGGTAAGGGCCGCCACCACGGCCTTCACCTTTTTCTGGCGCCATTGTGGCGTGGGTGCGACCAGCCAGTAGGTTTTGGGGGCGGGTTCGCCGCCATCCTGCCCGGCGAGCAGCGCGGGGACGCGGGCCTGGCCCAGTCCGGCCAGCGCGGCATCCAGCGCGAGGCCGGCGTCGGCGACTGTCAGCGTTGCGCTGCCGGCATCGACCATGTCACCGGGCCACGCGATGCGGGGGCCTTCGCCGACCGTGACCATCGCGCCTTCGGCCAGCTTCACGCCTTCATGGCCATTGGCATCCTCCGCCCAGATCACGGCGAGATCGAGATTGGCCTCGGTGAAGTCGATGTCGCCTTCCGCCGCGATCAGGTGGAAGCGGAGTTCGCCGTCGCTATGGGCATAATCGGCGAGGCGCGGCGCGAGCCATTTGGCGGTGAAGTCGCGCGGCGCGGCGATGGTGAGCACCTTGGAGCTTTGCTGCGACTGCATCGCGCGCACCGCTTCCTCGAACTGGAGGAAGCCGTCGCGCAGCGCATCGAGGCCGGATTCGCCCTCGGGGGTCAGTTCGAGACCCTTGGCGGTGCGGCGGAACAGGACGACGCCAAGCGTATCCTCAAGCGCGCGGATCTGCTGGCCGACGGCAGCGGGGGTGACCGCAAGCTCATCGGCGGCGCGGGTGAAGCTCAGGTGGCGGGCGGCGGCGTCGAGAACCCGGAGGCCGTTGAGCGGGAGGTGGGTGCGTTTCACAACCTGACGCCGTCCCTCACCGCGCCACCGCAGGACCAATCAGGGGGAAACGAGGGATCGTGGCATCGAAGGTGGAGCCGTCGGCGGCGACCATGTGATAGCTTCCCTCCATCGCGCCGGTTGGGGTCTGGAGCGGACAGCCGGAGACATAATCATAGCTTTCGCCGGGCTGGATCACTGGCTGCTCGCCGACCACGCCGTCACCGCGCAC
>Ga0065707_10000713_pt1 | contig 20978 bp, 23 predicted proteins | sample SwiRhicommuniRL3_FD_59094 | JGI IMG/M metagenome (GOLD analysis project Ga0065707, IMG submission 59094) | Switchgrass rhizosphere bacterial communities from Rose Lake, Michigan, USA - RL3 v2 (version 2) | ecosystem: Host-associated > Plants > Roots > Rhizosphere > Soil | place: East Lansing...
TTTGCCCGGGGTTTGAAATCGGCAGCGGCAATGAAGCGGCGCTCACCTCGCCGTGACAGCTTGGAAATACCGCGTTTTGCGGAATTACTTGGTCGGTTTCGTCTCTACTTTTTCCGGCATTTTCGCATCTGGAGGCACGGGCGGCGGCACGGTCTCCGGCGCGGAACTGACACCGCGCTTGAGCAGCTCTTCCATAACCATTTTGGCGCCGGCATGACCTTTGCCGGCAAGCTCGCCGGTCTTGCCGACCAGAGTTTTGAATTGCGCCTGGATCTTCTGCGCCTCCCGGATCGCCGCCTCCTGGGAACTTTTGACCATGACGAGGTTGTTGCGCTCGTACAAAAACTGCAGAGTCTGGAAACCAAAATAAATGGTCAGCGCCAGCAACATCAGGATCAGCGGCAAAACCAACGGTGATTTCTCTACCACCGGTGTATCCGCCTCATTAGCGCCTTCGATGTCTTCTGCCATAACGCCTCACTTTTTCGCCGGCGCCGTATCAGGCGCCGCGTCCAGATTGATCCCGGTGTCGGCCAATAATTTTTTCAGCTGCTCGTCGTTGCTCTTGATCGCCATATTCGCGAGCACCGTGACGAGCTGGCGATTGAGGGTTTCGAGCTGAATCGTCTGGGCGATTTCCTGCTGGCGCTCGGCCATTTCGGCCTGTATCGACTGATTGCCCAACGCAATGAGAATATTCCCTATCACCAGAACAAGAATCAGGGCCGACCAAGACGTCAACAGGATTTTAGTCTTTTTACCCATAAGATCATTCCCGCCCCGAGCATTTCACCGCTGCACGCACTCGAATCGCACCGTTAATTGGTTCGCAAGTGAGATATTCCGCAGTTTACGAATGCCGCAATATGCAGCGAATGGATCAGTAAATCAAATTGCCGAGTCGCTCCCAGCGCACCCAGCGATCGTTGCCGTCCCATGACCAATAGATGAGGAATGCCTTGCCGCGCACATCATTCAAATCGACAAAGCCCCAGAATCGACTGTCGTAACTCCGGTCACGATTATCACCCATGACAAAGATACTATTCTGAGGCACGGTTTTCGGGCCGTAGTCATCACCGCTACCCGCCCCACCCGCCAGCGGGTCATAACCGACGAAATGGCCATGCGGGTCCTCAATGGGTTTACCATTTATGAATATCTTCTTGGCGCGAACCTCAACCGTGTCCCCGCCAACGGCAATCACTCGTTTAATGAAGTCTTTCGAGCGGTCTTCTGGATAAATGAACACAACGACTTCGCCCCGTTGCGGGTTTCCATACTGCAACAGATAACGTTCGAGAAACGGTATTCGCAAACCGTAGGAAAGCTTGTTGACCAGGATATGGTCACCTATCTCCAGGGTTGGAATCATCGAACCGGACGGAATCTTGAACGCCTGGACGATGAAGGTTCGAATAAACAGCGCCAGGAGAAGCGCCATGATAATGGCTTCTGCATATTCGCGAAAAGCCGACTTAGCTTTCACCGTCGCGGGTTGATCCATTATGCTCTGTTCTTTCACCTTATTTACCTTTTCCGACGCCATACCCTTTATCCGTGCTAGACTTTCAAAGCAGCAAGAAACGCTTCCTGGGGAATTTCCACTTTGCCGACTTGCTTCATGCGCTTTTTGCCTTCCTTCTGGCGCTCAAGGAGCTTGCGCTTACGCGTGATGTCGCCGCCGTAGCACTTCGCGGTGACATTTTTGCGTAGTGCTTTTACCGCCTCCCGCGCGATCACCCGGCTGCCAATGGCGGCCTGGATGACGACTTCGAAGAGCTGCCGCGGGATCAGCTCGCGCATTTTTTGCACCAAGTCGCGGCCGCGATGGTAGGCCTTCTCCCGGTGAACGATCATCGACATGGCGTCCACGACATCACCATTAATGCGCACGTCAAGTTTGACGAGGTCCGCGGTCCGATAGCCGGCCAATTCATAGTCCATGGAGGCGTAGCCGCGGCTGACCGACTTTAACCTATCATAAAAATCTACCACAATCTCATTGAGCGGCAACTCATAAACCAGCACCGCGCGTTTTGGCCCCAGGTAGCGGATTTCTTTTTGGATGCCGCGTTTCTCTTCGCAAATCTTCAGCACCCCGCCGAGAAATTCCTGGGGCAAATGGAGCGTCGCCTGGATGACCGGCTCTTCGATACGCTCGATCTCGGATTCGTTGGGAAGCCTTACCGGGTTATCGATCATCAAAACGTCGCCGGTAACGGTCACCACCCGGTAAATAACCGTCGCCGCCGTCGTGATCAGACTGAGGCTGAATTCCCGCTCCAGTCGCTCGCGCACGATGTCCATATGCAATAGGCCGAGAAAGCCGCATCGGAAGCCAAAGCCCAGCGCCTGGGAGGTCTCGGGCTCGTACGTAAATGACGAGTCATTGAGACGAAGCTTTTCCAGCGCGTCGCGCATGGCCTGGTATTGCCCCGAATCGGTCGGATAAAGACCGCTGAAGACCATCGGCTTCATCGGCTTGAATCCGGGCAGCGGCGCATCGGTCGGGAAATCGTCGGTCGTCACCGTGTCGCCAATCTGGGTTTCGGCCACTTCTTTGATCCCGGCCATGATAAAACCGACATCGCCTGCTTTGAGTACCGCGACTTCGACAGGCACCGGCGAGAATACCCCGAGGCGCAGCACTTCGAAGGCATTCCCGCTCGCCATCATTCGGATCTTGGTTCCTTTTTTGACCGTGCCGTCGAAGACCCGTGTCATCACCACCGCGCCATGGTAAGGATCAAACCAACTATCGACGATAAGGGCACGTAGCGGCGCCGCAGGATCGCCCTTGGGCGGCGGAAAATATCGGATAATCCCTTCGAGAACATCCTCGGTGCCGATCCCCTCTTTTGCGCTCACCATCACCGCGGTGGATGCATCCAACCCGATGACGTCCTCGATTTCGTGCTTGACGCGCTCCGGCTCGGCGCTCGGCAAATCGATCTTGTTGATCACCGGGAGAATTTCCAGGTTGTGGTCCAGCGCCATATGCACGTTCGCCACGGTCTGGGCTTCCACGCCTTGCGCCGCATCGACGACAAGCAAAGCGCCTTCACAAGCCGCCAGGCTGCGCGAAACTTCGTAGGTGAAATCCACGTGACCGGGAGTATCGATGAGATTGAGCTTGTACTCCTTGCCGTCCTTGGCCCGATAGCTCAAACAGACCGGACTTGCTTTGATGGTGATCCCGCGCTCACGTTCAAGGTCCATGCTGTCGAGGATCTGATCGGTTTTTTCGCGCGCGCTCACCGCTCCGGTAAACTCGAGCAACCGGTCCGCCAGAGTCGATTTGCCATGATCGATGTGCGCGATGATGGAAAAATTTCGGATATGATCGAGAGTCATCGGCCGGTGGTTTCTCGATAGTATGCGGCTGTCCGCTGCAGCCCGTCCGCCAGGGTCATTTGTGGGCGCCAACCAAGGACTTCCGCTGCGCGGCGGGTGTCCAGGCAACTGCGCCTTTGTTCCCCGCTTTTTGCCGGGCCATGCTGGGCGTCAATTGCGCCGCCGACGGCCCGCCGTAGATGCTGAAAAATGCTCACCACGTCGGTCTCAATACCAGTGCCGATGTTGATCGGGCCGATGTAGGACGACTCGAGCGCCGCCACATTGGCAGCGACGACGTCACCGACGTAGACGTAATCGCGGGTCTGGCCGCCATCGCCGTTGATCACTGGAATCTTTCCAGTCAGCAGCAAAGACAAAAAAATCGCAACCACGCCGGCCTCGCCTTTCGCCGATTGCCGCGGGCCGTAGACGTTGGCATAACGAAGCGCAATGTAGGGCAAGCCAAAGACCTGCTGGTAATACGAAAGATAGAGTTCACCGGAGCGCTTGCTGACGCCGTAAGGGCTCGCCGGTCGGGTCGGGTGGTCTTCGGCGGCCGGAAATACGTCCTGCTCGCCGTAAACCGCGCCCCCGGAGGAAGCAAAGATCACTTTCTTAACGCCGGAATCTTTGCAGGCTTGGAGCAAATTGATGAAGCCGAGAATATTGACGCGCGCATCGAAGCCCGGGTCGGATACCGAATGGCGCACATCCATCTGCGCGGCATGATGGCTCAGGGCGTCGGGTTTGATGCGCTCGATCACGCGCGCCGCCTCCGCGTCCGCGATATCGACTTGATGCAGTTCAGCCCGGCGGTTCAGATTGCTTTTCTGACCCGTGGAAAGGTCGTCGAGGATATGCACCTCGTGGCCGCGCTCCAGATAGGCATCGACGATATTCGATCCGATGAACCCGGCACCCCCCGTGACTGCGATTCTCACGACAGCTCCTTCAAGCGCGCGCGAAAATATTCGACGGTTTTTGCCAGGCCCTCTTCGAGTTTCACTTTGGGCTCCCACTGGAGAATCTTCTTCGCCTTGGCGATGTCCGGCTGGCGCACCTGGGGATCGTCCTCGGGCAAGGGCTTGTAAACGATCTTGCTCTTCGAGCCGGTGAGCGCGATGATCCTCTCGGCGAATTCGAGGACCGTCATTTCGTGCGGGTTGCCGATGTTTACCGGAAGGTGATGATCCGCCACCAGCAGCTTGTTGAGGCCGTCGACCAAATCGTCGACATACTGAAAACTTCTGGTCTGCTGTCCCTGGCCGTAAACCGTAAGCGGTTCGCCCTTAAGAGCTTGCATGATGAAATTTGGCACCACCCGCCCGTCGTGCAAGCGCATGCGCGGGCCGTAGGTGTTGAAGATTCGCACGATCCGCGTGTTAAGGCCGTGATAACGATGGTAGGCCATGGTCATTGCCTCGGCAAAGCGCTTGGCCTCGTCGTAAACGCCGCGCGGGCCGATCGGATTCACGTTGCCCCAGTATTCTTCGTTTTGCGGCCGGACGAGGGGATCGCCGTAAACCTCGGACGTCGACGCCAGCAGGTAGACGGCGCTCTTCGCCTTGGCCAAGCCCAGGGTGTTGTGCGTTCCCAATGCGCCCACTTTGAGCGTGGGAATCGGCAGTTCCAAATAATCCACCGGGCTTGCGGGCGAAGCAAAATGGAGGATGTAGTCGAGTGGCTCCGGCACCTCGATGTAGCGGCTGACGTTGTGATCGATGAAGCGAAACCGCGGATTCTTAAGAAACGCGCCGACGTTTTGCTTCGCCCCGGTCGAGTAGTTGTCCATGCAGAGGACTTCATGCCCCTGATTGAGAAAGCTTTCGCAGAGATGCGATCCGATAAAACCGGCGCCGCCGGTGACCAGGTATCTAGACATGATTCCGTCCTATCGAGTAGTAGGTAAATCCCAGTTTAGCTAAATCGATTGGATCATAGATATTGCGGCCGTCAAAAATAACGGGTTGCTGCAGCAGCCGCTTGATGCGCGCAAAATCGGGGCGGCGAAATTCATTCCACTCGGTCAAGACCAACAGCGCCGATGCGCCGTCCAGGGCATCGTAGTTCCGAGCAGCGTAGCGAATCCGCGTGCCAAATATTTTCTTTGCTTCTTCCGTAGCCTCGGGATCGTACGCATGGACCTCAGCGCCGGCTTCGATGAGCGAATCAATCACAGTGATTGCCGGCGCATCGCGCATATCGTCGGTGCGCGGCTTGAAAGCAAGTCCCCAAACAGCAAAAGTCAGCCCCGTCAGGCTTGAACCGAAGTGCCGTTTGAGTTTTTCCACCAGCAAACCCTTTTGTCGTTCATTGACCGCTTCCACCGCTTTGAGCAAAATCATTTCGGGATGATCACCGCCCATGCTGATCATGGCGCGAATATCTTTGGGGAAGCAGGAACCGCCGTAGCCGACCCCGGGGAAAATAAAATGCGGACCGATCCGGCGATCCAGACTGATCGCGCGCCGGACTTCGCCGATGTCCGCGTTCATCTCCTCGCACAGCCGCGCCACTTCGTTGATAAAGGAAATTTTGGTCGCCAGCATGGCATTCGACGCATACTTGCTCATCTCGGCGCTGCGGGTGTCCATGATCAGGATCGGATTGCCGGTGCGCACAAACGGCTCGTACAGCTCTTTTACGGCCTCCAGTGCCTCGGCGTGATTGCCGCCCAGAACGACCCGATCCGGCTTCATAAAGTCCTCGACCGCCGCGCCCTCTTTCAAGAATTCCGGATTGGAAACCACGGCAAATGGCTGGGTTGTTTCCTCGGCAATCCATTGGTGGATCTGATCGGCGGTGCCTACCGGCACCGTGCTCTTGGTGACGATGATCTTGAAGGTATCCATCGCGCGCGCGATCCCTTTTGCCGTGGCGCACACGTAGTCCAGATTGGCGTTGCCGTTGGCTCCCTGGGGCGTGCCGACGGCGATAAAAATGATCGGCGATTTTGCGACCGCAGCGGCAAGGTCCACGCTGAAGGAAAGCCGCTGCTCCGCGGCGTTGCGCCGAACCATCTCTTCGAGGCCGGGCTCGTAGATCGGCACCTTGCCGTTATTGAGCATATCGATCTTTTTTTGATCGATATCGACACAGACGACATCGTTGCCGCTTTCCGCGAAACAGGTGCCCGCGACCAAGCCGACGTAACCGGCGCCAATCACCGCGAGGTTCATGGTTTTACTCCACTGCGCAGTACCTCGCCAATGACGTAGACGGTTCGGTCCTGGGATTCATGATAGGTCCGCGCCAGCATTTCGCCCAACAACCCCATGGTGACAAACTGAAATCCGATAAAAATTAGCAGAATTGCCAGGAACAGCAGCGGCCGGCTGCCGATATCGACATCATAAACAAACTTTTGCATGGTTAGATAAAGCGCGATTAGAAATCCCGTTCCGCCGCTGATCACTCCAATCGGCCCGAACACATGCGCGGGCCGAGTTGAATAGCTGCTTAAGAACTTCACCGTCAGCAGATCCAACACCACCCTCAGAGTGCGCGTGATGCCGTATTTGGATGTGCCGCGCAGCCGCGGCCGGTGATTGACCTTCAACTCGGCGATCTGCGCTCCCCTCTCATAGGCGATGGCCGGAATAAACCGATGCATCTCGCCGTAGAGCCTGAGTTCTTTGGCGATGTCCTTGCGCATGGCTTTAAGGGTGCAGCCGTAGTCGTGTAGCTTCACTTTAGTTGTCCAAGATATCAAAAGGTTTGCGATCATTGAAGGTAAGCGGCGGCTAAAAAACGGATCCTTTCGGTCGAAACGCCATCCAGCCACCAAATCGTTGCCCTCTTCGATCTTTGCAAGCATCGCAGGTATGTCGGCAGGATCGTTTTGTCCGTCGCCGTCCATAAGCACCACCACCGCGCCTCTAGCGTAGGCCAATCCCGCTGCCAACGCGGCCGTTTGCCCAAAATTGCGTTTGAGGCGGATAACGCTCAGTGCCGGGTCGCGCCGTTGGAGTCGGCTCAGGACAGCGAAGGTGCCGTCGCGGCTGCCATCGTCCACCGCGATAATCTCGTAGGATTTCCTGGCCGACGCCAACGCGCCATGAATCTCGCCGATTAACGGCTCGACGTTCTCTTCCTCGTTGTAAACGGGAACGACGATCGAAAGCTCCATCGGCTCAGGAATGAAAATCGGTCAGCTGAACGAAGCGCTGGTAGCGTTCTTCAATTTCCACCAGCGACAGGTCGGTAAGCCGCTTTACGCCGAAATCCTCGACCGTGAAAGATGCCACCACCGAACCGTACACGATGGCGCGGCGCAAACCGCCCTGGCTTTGATCCCCCGAGCGGGCGAGTTGCCCGAGAAAGCCGCCGGCAAAAGAATCGCCCGCGCCGGTCGGATCGAAGACATCCTCCAACGGATAAGCGGGGGTGGCAAACATCGAGGAATCGGAAAACTGCAGCACACCGTACTCGCCGCGCTTGATCAGAACCATCTTGGGGCCCATTTTAAGAATCGCCCGCGCCGCTTTGAGAATATTGTCATAACCGCTTAGCAATCGTGCCTCGGAGTCGTTCACCACGAGAATCTCGATACGCTCCAATACCTGCTTAAGTTCTTGTTGGTTCTCGCGGATCCAATGATCCATGGTGTCACAGACGACAAGCTTTAGCCGGCGAATTTGGCGCAGCACTTCCATCTGAATGGCCGGGGCGCTGTTACCGAGGAAAACGTATTCGGCGTCCCGNTAGGCTTCCGGCAGCATGGGCTCAAATCCGGCAAGNACGTTCAAATGAAGCTCGATGGTGTCGCGAAGNTTAATGTCCTCATGGTANCGCCCGCGCCAGTGGAAGGTGTCTCCCTTGGCCCGCTGAATGCCTTCGATATCGATATTCCGCTGGGTGAAAATATCCAGGTAATCTTGCGGAAAATCCTCGCCGACCACGCCGACGATCCGCACCGGCGAAAAGAAGCTGGCGCCGAGCGCGAAATANGCCGCCGANCCGCCGAGAATGCGCTCGGCCGACCCAAATGGCGTTTCAATGGAATCNAATGCGACTGTGCCGACGACCAAAACACTCATAGATATTTCCCAACAATGGGGCTCAATTGAGCGCGCAACCTCTTTGGAATCCGCGCTCGCTCCGTGATGATAGCATCCTTTANCGCCGAGGCACAGGCGCATGTGCGGGTTTGCGTGAGTTCAGCCACNGCGCGACGAATCGTGCGCNGCGCCAGATCGACGTTGTTCTTGAGCACCGNCAGGACGTGCTCGATTTCGACGTCCCCCGCGTTCTCGTTCCAACAATCGTAGTCCGTAGCGAGCGCCAGCGTGCCGAAACAAATCTCCGCCTCACGCGAGAGCTTGGCCTCCTGGAGATTGGTCATGCCGATCACGTGAGCGTTCCAACTCCGATAGAGATGCGATTCTGCTCTCGTGGAAAACTGCGGTCCCTCCATGCAAAGATACGTGCCCCCGGCATGGACGTGGGCGCCTTCGGCGCGCGCCGACTTGACTAACTCGCCGGAGAGATCCTTGCAGAACGGTTCCGCCAAGCCCACATGCGCGACCAACCCGCGACCAAAAAAAGTGCTCGGACGCTGGCTCGTCCTGTCGATAAATTGGTCGGGAACAACGAGATGACCCGGCGCGATGTCCTCCCGCAAGCTGCCCACCGCGCTTACCGAAATAATTCGCTCTACGCCGAGCTTCTTGAGCGCAAAAATATTCGCGCGAAAATTGATCTCCGTTGGCAGCCAGCGATGGCCTTGGCCATGACGCGGCAGGAAAATCAATTCGGCTTCGCCTAGGCGACCGCGGATAAGCTTGTCCGAAGGTTTGCCAAAGGGCGTTTTGACGGCGATCTCACGGACCCGCCGCAGCCCTTCCATCTGGTACAAACCGCTGCCGCCGATGACGCCGATGATTGGGCTTGCCATTTTGTTCAGATCGCTTCCGCGGCGAAACCGCTCCGCCGCGCCCGACCCGTTTCATCGCCCTGAAGCTGACCACACGCGGCCTGAATGTCATCGCCCCGCGGCCGGCGCACATTAACCTGCGTACCCTCTTCGTGCAAGACGTTTTTAAAGCGCTCGATGCGTCCCGGAGTCGGTCGGACGAATACGCTGCCGGGATGCGGATTAAAAGGAATCACGTTCACTTTGCTGGGAATTCCACGGAGCAGGCGGGCGAGCTGGCGCGCTTGTTGCTCGGAATCGTTGACATCCCCAAGCAACACATACTCGAAGGTAATTCGCCTGCGGCGCGGAAGCGGCAGCTTGCGGCAACAATCCAATAATTGCTCGAGAGAATATTTCCGGTTCACGGGCATCAACTCGCCCCGGAGTGCATTCGTCGGCGCGTGCAGCGAAATCGCCAGGTTGATACGGGTCTCCTCCATGAGCTTCTCGACCTGTGGCACCAGGCCGACAGTAGAAAGGGTGACGCGGCGGGGCGAAATGCCAATGCCCCACTCGCCGTCCGTGATGATCTCCAGGGCGCTCACGGTCTGTGCATAGTTCGCCAATGGTTCGCCCATGCCCATTAAGACCACGTGGGTGATGCGCTCGCCAGCGCCCAAAGTGCGGCTCGCTTCAATAACCTGGTCCGCGATTTCGCTCGCCGTCAGGTTTCGCTTGAGCCCCATCACAGCCGTAGCGCAAAATGCGCAGCCAAAACCGCAACCAACCTGGGTGGAGATACAAAGGGTCAGCCGGCGGGCTTCGGGAATCAGCACGCTTTCAATGGTTTCACCATCGCCAAGACCGAAGAGAAACTTTACCGTGCCGTCGCGCGATTCCACACGCCGCACCGTCTTCATCCGGTCCATTGCGAAACTCTCTTCCAATTGGTCGCGCAGGGACCGCGCTAGGTTGGTCATATCGCCGAAAGCGGTGGCGCGTTTTTTAAACAACCATTGGCGGATCTGGTTGGCGCGGTATGCCGGCTGTTTGCGTTCACTGAGAAAAGCCGCCAGCTCCTGGAAGCTCAAATCCTTGATATTGCGCTTCACGAGAACATCCAGCACCGAATCGGACACAGACGGCAGTTAGAGAACTTCGTCCGGCCTGAAGAAAAAAGCAATTTCACTGGCGGCGGTTTCGGGTCCATCCGAACCGTGGACTGCGTTCTGCTCGACGTCATTGCCCCAATCCTTGCGAATGGTCCCGGGCGCGGCCTTCGCTGGATCGGTAGCGCCCATGATCTCGCGATTCTTCGTGATCGCACTTTCGCCCTCCAAAACCGACACGAAGATCGGACCTGAGGACATATAAACGCACAGGCCCGAAAAAAAAGGCCGTTCCTTATGGACAGCATAAAACGCCTGGGCCCGTTCCGGTGAGAGGCGCAAAAGTTTTGCCGCAGCGATTCTCAGTCCCGCGCCCTCAAAACGCCGCAGAATCTCACCAATGAGATTTCTGCCCACGGCATCCGGCTTGATGATCGACAAAGTTTTTTCCACGCTCATTAACCTGCTAACGCCTCCTGCATTGTCCGGCCGATAGTGGCCGGCGAGTTTGCCATGTGAATCCCCGCTTGTTTCATCGCTTCAATTTTCTCCCTGGCTGTGCCCTTGCCTCCGGAAATGATCGCGCCGGCATGCCCCATGCGCTTACCCGGTGGCGCCGTTTGGCCCGCGATAAAGCCGGCCACGGGTTTTTTCATATTCGCCTTGATCCAGACCGCAGCCTCTTCCTCCGCGCTGCCGCCGATTTCGCCGATCATCACCACTGCGTCGGTTCCCGCGTCCTCACTAAAGAGTTTCAACACATCGACGAACTCAAACCCATGCACGGGATCGCCGCCAATGCCGACGCACGTCGATTGCCCCATCCCCAAACGAGTGAGCTGGTCCACCGCTTCATAGGTCAATGTGCCACTACGCGACACCACACCGACCTTTCCCGGTTTGTGAATATGGCCCGGCATTATGCCGATTTTGCATTCTCCCGGTGTAATTGCTCCAGGACAATTCGGGCCAAGCAACTGTGAGCTGCTCCCCAGGAGGTATCTTTTCACCTTGACCATATCGCGCACCGGGACACCTTCGGTTATGCAAATAATCAGCGCAATGCCGGCATCGGCTGCTTCGAGAATCGCATCAGCGGCAAACGGCGGCGGCACGTAGATCACTGTTGCATTGGCGCCAGTTTCGCTCACCGCGCGTTCGACCGTGTCGAAAATCGGAATGCCTTCGTAGGCGGTGCCGCCCTTGCCTGGCGTTACCCCGGCAACCATTTGCGTGCCGTACTCCTTGCACGCCTTGGTGTGAAATTGTCCCGTGGCCCCGGTGATGCCCTGGGTAAGAACGCGTGTCTGTTTATTGACCAGTATGGCCATTTCTAAAAAACCGAGGATGGATGATCGAGGATAACGATCCTCCATCCTCTATTCTCGATCCTCGGTTATGCTCTACTGACGGCAGCCACGATCTTCTCGGCCGCCTCGGCCATGGTGTCCGCCGAAATAATTGTCAGGCCCGAATCGGCGAGGATCTTCCTGCCAATCTCCACGTTGGTTCCCTGCATGCGCACGACCAGCGGGACGCCTATCTTAAGCTCGCGCGCGGCGTCGACAACCCCCTGAGCTAGAATATCGCAGCGCATGATGCCGCCAAAAATATTGATAAGCACTCCGCGCACACGCGGATCGGCCAAAAGAATTCTGAAGGCCTGGGCGACTTTTTCCTTATTGGCGCCGCCGCCGACATCGAGAAAGTTGGCCGGATCGCCGCCGTAAAGCTTGATGATGTCCATGGTCGCCATTGCCAGCCCGGCGCCATTCACCATGCATGCGATATTGCCGTCGAGGGAAATATAAGAAAGATCGTGCTTGCTCGCCTCCACCTCGCGCGGATCCTCTTCGTTGAGATCGCGCAGCGCAACGATTTCCTTTTGCCGAAAAAAAGCGTTGCTGTCGAAATTCATCTTGGCGTCCAACGCCATGACCTCGCCTTCGACGGTGATAATCAATGGATTGATCTCCGCCAAGGACGCGTCACAATCTTGAAAAGCCTGATAGAGACCCTGCATCACCCCGGCTATCTTGCCGGTCAATTCCGGCGGCGCTCCCAGCGCAAACGCCAGTCGCCGGCACTGAAAAGGCGCGAGCCCTATAACCGGGTCGATGGTTTCTTTTAAAATCCTTTCGGGATGCTTATCTGCGACTTCTTCGATGTCGACGCCGCCCTCCGGGGAACCAATCACCGTGACGCGAGACTGCGTTCGGTCCAACACCAGAGCGAGATAAAGCTCGCGCCCGATGTTGAGCCCTTGCTCGACTAGCACACGGCGCACCCGGCGGCCTTGCGGGCCGGTTTGATGCGTCACGAGATTTTTACCGAGCATAGAGCCAGCGGCATCCGCAGCCTGATCGGGGTTCTTGACGACTTTGACCCCGCCGCCCTTACCGCGTCCGCCAGCATGAATTTGCGCCTTGACGACACAGACGCCGCCGCCGAGTTCCACTGCGGCCGCCTTCGCCTCCTCGGGCGTTAAGGCGACGCTGCCGCGCGGCACTGTCACGCCGAAGCGCTGGAGAATTGCCTTAGCTTGAAACTCGTGGATGTTCATCCGTGTACGGCGGCATGCAGACGTACCAACAACGCAGCATTGGCAGAAATGCGCAAAACCCTGAACTAATCTATCTGATCACTCACTTAAGAAACGCCCAAAACGCGATTCATCGCCTGCACGATATCTTTAACATGGCCGAGCGAATCATCGAAGGCCTTCTTGTCGGCGGCATTGAGATGGATATCGATGACTTTTTCCACGCCGCCCGCACCGATCATGACTGGGACGCAAAAGTAATAGCCACTGACACCGTACTCGCCCTCGAGCAATGCCGCGCACGGAAGGATTTCCTTCTTGTCAAAGAGAAAAGCCTCGGTCATTTGAATGGCCGCCGATGCCGGCGAAAAATAGGCTGACCCGGTTTTTAACAGAGCTACCACTTCGCCGCCCGCATTGCGGACCCGCGCTTCGATCTCGTCGAGCCGTTTTGACGGGATTAGTTTCTCCACCGGCACACCGCCAATGATGCAGGAACTCCGAACGGGCACCATGTCATCACCGTGCCCGCCCAAAACCATGGCCTGAACACTTTTTACCGAGACATTGAGTTCTTTTGCGATAAAGGATCGATAGCGCGACGAATCTAGGATTCCCGATTGACCGACCACGCGGCTTTTCGGAAAACCCAAAGCACGCTGCATTAATGTCACCATCGCATCGAGCGGATTGGTAATGACGATCACGAACGAATGGGGCGCGTGTTTTTTGATACCCTCGGCCACAGACGTTAAGATCTTCGCGTTGGTGCCCAATAAGTCGTCGCGGCTCATCCCCGGCTTGCGCGCAATGCCGGCGGTGACAATGCATACGTCAGCGCCAGCGATATCATCGTACTTGTTCGTGCCGCTGACGTTGCCGTCAAAACCCTCGATCGGCCCTGCGTGCGAAAGATCGAGAGCCTTGCCCTGCGGCAGCCCTTCGATGACGTCGAAAAGAACGACATCGCCAAGCCCCTTCAAAAGCGCCAGATGGGCCATTGACCCGCCGATATTGCCCGCACCGATCAACGCTATCTTCTTCCTAGCCATAGCTCCCTCGCCCTATTTTTACCAAATGACAATATCGGCCGGCACTTCGACGCATATTTACATACTCGCGATGATCGCGTCGCCAAATCCGGAACAGCTGACGAGCTTCGCGCCAGGCATGAGCCGTTCAAAATCGTAGGTCACGGTTTTGGCATTGACCGCGCCCTCAATGCCTTTAATGATTAAGTCCGCCGCTTCCGGCCAACCCATGTAGCGGAGCATCATTTCGCCGGAGAGAATCACCGAGCCGGGGTTGACCTTGTCCAAATCGGCATACTTCGGCGCGGTTCCGTGAGTCGCCTCGAAGACCGCGTGGCCGCTGTCGTAGTTGATATTGGCTCCCGGCGCGATGCCGATACCACCCACCTGCGCCGCCAACGCGTCGGACAAATAATCGCCGTTCAAGTTCAATGTCGCGATGACATCGTAATCCTTGGGCCGGATCAGCACGAACTGAAGCGTCACGTCGGCAATCGAGTCTTTAAGCATCAACTTTTTCTTCCACTTGCCATCACCGTGGCTGGGCCAAAGCTTGAGCGCTTCCTCGACTTCCTTCTTGATATCGCTCTGTTGCGCCGGTGACATCATTTCGAAACCAGGATCAATGGCCTTGGCGTTGTCTTCGACGGAAATATTCGCCTTCGCTTCCTTGTTGCCGAGAATCCAAGACTCGCGCTCGGTCACAACATCGTTACGAAATTCGCGTTTCGCCAGGGTATAACCCCACTCGGCGAACTTGCCTTCGGTGTACTTCATGATGTTGCCCTTGTGCACGAAATTGATGTTCTTGCGCTTGTTCGCCAACGACCACTGAATCGCTGCGCGCACCAGTCGCTCGGTGCCTTCGACCGAGACCGGCTTTAGGCCCACGGCAGCGGTGTTGGGAAAGCGAATCTTGGCAAACTCACTTGGAAAGGTTTCTTTGAGGTACGATTTAAATTTGGCATTGGCCTCGGTGCCGTTCGGGAACTCGATGCCGGTATAGATATCTTCTGTGTTTTCGCGGAAGACAACCATGTCGACGTATTCCGGATGTTTGACCGGCGAAGGCACGCCGTTGAAATAGCGCACCGGACGCTGGCAGACGTAGAGATCGAGCAATTTCCGCAGCCCGACATTGAGCGAGGTCATGCCGCCGCCGATGGGCGTTGTCAGCGGACCCTTGATGCCGACGAGAAATTCGGAAAATGCCGGCACGGTCTCTTCGTGCAGCCAGCTATTGTACTGCTTGAAGGATTTCTCACCGGCATAAACTTCCATCCAGTGGATTTTCTTTTTGCCCTTGTAGGCCTTTTCCACCGCGGCATCGAAAACGCGCACCGAAGCGCGCCAGATATCGCGGCCAGTGCCGTCACCTTCGATGAACGGAATGATCGGATTGTCGGGAACCTGCAGCTGCTTTTTGGCTCCCATGGTGATTTTCGCGCCGTCCTTTGGGACTTTTACCACTTTGTACTCTGCCATAATCTCCTCATGTGCAAAAATAGCCTAAGGGTCTTGGCGGATCTCCACCGCTCCTTAGGCTATTCGCTTTTGAAAGTATTTGGAACTGTCCAGAAATTAACTGATTAACCCGAGCGAGTCAAGGCGCTAACTATTCGTTTTTCTTTCGCTCTAGCCATTTTTCCAGATGACGCGCCGCAACTTCCCGGCCACCTAGCCCGAAGGCTAAAGCCAAAGCCAAACAAACCGCTCCAAAAACCAAAATGAACGCCCAGATAACGATCTCAGAGGCGATATCGAGTATCTCAAAGATCCCCGCGACCACAAAAATCGTCGTGCCGATGTAAGCAGCGCGACCGATCGCCCCCGCTTGCTCGAGACCGGCGTTGGCGCAAGAAGTGCGCGTAACCGTTTCCAAAAAATTGGCGAAGTAAAGCCCGAGAATGAGGGTCACAAGCGCCGCGACGATCTTTGGAATATAAAGATAAATGGTGTGGAGGGTATCGGTGGCGCCGCTTAAGTTGAGGGTCTCGAGCGTGGTCACGATGGCGATCAGGAATAGAAACCAAAAGGCCAAAAGGCCAACGATATCAGAGGGGGACTGCTTGATACCGCCCCGCTCGATAATCCGGTTGATGCCGGCCCGTTCGGCGAGCAGGTCGAACTGGCAGAGCTTCAGCAAGCGCACGACGATTCTTTTGATGATATTACAGACCGCCCATCCCAGAACAATGATTGCAACCGCAAAAAACAAGTTCGGCAGAAAGACAGCGATCTTGGTGATGAACGCATCCCAGAATCCTGTGACCGTAACGATCGGATTCATCCATTCCTCCTTCGCACGGGCTGGTGCATGTTATAAGTAAATAGGGGACTCTTGGCAGGATTGTCAAATCAAAGGGACTTTGACACTGAATTTGACTTTGACTTGAATCAACCGGGTACCACCATTATAGTCGTCGAATTGTCGTATCAGCTCTGCCATTCATCAGCGATTGGACTCGAAGCGTTGCGTGTAACCGTCGACAAACTAGCCAGGGCGTACGGGTTTTTGTGGGCCCTGAGAGATCTCAATCTTGATCTTACCCCGGGCCAGTGCGTTGCCCTGCTCGGGCCGAACGGAGCCGGCAAAACAACCCTGCTGAAACTTCTGAGCGGGCTGATCACACCGACCACCGGCGAAATCCGCTTTGATGGTGTGATTTTTTCGCGAAGCATGCCCGAATTGCGCGCTCGCGTCGGCCTGCTCGCTCCCTCGGATCATCTTTACGACAACCTCACGGCCAGAGAAAACCTTACCTTTTTCTCCCGGCTGTATAAACAGAGCGTCGTCCCAGAGTCGCTTGACTCTGCGCTGGAACAGGTCGGCTTGGCAGAGCGCGCCGGCGACTACGTAGCCAATTTATCGAGCGGCATGAAATGCCGGCTATCGATCGCCAAATGGATGCTCTTACAGCCGGAACTATTACTGGTCGACGAGCCTTACGGCGTCCTCGACGGCAGCGGCATCCGGTTGCTTGAAAATTTTTTAAAGCATCAGTGCACGTGTGGCAGCATCGTCGTCATGGCTTCGCACCATGTGTCGCGCGCGCTCGATCTCTGCAACCGGGTGGTCATCTTGAGTCAAGGTCGGCTTTCCTTCAATGAGGCGAAGCGGCAACCCTGGCCCGCTTTCGAGACAGCCTTCAGTGAATTCTTGCCGCATGGTGGCTCATGACGCTCCTGCGCCAAACAGGGTTGATGCTCTGGAAGGACACGCTTCTGGAACTGCGCCGCCGCGAGAGCCTGCTAACGATGTTTTTCTTCGGCACCCTGCTGCTGTTCGTTTTCAATTTCGCCTTCGACTTGGCGCCGGATAAAATCGCCGGGATGGCGCCGGGTTTGCTTTGGCTGGCGTTTCTATTCACTGGGACGCTGGGTCTGGCGCAACTCTTTCAGGCCGAGCGTGAGAATCACAATCTCGACGCCCTGCTGCTTTCGCCGCTCGATGGCGGCGCGTTGTTTCTCGCCAAAGCCGCTTTCAATCTAATTTTGATGGTGCTCGTCGAGATCGTCGTTATCCCGCTATTCTGGATCTTGTTCAATCTGCCCGCGTGGAATTTGCTACCGCAAATATTTCTGGTTACCTTGTTGGGGACTGTCGGCTTCTGTGTGTTGGGAACGCTCATGTCAGCAATCACGCTGCGAGCGCGGGCGCGCGAACTGCTATTGCCGCTGGTGCTCTTTCCGCTGATGATTCCAGTGATCCTGGCGACCATTCGCTGTATGGCAGAGGTGCTGCGCACCGGCCAGTTTGGCGATCAGGTGGCATGGCTGCGGCTGCTTTTAGGTTTTGATGTGATATTTTTGACTGCGGGAATGCTGATTTTCGATTGGGTAATAGAAAGTTGAAATGATCAGGCAGTCTCGAAAAAGGAAAGGTATTCTCGGCGCCCTCGCCCTGGTGACTGTTTTGTTCAGTCTTTACTGGTCGCTGGTCGTCGCGCCACCCGATGCTTACCAGGGCGAGGTTCAGCGCATTATGTATCTTCATCTTCCGAGTATTTTGATTGCCTATCTCTCCTACTTTCTGGTTTTCATCGGCAGCGGACTCTACTTGTGGAAGCGCGAGAAGCGCGACGATCTATTGGCCCATGCGGCGGCTGAGCTTGGCGTACTTTTTACCGCGCTAACGATCATCGAGGGGTCCGTCTGGGGGCGCCCAACCTGGGGCGTGTGGTGGACCTGGGATGCGCGCTTAACTTTGACGGCTATTTTGTTATTGATCTATGTGGGTTATCTTATGCTGCGCTCACTTATCGAGGACGAGAATCGTGCCGCCATGGCGGCGGCTGTGTTGGGGATTATCGGGTTTCTGGACATACCGCTGATTCACATGTCGGTATACTGGTGGCGCACGCTGCATCAGCCGCCGTCGATTCTGCGGCCCGACAAGCTGCCGTGGGAAAATGTCCATCCGAGCATGTTGACGGCCTTGACGATCAGCTTCGTCGCGTTTCTATTGCTTTATTTCTATTTGCTGTCGCTGCGCTATCGAGTCGGCGAGATGCATCAGGAAGTCATTGCGCGACGGCTCGAGCGAGGCGCCTGATGGGTCCCTGGGGTTTTGTCTCTCTCGCTTATGGAATTGTGTGGGGAACCCTCGTGGTGTATCTGATTTTCTTGAAGCGCCGTTATAGCCGCGCTACAGTCGAGCTCGATCAGCTCAGGCCTATGGGAGAGGCTGGTGGCGATGAAAAAAAATAGGCGTTTCTTGATCGGCGGCATCATTATTCTTGCCGCGCTCTCCTACATGATCTACGGCGGCATGCAGGAAGCGATCGTCTATTTCGTCACGCCATCGGAGCTCAAGGCCAACGAGCGCTCCTCCGCGGACAAATTTCTCCGCATGGGCGGCATGGTCGTCAAAGGCTCGCTGAATAAAAACCTCAATACCCTAACTTACCGCTTCGATCTCACCGACGGCACGGCGACATTTCCGGTATATTTCAAGGGCGTGCCGCCGGATCTTTTTACCGAAGGCAAAGGCGCCGTCGTCGAAGGACGGATCGGCGCCGACGGCGTGTTCCAGGCAACGACGATTATGGCCAAGCACGCCGAAGAATATAGTCCCCACGCCGACGGCAAACCTCCTTCAAAGAGCTTCGTTCCTGGCCAGGAAGCCGTCGCCAAGTGACATCGACCCTGGGCCACACGTCGGTTGTTTTGGCTTTGCTGGCCGCGTTTTGCGGCGTTGTCTGCCCGATCGTCGCGGCGCGCGCGCGCCAAGAGCGCTTTTTGGCTTTCGCGCGCTACGCGATTTTCACCCAGTTCGTTCTGGTGACGCTGGCGGCCGGCGCACTTATTTACGGCTTGATCGCTCTCGACTTTTCCATCAAGTATGTTGCCTTCAATACCACGCGCGCAACTCCCATTTACTATCGAGTGACCGGGCTGTGGGGCGCGCTCGAAGGTTCTCTCATGTTATGGGAGTGGGTGCTCATCATATTTTCCGGAATCACCGCGTCGCTCTATCGCGACCGCCATAGAGATACGATGCCCTGGGTGATCATGATTTTCTCTATTGTCTCGTTTTTTTTCTTGACCGTGTTGGCTTTTGTATCCAATCCCTTCGAGACAGTGTCACCCGTGCCGCTCGACGGGCGAGGTTTGAACCCACTGCTCGAAGACGCCAACATGATGACCCATCCGCCGCTTCTCTACACCGGATTTGTCGGTCTCACCGTTCCCTACGCTTTTGCCATGGCCGCGCTGATCACGGGNAAACTCGATGAAGCCTGGATCACCACTACGCGACGATGGACGATCATNGCGTGGTTCTTCTTGACGGTGGGAAATCTGGTCGGCGCCTGGTGGTCGTATCACGTCCTCGGTTGGGGCGGCTATTGGGCCTGGGACCCGGTAGAGAACGCGGCGTTCATGCCCTGGTTGCCGGCGACCGCTTTTCTCCACTCGATCCAGGTGCAGGAACGCCGCCGCATGCTCAAGGTCTGGAACCTTTCGTTGATCATCATCGCCTTCAGCTTGACCATCTTCGGCACCTTTCTCACGCGCTCCGGCATACTGTCGTCGATCCACGCCTTTTCCTCCGGGCCGGTGGGTGGCTTTTTTCTTGCCTTTCTGTCTCTCATTTTACTCGGTTCGTTCGGCCTGCTTGCGTACCGCGCCGATCTGTTGAAGGAACAACCGGAGCTCGACTCGATGGTGAGTCGCGAGTCGGCTTTTTTGCTGAATAACATCGTGCTGGTTTCAGCTTTGTTCACGATCTTTCTCGGCACGATTTTTCCGCTAATTTCCGAAGCGGTCGCTGGCGTTCAGGTCAGCGTCGGCGCGCCTTATTTCAATTCCGTCACCGTTCCGCTGTTTTTATTTCTAGTCTTTCTCATGGGCGTCGGTCCGATGATCGCCTGGCGGCGCGCATCCTGGGACAATCTCAGGCGGAACTTTCTCTGGCCGGCCGCCGGATCGCTCGCCTTCGGCGTCGCCCTGTTCATCTGGAAAGTGAAAGAATTCTTGCCCTTGCTGGGCTTCACTTTGCTCGCGTTCGTGGTAGTCACGATTCTTTACGACACGGTCCTGGCGCTGCGCGCGCGCAAGCGCATCGCCGGCGAAGGGATGGTTCGGGGACTCGTAACACTCGCACGGCGCAATCAGCGCCGTTACGGCGGCTTGATCGTTCATCTCGGGGTTGTTTTAATCGTTCTGGGCATCGCCGGATCGATGACTTACAGCCTCGAAAAGGAAGCGACCCTGGCGCTCAAACAGGAGCTGAAGATCGGCAACTATAGCATTCAATTCGAAGGCTTGAAGGGCTCGCGCCAACCCACCCATTTTCGCGTCGAAGGCGCCTTCCGGGTGCTACACAACGGCAGCGACGAGGGAATCTTGAATCCGGCCCTGAAATTCTTTCCGACCCAGCAATCTCCGATCGGCCGAGCCGTGCACCAGAGCAGCCTGACTGAAGATATCTATCTCATCCTCTCCGGTTTTAGCGAGATCGATCGTAATCAAGCGACGCTAAAGGCTCTGGTTCGGCCGCTGGTCATCTGGATGTGGATCGGCGGCTTCGTCATCGCGTTGGGAACCGTGATCTGCATCTGGCCGATGAAAAAAACCGAACTGACGGAACCCTGAGG
>Ga0065707_10082141_pt1 | contig 20975 bp, 7 predicted proteins | sample SwiRhicommuniRL3_FD_59094 | JGI IMG/M metagenome (GOLD analysis project Ga0065707, IMG submission 59094) | Switchgrass rhizosphere bacterial communities from Rose Lake, Michigan, USA - RL3 v2 (version 2) | ecosystem: Host-associated > Plants > Roots > Rhizosphere > Soil | place: East Lansing, MI...
TATGTTAGAAGAAGGTCAATTAAGATTAGTGTTGTGGCGGAAGATCATACAATTATATTACATCAAATACACATTAATTTTATTGAATTTTCCGTTCATTTATTTTATATTCACTTATTTAATATATTTCTTCATATATTCAAACGGTGATAATACATATTTATCTAACGGAATTTTTTCTTTTCCTTCAACTTTGAGGACGAAGCGGTCGAGGGAGCCGATGCCGGAGGAGTTCCGATACTACTTGGAGTTGGCGGATTGCTCTTGTTATTCCAGTATGCATGTAAATCTGGTGAGATACTTGCAGTGGAAGCATTTGGAGAGCCCTTGATAGATTTTCTAGATCTCTTTCTGTTTCCACCCAACAAATGTTCAAATCTCGTGGGGTTCTCTGGATTATTGTTCTCTAGAGTACTTGGTGAACTGGCGACGTTATATCCACCAGGTGTGGAGCCCGAAGGCGATCTGAACGACGTGTTACTATCAAAAGAGGGTGTCGCAGGCATAACAGGCGTGGTAAAGGAATCGTTTGGTTTCTTGAGATTGCTCTTACTGGTTCGGAAAGGAATGTATGATCTTTTAACTGTAGGAGATCTTCCATGGTCACCCACAGTCGAAGTCATGGAGTCGGCCAAGCTGCTTTTGAAAGAGGTATTGGATTGGCTTCTGGCCAAACTTCGGTTCAAAATCACTGAAGCCTTCTTATCATAAACATGCGGTGCTGAATCCATTGGTGCACTAGGGTCACTCGAATTACTGTTCCTTGTATCAACAGATGCACTATGGGTATGGTGGTTATTGAGGCCACGACGACTAGCAATTAAAGCATCGGAAACAGGCCCATTATGATCGGCATCTTTGGTAAAGAAAGAGTCGAAATCATCCAATGCTGCCCAGACATTACTCAACGATCCGTCTGGTTCTTCAACTCCTACTGATACAGTATCACCGTGATCGATCTCAGGTGCGTAGTAATCTTCCATGTGGAATTGGATTTCTTCATTCTTTGCACTCATATCATCGTTCTCATCGACAATTGCTGCTACGGAACATGTAGAGAAGACTGCATGGACGTTGTTTCTAGTGCTAGCAGCTGTCACTGCTGGCATAGGTATGGCCCAACCACTCTCATCTGGAATACCAAACAATGTTGCAGTCTTTTCATACTCCTTTTTCATTGAAGTATTTCCCAAACTCATTCTCAACACATCTTTATCTAACTGAGATCCAGATATGATTACAGCTTCATCCAAAACTTCCAATGCAGGTTCTGCAAAATCGGTCAATAACAATCTTAACAAAGGAGAGATCAAGTCGGCACCTACACCAACAAATTCATCTCTCTGTAAGTCGACTAGAGGGAAAATATGTTTCAATAAACTCATAGTTTCCAACTTTACCCAGGGAGTCTTGTTTGACAAAAATCCAAGAAGCAACACCAAGGCCTGGGCCTCATACTCAGGAAAGAATATATTCTTGATAGTGGTGATTGTTTGGACTAAAAAGTCCTTTTTGGACCTAAACCTATTCTTCGATAACGAAACCAAGATTCTGGCCAACCCTGGCTTGTCGCACTTGTTGGCCAACTCACTTAGAGCCATGGCAGTTTCTCCAATTTCGGGAGATATCGTCTTTTTATCTAAAGAGTGCAAAAACCGTGGCATGTTAGCCAATACGGACATCAATAATCTGGACTCACCCAGACCGATGATTTCACTATCTTTCAATACATTCATTTTATCGAGGAATTTCATGGAAGGTTCCCAAGCTGTGGCAGATCTCAATCCAACCATGACAATTTGTTGCAAACCCTCAAATTTACCCTCCCACTTAGGTGGGAATGTAGAAATTAAACAAGAAACCGTATCGGGAGCATCCAAATCGATCTTGGACACGAATTTTGACATCGTTGATAAAACTTCTATGAATTCTTGTTCATGAATTGTGCTCAAACATGCAACACTTGACCAGAATAGTTCAGGGAAATCAATTAATTTGGCACTTTCTAATTCTGCCGTAATAGCGTTCAATGTCATGAGAATTTGCATAGCGAAACCTTGTATATCTTGGGTTTCATCGGAAATAGTGTTGGATAAACGATGGAGCATATCTTTCAACATGCCCTGATCCAAGAAAGATAACAACGATCTAAAAATTTGAAATGAACGACAAGCAATGTGCCTGACTGCGCATGTAGTGGCCCAGTTCAAGGATACTCTACTCCAATCGTCTTGAAGATTTGGAACAATACCAGTGAATATTTCTAACACATTACGTGCCAATAAGTCCATGTTTTTAGGAGTTCTAGCACCCTTCTTGTCGTTATTTAAATCATCATATACCCACAAATACTTGAAGTAATCACGTTGCATCAATGTCTCAATTGTTTCAGTCGACTTTGGCTCATTTGGAGCCAACGCATGAATCAAATGAATTAATAACGTGCCTGCTTGCTCTTGAACGATTTGTAGATAATGATCCAATAATGAAAATGCAACATGCAATAAAAGCGGTAACTTTTCTATCATTCTGTCGTTTTTCACCGTGAAGAGATCAACCAAGAAGACCATGGATAATTGCCCAATTGAAAAAGCGGCATCCTTCTCATTATATGGAATTATTTTCCATAAATTGGCTATGTATGGAAATTCTTCAGAATTTTCAAAGCAAGTAGACAACTTGCGTGGTTGGGGTGGTACCATCGACCTAGGTTGCAAATTATTGATAAATTTATCAATAACGCTTAGCGGGTCAGTCTGCGAGAATGCCAAATAGTCAATGATCTGACGTGAATACTCAAGAAAAGTCGGATTCTTTCTCTCCAAACAATTCAACATTATAAAATCAACAATCATATCGAAATTATTGGAGTTGCTACCCAATGCAACCCAAAGTGCTTCAACCTCGTTAGAAATGGATGAGCCAAACTTAACAGTAATTTCAAATAAGTTGTTCAACACCATCAATGATGGTGAGTCCAATTTTTTCCCTACGTAATGTACTTGCTTGTTCCTTTCTTCTTCAACCAATCCATCTTCATAATTCAAACTCACTATTTGCACCCAAGGGAGCAAACATGATAAGATGTCTCTTCTGGAATTGTTTCCCACTAGATTAAAGTACTTTGTCATGTAACTGATTCTTATAAAGGCACCATCAGGACGTAAAGATGCAAGATGAGCAGATATTCCGAATAACGCTTTCTTATAGACAACTCTTGTCTTGCTACAAACAGAACCAGCAAACATATCGACACTTGATGTATTGCTAGAATCATCCAGATATTTCAAGAGTTTCATTGACGCAAGTCTGACTTCATAGTTATCATGACCAACCAAAAAGTTTGCCAAACAAATAACATCTACCAGCAAAAGACCTTGTGGTTTTGTCTTTAAGAACACATCAACAAAGATAATGAAATAACTCTCAGTAGTTTTCAAGGACTCCTGAGACGCATAACATTCTTTTATAACTTCTTGATAAATCTCGTCGTTGGTTAAGTTCAAGTTAAGAATGTTTCTTAACGCCACTTTTCCGATTTCGTGAGCCTTATCGTTATCTGAACAAAAGAGAGCTCTGATCCACCCCATTAAAGAAGGAATATCAAAAGACATTACTGCTAATTTTCCTGGAACTTCGATTTGCAGGTTAATAGGACCTGAGCATAGTACTGCCATACAACTCAATGATGAGTATTGCAATAATTTCCGCTCTACTTCTAGTATAGCAGCAGCTGCGGCTTGATCTTTCTGTGCACTGACATTCTTAAGAATCGCATTGTATCTATCTTCCGTAATATCTGCGTCTCCAAATCCGCACCACTCTTTCAAAAAGTTAAAGCAACCGATTCTAGCTTCAAAAGGTAACCACTTATTTAATTCGGACTTGTCCTGCAAGCCTATAAATACATTCTCCAAATATCCACAAAAGTACCTTCTAAGTCTTTGAAACTCAATATCAGTTTGTGTGGAAGGTAATGACAAAAACGATTTGACATTCTTCACAATTGAAACCAAATTTGCAACCATCCAATCGTCTGCGTATACAAGGTGATTACTTTTATAACGATCCGTTAAATTGCTTAAAATGTGAACCACTTCGCAACGCATTCTATCTTCAGCTGCATCTCTCTTTTTCAAGCTTCCTTCCCATTCATTAAGAGATTGGGGAACATTTTCTAAAAAGGTTTTGAAAATGTTAATATTACTACAGCTTAGGCCCGAAATGATTGCATCTCTAATCATAGGTTGCTGAGATTTAAGAAGCGGCAATACCATTCTGAAAACTGATTTGGCACTTGTGATTTTTTGATGCTGAATAAACATTTGCATTGATCTTTTTCTTCCATGGGTTGGCTGTGTAGGAAATGAAATCTTTTGTTCATTAGTAGACGTCAACGAACAACAAGCAAAGATTAAGTAAAGCTTCCATTGATTGACAAGTACTTCTGGAGGAACCCCTGCAGATACTCTGGAAAATATCGATGAGGTGTAGTTCTTGTAGCTGTCAGAGAAATCTAGTACAAGTTCGTGCATTTGAACCAAACGGACACATACAATTGAACGACACATTGCAACAGGCATAGGACATTTTTCAAAGAATATATCAAGCAATTTTGGGTACAAACGAAACCAAATAGTACAATCGATACCATATTCAGATTCAGCCAATTTGACCAAAATATTCTTTTTGTTTTTCAACTTGGACACCCTACTTCTTTCAGGCAAACTAAGTCCCTTTTTGAATGGCTTTATTAAGTCAAGAAAATCAACATCCTCCAAAACATGGATCAATCTGGTTCCGATATCTGCCGCAAACTTGGAAGAGCTTCTCGAATGTGACTTTGACTTGTCAGAAGAGATTGGAGAAAGTTTCTCAGCACCAGAGTCAGTAATATTGTAAATTGCTTGGTCAAATTGTTCCACTAACTTTAATATTGAAATTCCATGGTGACGAGTTTTTGAGTCCTGGCTGCATAGAAAGAACAAACCATTACCCTCAACCTCTTCGATAACGGTGATAATAGTCTTCCATTCAAGTTCATCGCTTGGCTTCAATTTCACGAAATCATTTGCTAAGTCATCGTTCTTGTGATTGATTTGATATAAATCATTCAAAACATCCTTATTCATGAGTTCATCATCCTGAGCTAGCGGGTTGACATTCTTTACACTCAATTTTGTTTCAGTGATATCAGTAAATTGTTTCAACCAGCAATTCAACAATTCAACGTAAATCTTCAAGAGCCTATTGAATTCATTTGAATTCAAGTAATTGGAGTTATATTTAGGACCAGGCTTATCATTGAATTGGAAAGCTATTCTTGCGAATATCGTGATTAAACTGCTGGGATTTTTCCTAGATGCTAGTCTTTTCAAAGCTTTAAATGATGAATTGGCAACCTTGAGATTCTCATGAACAGAATTTCTGGTTAAGATTTCAATAATGTTTTTGACAGATATTCCAGAAGTTGAAGTTTTTTCTCCCTGTAATGGAACCATTGTCCATGGAATAGCATCAATTAAGGTCGAGAATAAATCAATTTGTAAGTTTTTGGTATTAGGGTATGAAAAATCAATGCCAAAATGGAATCCAGAAAATGCCGATTGCGACTTTGATGGGGCAACGCTAGATGGAGAGCTACTACCTTCCAGAAGCCAAACATCTGAGCCATATTGATTATCCAAAAGTTTCAATAACGTCGCAAAATTACGACAGATTTCTTCATGGGAAAAGGCATTAGTAGATGATTTGGCAAGATTCAGAAATTCATTCAATATCATGGTATTCTTGGATACTTCAGATTTACCCTTCGGTTTGTTCTTTTTCTTGAAGGAATCGTTGTCCACTTCGGTGCCTTGGGTCAACACATCATCACTTGGAAACTCAGGCTTTCTCGCCAATTCGAAATCTTCAAGTATAGATAAATAACTCTTGATAATTAATATCAAACGCTCAGGAGAAGAATTCTCCAAAGATACTCCATTGAAGCTTAGTTTTAATATTTTGATTAAAACGTTGTCTAAAACGTAATTCAAATGGTTAAAACCAACAATTCTGATTAACTTAACCAAAGCATTTGTCAAAAGCGGGTCAGAAGTCATCCATTGATTCTTTTTTCTGTTTATGTTATCGAGAAAAAGTAATTGAAACAAGCTATCCAATTGTTTGATGGTATTGTTCAACGTCACAGGAAGTCTGTATATATATACCCAAACCAACCTCGCAGTACAAATGATGTAAGTAGTCTTGTCTTCAATTTCTACCTTTGGTTTTAATTTGAAGCTGTTATCCTCAATAAGTTTATACCAGATATCGGAAAAGAGTTCTTTTCTGGATACTGCCAAAGCAGATGTCATTAAACGGAAAGAATGTGCCCAGCCAGAATTACCATATGAGATATTGCTGATATAACCAGTCGTCGAATAAGCCTTCGTTGATGGGGTATTAGCAGAATTTGCTCCTGAACTTCCACCTCCACTGCTTGATTTAACAGTTTGACTCCAAATCAGATAAGCCTTATAAAACAATTTTTCGACAGCCTCCACCCAGGTGGGGTGGTTGGTCTCTGCGGTCAAGATATTTGCTAAGGGTAAAAGAAGTAAACTTAATACTTCGCAATAGGCGTAAATGATAGTTTCATTTTGAGACTTCTCGAAGAATTTGGCTAGAGACTGTAAGAAGTCAGCACTTTCTTCAAAGACTTCCAAGGGATAATTAGTAAGTTTCAAGTATTGCATACCCTGAATCAATAAATGCAATTTAGGTTCATCTTCCAATTTCACATGAGATGGCACTTTTTCTAAGTCAGCAATAAACCTATCAGTTACACTTAGGAAACTCTTTTGTGACATGAAGCCAAGTAGCTCGGCAAACAAATCCCAGTTGGCTGATCTCACAAGGGACTGACTGGTGCTTATGGGATCTGTGGTCTTCAATTGGGTGTACACAATTTCTTCTAACTTATCCTCCAAGTCCTCTCCCATGACCTCGATTGAAGTTTGTTTGACAACTTCTATCAATACCCGACAAAGTATATAGATCGAAGCCAACGACTTTCTATCAGCCTGTATGGCAGTCTGCCTAGCTTGGGCTATTTGGTCGTCGTAATAATTCTTTTGTCTAACAAATTCACTTTCGATCAGATTTTGTGCTTCGGATCCACTAGAAGCTGTACTTCTGGTTGAACCAAGGGTAGATGAAGCAGATTGGTTCCTGCGATGTGCCATCTTGAAACTCTTTGTACGCATAAGACTCAAACTTCTTTTAGATCTATCGTTTGAGTTGGCGTTCTTGGCTATCCCAGGGTTAGCTGGGTTGATATTGTTATTTGCTGAAACTTTCAGTAAATTAGCTTTCGTGGTTGCGATTGTTCTTTCAACTTCACTAGCAGCCATGCTTGCTACTTCACTTTTGGACTTTCTCCAGAACATTACACTATCAATGACTGGTTTAGGCTTCCTCCTTGCCACATAACCTAAGGAAGAAACGATTTTGTCGAATTGTGGATCTACACCTTCTGCCAACAACTCTATAATCAATGGCTCTTCCGTTAAAGGATAATCAAGACAAAGATTCAACTTTCTTTCAGCATGACGTACAAATTGAGTAAAAATTATGTGCAAAGTGTACTCAGCAGGTGTTTTCAGATCCGTAGCCAAACCTCTTCGTATAGACCCAAATTCTTCGCCATTTGATAAAGCGAGCTTCTGCATTGATGTAGAAGAGCCGGGTGGAGGTAGTTGTGGAGATGGTTGAGCATGGTCATGGACATGAAATTGTGATGCTGGAGATGCAAGTACTTGATAATTGGATAAGTTTGATGACTTGTACGAAAGTCCGTTTTTGTTGAATGAATAGCCTTGACTACTATTTGAAGGAGTTTTAATTTCGTTCAAGTTTCCCAAATCATCGCCAGCTTCTTGGAACGATGAGTTTTCGTAATTGGGAACCTTCTCATAATTCAAGACTTTCTTGCTTTGTATGATGGGAGCGCTTTGTAGAAAAGGTGCTGGATTGTTTGGATTGACGCTTTGGTTGACGTTCTGATTTTCATCAAGAGTGTCTACTATTTTCAACATACTAGGACTGAAACCATTGGTACCTCCTTGAACCTGGTGTACGGGATAAGCCTGTGCCGTGTTGTATTCCACATATTGAGGTTGTACGCCATACGAACCTTCTGAAATTTGAAGGGAGACGCTGGAGGTTAGATTGGAATCAAGATTCAGAAGATTATACTGTGAATTCTGAATGGAAGTTGGAGCGATCATAAACCCAGTTGTATGATTATACAAACTGTCTGTGGGTTCTTTTGGAGATGAAGCATCTAAATCACGATTGATTAGATTTCTTTCATTACCAACAACCACGCTACTGACGTCTCCTATAGATATTTGGCTGAGATGGTGACTTAATTCGTTTTGATCTTTGTCTACATATTTGTATAGTTGTGGATCATGGACCTCGTTAAATATGGGATCATGGTTGATTGTCTCATTACTTCGGCCCAAATCAGTATAGTTCTTAGGGAGGTCTGTCGCTGATTCTTCTCCTGTAGTATATGCCTTTGTATGTTCGTGATTGTCATTTTGGCGGTTACCATCATGTTGAATGTGAAGATCCAAATTCGGAGAATACCTGGTTAGCTCATCCAAGTCAGGTATTTCAATCATGATTGATGAATGGTCGCTATTTCTAAGGAAACCCTTTCTCTCGCTGGCGTCGTGAGGGTATTTATGCAATTATAAAAAATTCCGTAAAGAAACACTGGATCAATGTCTGTATAAACTTCCTTGTAACAACAAAGCGGAAAAATAATACACGAAAATAGGCGGAGAAAAATTCTCCTTTATTCTCGCGAGCCTCCTTATTACTGGGGTGTAACAGATTAGTGAGAACACTAAAGGGTGTGGCAGGAGGCTTAAAATGATATATTTATAGTATGGTTACATATTGAAAACACCACTAGACTATTCTATATTTGTCTTTATTATATCTCTAATAAATATATCGATAACGGGCTACGCTAAATAGTCTCGTAAATCGTTCACATACCAAAGTCTCACTAAATAATTGCGACGATCTGTTGAAAAAGTGTCGAGCATCGCTGATTAATATACCCTTCACCAGAGATAGACCTATAGAAGATGAGTGGAGAATCCATAGAATCTGTGCATAGCATTCCGACGCTTATCAACCAATTTATTGCCACAGTGGACTCTGGAGATAATGTTTCTGAAACGTATGCTCAAGAACTAGCCCAGTTGATCGGGTCTAAACAATTATCATTATTACAATTTATTCAAAATCTAGGACCTAGCTTGACTTCTGATAGTGATTTGGTGAGATCTAAAGCAGTCTCGTGTTTATCATCAACTTTAAACTTACTTTCGAGTTCTGCATTGTCTAAGCAGGATATTAATGTTTTAGTGGACTTTGTTTTATCCAAGTTGGACGATAAATCATGCTTGAAAAACGTTTTGACGGCGTTAAACCACTTGATTCAGTTCAAAAACTTCTTAGCCAGCAACAACCTTGAAAAGATCTTGAATAAGATCTTGACTGAATATAATCCAAAGAAAAATTTGGCCAAGGTCAGATATGAGAGTTTTGAAATCTTGAAGAATTTGCTTGAATCTTCCACCACATTACCATATATTACTTCCAATATAGACCAGCAAGATTTGTTTGTTCAGGTATTTCTCTTTTTGGCCAGTGGCGAGAAAGATCCCCGGAATTTATTATCTTCCTTCAAGCTTAACTCCCTCATTAACAACGAGTTCACATTTGATGATACAAATGAATTGCACAAGCTTCATATCAACGAGTTGTTCGATGTGTGTTTTTGTTACTTCCCAATCTCGTTCTCTCCTCCAGCCAATGATCCTTATAAAATCACTGCTGCTGACTTGAAACTTAAATTGAGAACTACAATTGCTTCCCAATCATTATTTGCCAAAGATTCTTTTGCAAATTTGATCGAAAAACTTACGTCAACCAACCCTACTGTGCGTAATGATGTACTTCAAACATTGCTTCTTTGTGTGGAGACATATTCGACCTCAACTATCGAAGAGCATTGGCTAACTTTATGGAATGCATTGAAATTCGAAATCTTACATAACGATGTGAGCATTTTTAAACCATATTCTAACGAGATTATACCTAAAGACATTCAAATCTTCGATGATAATGATGATAATAAATCCTTAATTCTTACTTTGGAAATCATCCAGAAATTATCCCAAAGATTACAAGATACTCAGTTGGATATTCTCTTGGAAACTGTCACCACTGAATTAAGTGATAACCTCAAAAGTATCAAAGACAAATCAAAGCTGGCTACTTTGATTTTAGCGGCTCTAGCTGCAGATTCAATCCAATCCTTCAACACTATTGTCGAGTTTTTCTTTTCATATAATATCTGGGGTAAGTTCATAAACGTGGACCAAAGACCTAGAGAAGATGAAGATGATAAGAATGAAGATCTTGTATTGAATGTTGCCAAACAACGTGATTTAGTTGATAATTTTGGGTTTATTTTCATCTCATATCAAAACTTGCTTGAAAAGTTGAATCAAAACTCAACTTCTCAATATGTGGACCATTTCAGCTCAAACAATGAATTCACAAAGTATAAGGACCATTTATTGATATTCTTGGGCCAACTACTCATGACCTCTTCCAACATGGAAAAGACTTTGAAATGTAAAATCATTCAACAAGTAATCAAGTTGATCAATTTGCCCCAATACCTCAATGAAAATGATGTGGAATTGATTTTAGGATATTTCAACGATATTTTGAATGAAAGTATGAAGAATAATGATAACTGGGCAAAGGACGTGGTTGTGGCAGAAATCACCAACGGTTTGGTTAACATCATGGACAGTTCAGAACAACAAATTATCAACTTGATTTTACCTAATCTTTTAAACTATTTGGATGCACAAACCAATAACACTTCACAATTCGAGAAAGTATTGGAATTGGTTGGGAATTTGTGTATAAACTATCAGATTTTAGAGGTCCTCTCTATTCGTTTATTGAACAAGTTAAATTATATCAATAGTCAACCCCAGGAAGAATTGGCTTTAAAAGACAAACATGCACTTTATGAAATCATTATCGGACTTTTCATCTCCTTGATAAACAAAATCCAGCAAACCAAACAATTTTTGATGAACTCGTGGTTGAAGAAGTTCATTCCTCAGTTTTTGAGAAACTTGTCGAACTTGGAACAACCTACGCAAATTGTGATTGAATTAAGTGGTGACTTGGTAGGATTGATAATTAAGTTTGTTGATGTATCCAAACATCAAGAGATAATCCAATCGTTCCTTGGAACTTTCTGTGGTGGAACTAACGAGTTGGTTAACTTTGAAGGAAATATTATCGAGCATCCTCATTTATATGTTGCGATAGTGACCAAGGCTTTGGCTAGCAGTGAAAAATCGTGTCAGATAGAGAATGTCGAAGAGGTGATTTCAAAAACCATCCACTTGATCTATGGACTTGCCAGCGAAGATTACTTGAAAATACAGTACTTGCAATTTTTGGCATTATTGAATAATAAATACAGTTTAGCTAACCAGGCTCATCAAGAGTTTGAGATCGATTTCGACCAAAAGAAATTGACCGGCACAACTATAGTTTCGTTCGAAATCATGATTTGGTTAGTAAAGTCGTTGATAATTAGAATGGACAAGGTGGGAATATCACAATTGAACAAATTGATCTCGTGGTTACGGAATTCAGAGAATTTACACCTTAAAGAATTGATCTCGAGATCGTTAACGATTTTATTTATTGATTTGAAGATATTTACCAACCAAACCCCGTCAATCAATGCCAAAAAGTTGATCTCCAAGGTCTCGTATTTGAATGTGAAATTGTTGTACAAGCAGCAGGTATTCGAGATTATTTTGCCGCAGTTGATTGAGAGTTATAACGAATCACAAGCCAGCAAGAGTGGCGAGATCTACTTGAATTCTTTATCTCTAGTTATCGAACATTTACCAAAGAATGTGTTGGTGTCACACTTAGAACAGATTTTACCTTTGGTGTTGAATGGGTTGACTATCAACAACTCAAATATCACCAGGGCCTCGTTGTCGACGTTGGCGATTATTATTGAAGAAAACCCATCGATTGTTTCTTCATATGTTTCGAAACTCATTCCAAACTTATTGCAACTAAGCACCAAGAAAGTTGTTGTGAATAAAGTTCTTATCAACACTGAAGATATCCGTGCGCTAAGCTTACTGAATTTGCTTCAAATCTTCATCAAGTTTGAAGATACCATCAAATATAAGGAATCTACCTTACGTTTGTTGAAGCCAGCTTTGGACGATAAAAAGAGGAGAGTCCGTAAGATATGCTGTGATTTAAGACAAGCATTGTATGAATTAAAATAGACGTATATGTTAAATATTGAGGTATATATCAAAATGCAATGTATATGAAGATGCAATATCAGTAGCTATTAGGGTGATAATTCTAGAGATACTGAAATTTAGGGATTCTGAGATTCTGAGAGTCTTCCAAAAATTCTTTCCTAGATTCTGTGCTAACTGGTTTTAGAGCTGATTAAAGCCAATGAAATTCAATTTGGAATTAGTCTGAATAGTCAACTCATTGTTCTAAAGTATGTCTGTAGACTTCCGTAGACTATTCTGAGATTTATTCAGAGTCTGACTCGTTATAATCAATAGGAGCCAAACCAGGTGTTAAGCCAGGGTATGAAATGATTCCCTTCTCGACCTTAGCGTTGAAATCATCAAACTTAGCGTTCTTCTTGGAGTTAACCACGACTCTCTTTCTCAACCGTTTATGTTGTTTGGCACCTATTTGGGCAATCAAGGTGGCCTTGGTGTCTTCCAATTCCTGGTTGATAGAGTCGTCGTCGATAGTGGAGAGGTTGTTGATCTGAGTGATGTTCTTTCTTCTCAACTTGGCCAAGTACTTGGTCTCCTCTAAGGAATGGGTTTTGTGATCTTTGATGATGTTATACTTTATCATTTTGCGGAACTTCTTGTCTTGTTCTGTGGCCTTTTTGATTTTGTCGTTAGTCTTTTTCTTGTGTTTCTTAGTAGGTTGGTTGGCGGTGGTGTTGAATTGGTTGGAGAGAAGTTGTGTGGACGATGTGGGTATGCGGGCCTTTTCTTGAGAATCTATGGAAGTATTGGGCATCAAGCTGGAAAATAACTTCGCCACAGTCGCCTGGGCATGAGTTTTGGAGGATGTGGATGCAAACGACATGTTGGTTGTGGTGAGCGAGTTGATTGTTAGATGTGATTGAGATGTGATAGAGATGATTTTCGATGAGGTGAAATTTGTGCAGCTGTGTCGCGAAATCGTGCGACACGATGGCCGATGTGCGACATGGCTGCAAAAAATGTAGTAGTTGAAGATATATCTTGAGAGTTGTAGATATAAAAGGAAAAAGTGGAAGAGGGGAGTGGGATGTGGGATGTGGGAAGAGGGAAGAGGGAAGTGATTAATAGTTAGAAAAGGGCTCTCTTTGGAGAGAGAGAGGCGGCCAGTTAAGAATAGCGACTCAACTCGAACTACCCCAGAGCCCCTTGAAAGCCAACCAACTTCATCTTATAGTGAGCCATAGTGAATAATATAAGCGGTAAAACTATCCAGTGATATTCATGAAAAGCGGTAAATAATGGATACTGAACTTTCACTAAAATGTTGAATTTTTGGATACTAATATGAGTACAGTGTGGACTATTATCTAATTCACTAATATTAAGAAAAAATTCTTGTAATTTCCACTCACTGAGCGTAGCGAAGAATTTGCACACTATTCACTACAATCTCACTAATATTAAATACTGAACACAGCAAAGAATTCGAAAGTATAGAGGGTTGAACGTTTTGAAAGAGATTATGTAATCCAAACCTAAAGTCAAATATTGTCGTTTACTACAGTTTACTATAGCGGAATTCGTATAGGATATATTGGGGGCTACTTGTAGTTGATATAATGTTAAGTTCGTTAGTAGAGGCAATTTTGATCAATATCCAACTAGTTGATTCTACCGATGTAAATTTACTGCATATAATATATATAAAACCCCATAAGTACCTTTTAATCGAGAATAAATAGCTTCGCTCATAGTCTGCTAAGGAATCTGTTCATTAGGGAGATAACATATTACTCGTATACAGCAATTTAATGAATAGTTATTGTTTTTCTTATTCTACTCCGTAGTGATTAATTTTCTCTAAATAAAAGAGTAGCCAGCTACTCAAAACTGTTTAATAATTCACTAATATTCATTCGCTCAGTATTCAAGTCACTGAATCACTGAATCACTGAGTCACCACAAAGTTTCATTATTCACTAATGAAAACTCTTCTAATTCACTACTTCGCTGCGCTCTGTCTTTACGTGGTTTCATCTATTTATTAGAGAAGATGTGAAGAGTTGTTACAGTTATATTATTCGCACTACAAAAATGTTGAAAGTCATCCTGACTAACTAACTCAGTATCAATAAGACCTATCAAGATGTGTTTACATAATATAACTAACAAATCGACTAATCTCGCTTCGCGAGAATAGTCTTGATTAGTCTCCATAACTCTTTAAAACATTTTCAACCTTCACAAAACATCCGATATAGTGTAATGGCTATCACCCGACACTCTCCATGTTGTGATCCGGGTTCGATTCCCGGTGTCGGAGTATTTTTTTGATTTTCAAAATGTCCTACCGAGACCCATCCATTTCTATCATTATAATACTAACTCATGTAAATCTATAACTACAATGACTACTCTGTACAACACCGAGGTATGGAGGGGCATACTTCCAGACAATCACAAGAAATTCCGTACCGCGCTTCAATTCCAAGCACTAGCTTCTTTGTCCTGGATATAACCTCAGATTCCACTCAGGCTGACGTTAACTATCGGCAGGACAAATAGTAACCGAGGAGCTTCGCTCCCTAATCCAGTAATACTGCCTAATACGGTAGTTCTTGTCCCTTCTAACAAAAATCACAGAACATCACCAGAAAAGTTCACATGGTATAAAAGTCACATCCTTCATAGATAATCGTGAGTCTGAAATTTGGGGTAATTTGTGAAACTATATAAACCTCAGCAATTGTTCCATATTCTTTTCAAAGAAATTAGTAACTACTACTACAACTACTACTACCACTACTCTATTATATTACAATGTCTGTATCTGCTGATGGATTTAACGCTTCTGCTCTCTTTGAACAATTGCACGAAGGTTTAAAGGATGAAAAGAACAAGTCAAAGGCTATTGCTGGTGTCAAAGCTATTATTGTTATTACCTTGAAGAACAAGGAAGGTAAGGAAGTCTCGTGGCTCTTGGACTTGAAGAAGGATGGTACCTTGGTCAAGGTGGACGGAGCTCCTCCAAAGAATGACGTCCAATTGTTGTTGAAGGATGTCGATTTCGTCAAGTTGGCCAACGGTAAGGCTAACGGACAAAAGTTGTTCATGAACGGTAAGTTGAAGGTCAAGGGTAACATGATGAAGGCCACTGCTATTGAGGGAGTCTTCAAGACCTTGGATCCAAGAGCCAAGTTGTAGATGTCTAGAATGATATCGAACCGAACCTGGACCTGCTAGATGGAATATTCCAGAGCTTAGAACTCTGGCATCGTGACCTAGTGGATTTCCATCTGTGTGTATGAATGAATGTATAGTTGCTAAGTGGCTTTGCATGTGATAATTGAGCCGTGCTCAGTTTGAGTCAAAGCACAAAAAACAACGGTATTTATTGATTATTAGTTGAATTGTCAACAATTGTAGATCTGTAGTGAGATGTGATGGTTAGTGATTTGGATTTAGTGAAGATTATCAACTAATCATTGTTGTGTTGGGGTGTAATTAGTCAGAGGTTAGAGAAATGTGAAATCACTGAAATTTAGTGAAATTTGAAGAAAAATCCACGTACCATCTCCATACCTATCTTTAACTAGACATCATATCTGATCTTGATTCATGAACGTCTGGTTGTGCCGGTTATCATCATACGTAATGATGTTTGCGACCTGCATATAATATGTGGAAAATCCGGGGTCAATTTACTTAACGATGACCCTCCACATACGTAATTGGAAGTTTGCCAACCTCTGAAATGTAGATTGCAATTCTCTGTCTGATGAGGTGAACTGTTTGTAATCAAGTAATTAGTGAGAATTAACAAAGTTAAAGTTTAGCATTTATGACTCTCTGATGATCCAATACCTCTTATCAAATACCTTATCAGATTTTACCTATTATCATAAATTTGGATATATATCATCAATTTTGTAATCAACGACGTGCTTTATGAATAACAGATCACACTTTATGATTAGAATTTAGGTTTTTGCTGATAAATTCGGTAACTTTGATATTTTAGAGACAGAATTATTAGATTTCATATTGATAAGTTGTCTCCAGATATTCGCCAAAACAAAAAATCACGTAGTTAATCCGTTATTCACAAGTACCTTTGCATTGTTTTTATAAACTGTTCCCTAATCAATACCACTTGGCTGCAAATTTTATGAATCGCAGCTACTGTGATTCTTTTTTTATAGTCACAAGAAATTCAGCCTCCGGTTATCCAAGGTTAAGGGCAATACCCTTAAGTTAGTCGCTCAATTTCCTTAGATTGAGCGAGTGAAAGTCGACTCCACTAAGGAAACCAGAAAGTGAAACAAATTCCTCCGAAGTTGAATAATTTAATTAAGACATTTTTCTGACTTTAACATTCTGACGTCACAATTATAAGATTATCCTGAAAAATGTCTGAGTACCAATTGAAGGTGTCTTTTTCTAGGCCATCAGCGGCGAGCACGGTTAATAAGTAAATAAGCGTTGCGAATGAGCGAAACCAATGAACTATCGATCTATCGATGAATAATCAGGTTTATAAGTGAGTGATCTGAGATCTGGGTAATTGGTAGTAGTTTTTCTAGAGCTATAGAAAATTATTGATGTTCTGAAATTGTGACGGAAACGTTTGATATTTTAGCGAGGAAGTTGGAAACTTTGCACAATTGAAGTCAATTTGAAGTTATCTTCTGTAGTATAAAGTCAATGTGAATATTCTTCCGTAGTATTATCAATGAATATGGCCACTTTGGAATAGTTTACTGAGAATGCAACTCCGCTAACTATTGAACTGAAGAACTCAAAGAAAATTTCTCTAAGTTCAGGAATATCACCGCTCTCTTAGTACTTCGTCTTAGAACAGTACTAGTACTAATACCCAGTTCTTTTTCATCAATTAATGTAAATTTTCTTCTCCTTGGGTGAAACTTTTAGACTTGTTTACAGAATCTGAGTCCAACTTGCAACCAAATATATGGTAACTACACGACTTTATATAGAATTCTCTTTCCTGCATAAAATACATAAATCAACAAGGCTGAAGAGAGATCTGAGAGAGTTTCATAGAATCCGTTACATACCTAATAACCTCTTTCACTTAATATCATACAAGCTCCCCACCGCTAGCTAAATAGTCTTCAAGCTTCTCACAACATTATTCGCCGTCACAGTACTACTCTTGTTCAGTATCAGACACTTTTCAACTCAGGACAACGATTTATCTCACCCAGCTCAATGACTACTCAATCCCTAGACAATGACGTCACCCAAGATACCATATCAATGTTCGTTGATGTGGATTTCAACCCTGCCATATATGTCGACACACTTTTCCAGAGCATTCTAGCCAACCAACCACAATACTCCAAACAAGCACTCTCCAAACTCTCTTCCAACATCTCCTACTTGATCACACATTTGGACTACTATACCAACGAATTGTCCACGTCACTCCAGCAAAAGCTTGAGCAGCTTGAAAAGAATTCCAATCTTGTTCTTCTGGGCCCTGATGAAGAGTCTTCGTCGTCTACAAGGTTGCAATACTACGTCAGCATCTTGAATAATTCCATTTTGTCGTTACAATCCGACTTGGAGCACGTGAATCTAAGTGAAGAGTCCTCTCCAGAAGAAGCCGATGCTAAACATCCAGTTAAAGAATCCCCCAACCATGCTATAGATACATTAATTCTGCTTAAACTCGTGAAAGCAAACATTTTGCAAATTCTTGAAATATTTGCGTTCATGGAGTATCAGATCAACCAGGAAAACAACCAGTTAAACAACCAGGAAAATGTCTCTCCAGAACAATTCCAACTGGTGGTTAATAAGATCTATGACGTTACGAGTGAAAAGTTACTCTCTTCAAATGTAAACCAACTGGATCTTGAACATATAAACAGACTCATTGACTTACAGGGCTTGTTTGTTAATCTTGAAAGTTTCTACACCATTTATAAAAGATTTGCGAATAAGTTAGCTACTGATCGTGCCACATATTTATCATCGAAGAGAAATTAATATAAAGAATATAAAAATATCAAAAGAACTAAAGGAACTGTTAATGAATAGATCTAACATGGTGAGAAACTTATAATAATAAATCTGTAGTGATAAGATTATCTATAGAAACAAAACTGATTTCATTTGTACTGTTAAAGGTTTGTATCTATTTATAGTTTCTATTTCTTCACACTATTCTTCGACCAAATTGCTCTACAGTAGATTTACTTATTATTATATTACATTATTGATAGTGTTCACTTAACATTTATAAATTATGCTGTTAGAACATCCCAGAAAATCCTTAGGTGGATTCGTCATTGGAGGAAACCTTCTCCAAATCCTTTTCTTGTTTGTTGGCATGTCTCTTTCTCTTTTTAGCACTCAAAAAGTTGAAGCCTGCATAGTAAATGAAGGAATTGAATGCTTTGGTAGGGAAGATGGCTTCCACCCAGTGGTTTGGAATGATTCTAATGATTATACCAACGGGAATACTGAGGAATCCACAAAGAATAGCGGTTCCCCATTGGGCAGGAGTCTGTCTGGCAATACTGAAGGCTGCACCTCCAACAAACATGATCAAGATCTGGCCACCAGCAATAATACCAGCAATAGCCAAGAAATACCAGTTTCTGAATAAATGCTGAGAGAAATCCAAGTTGTCTCTAGTGATTCTTCCTCTGACGGTTCGAATGTCATCAGCTTCGTCCAACTTTCTAGTCACTACTAATTTCCAGAATTGCAACCACACAAACGTATTGAAAGTCATGGCGTCCATTTGTTTGTCTTCGTGGTTGTTCAAGGCCTTACTACCATGGAAGATCTGGCCACCTGCAAAGTGTAATACGAACGTGACTATCAATTGCATCATGGATTGTCCCAAAATCATCTTCCACATTGAAGTGGAAATCAACGGAGCGTGTCTTCCTGCGGGTTTACGTTTCAAGAATGAGTCGTCTGGCTTGTCTGTGGCTAAAGCTAATGCAGCCAAACTGTCCATGATCAAATTGACCCACAACAATTGTACGGCTGTCAATACTGATTGGTTATTTGAGGATGCAACAGCAGAAACAAATGTCAAAACACAGGCGGTGATATTAACCGTCAACTGGAATTGAATGAATTTCTTGATCGAAATCGCAACGGTTCTACCCCATTTAATAGCTTGGACAATATCGGTAAAATCATCAGTCATCAAGATAATATCAGACGCTTCACGTGCAACTTCCGTACCAGAAACACCCATGGAGAACCCAACATCAGCCAATTTCAATGCAGGGGCATCGTTGGTACCATCACCGGTCACAGCAACGACTTCGCCTGCTTTACGTAAAGTATCGACCAAAATACGCTTATCTTCAGGAGACGATCTAGCCAACACCTTTAACTTAGGAGCAATGGCTGTTCTTTCGGCTACTGACAAAGCTCTGAAAACAGGACCTTCCATAAATGCATATTCGTTCGAAAGATCTTCAGGAGTCAAAATGTGACAACTTTTGGAAATAGCCTTTGCGGTAATCAAGTTATCACCAGTGACCATTCTCACAGTAACACCAGCTTCTTTACATTGTAACACGGCCTCAGCAACACCCTTCTTCAAAGGATCTTGAATCCCAACAATGGATTCAAGAATCAATTCTCTGCTGCCTTCGGTACCAGTACTGGCCACATTAACCAACAAGTCAGCATTCGCTTCCTGTGCGTTGTGTGATGATTCGAATTCTTTGGGTGGCCATTGGTTGATACCAACAAAGTCACGATGAGCCAATGCGATAGCTCTCAAGGCATCATTGGCGTATTCGTCGATTTTTGTCAAAGTCAAGTCTCGCAAGTTACGGTCTAATTTGATAAGTTCTCCGTTGGAGTTGAATTGGTAACCAGAGTTCTTGAAGATGATTTCTGCCGCACCCTTCACGTATAATCTGTAACCGTTATCGATCTTCATTACGATACCAGCCCATTTTCTTGAACTTTCAAACGGAATCGTTTGCACTACATTTCCTGAGCTTTCTTGACGATGCATTTCTAAGTTCTTTTTGGCAAATAACTTGAATTTATCTTTGGCCATGATCAACAATGCGGACTCGGTTTTGTTCCCCAAGTAAGGTTCAGAGATACCCCCTAATTCTAACTGGTGTTTCTTGAGATCAGATTCTTTCTTATTGAAGAAAAGCTGCTTGAAAAAGGATTGTCTTTGGGGTTTTTGGTATGCTTGTTGAGCTTTTAATTCGTCATAGTCAGAGTTTTCAAAAGCGGTGGAGTTCAATGAGATATTGGTGCACAAGAAAACATGCGAGTTATGGTCAAGCCTGGGTATAATATCGAGGGAAGTAGGGCCCTGGGTGTCTGCAGTGTCATCAAATTCGAGAGGTTTGGAGGTGTTTGCGTCTAATCCAAAGATCCCTCTCACGATACGCATTCTATTTTCAGTCAATGTTCCAGTTTTATCAGAGCATACAGCGGTGGCACCACCCATGGTTTCACAAGATTTTAAAACTCTGACCAAGTTACCGTTCTGGGCCATTCTAGTCGTGGCAAAAGCCAAGGCCAATGTAACGGCCAAAGGCAAACCTTCCGGTACAGCCACAACAATGATAG
>Ga0065707_10082144_pt1 | contig 20925 bp, 25 predicted proteins | sample SwiRhicommuniRL3_FD_59094 | JGI IMG/M metagenome (GOLD analysis project Ga0065707, IMG submission 59094) | Switchgrass rhizosphere bacterial communities from Rose Lake, Michigan, USA - RL3 v2 (version 2) | ecosystem: Host-associated > Plants > Roots > Rhizosphere > Soil | place: East Lansing...
AAAGCGACAGGTGCGATCGAAGGTGGGACATCAGCGTCCCGCCTTTTTTATGGTGTTGTCTGCAGCGTTGCTCAGGTCCGGCCCGCGGGCGTCGCCGGCTGGCGTCAGTGCCCCGCTGTAGGTACTTGTGTCGCTTTCTTTTATGCTTGCCCGATCTCAAGCTTTCGAGCGTTGCATACAGTTGAGTGTATGCAGCTGCGCCAACATGAAAAGCCATGACGATCACGAGGAAGCAGCTATCTACTGGTCCGCAGTAAGCCTCATCGTTTGCGAAGGCCTGCCGGTCAAGAAGGCCGCAAAAAAACTCGGGATGAGCGACGCGCAACTGCGCGAAATCCTGCAGCGCCGCCAGGAGTTACCCGATCCACCGCCCTATCCGCCTACCCGGCCGATTGCGCCGCCCTGCGCCGGGTGAGCTCCGCCGCTCGACTCATCGTTGGGTCGTTATCTAGACTCATTGTCGGCTCGTAATTGCGAGTCATTCTCGACTACGAATAGAATGCGCGCCTGATCAGCTCCCTCGCGGCTGCACCGCGCCTCACGAGTCCCACGTTTAATGGTGCTTCGACCCTCCCGCCCAGCGCTGCTGCTGAGTGCCGCCTTGCTGCTCCTCCCTGCTGCGTGTTCACGGCAACCGCCGGACGACCCACGGCGCCCGGTGGTCGCGCTCTATGCCGACCTGGTGCAGGCCACTTACGAAGACGTACTGAGCACCGCTCGCGAACTCGACAAAGCCATCGACGCGCTCATCGCACAGCCCAGTGAAGCGACCCTGGCCGCTGCCCGCGAGCAGTGGAAGACGGCCCGCATTGCCTATAGCCGCTCCGAAGCCTTCCGCTTCTACGCCGGTCCCATCGACGGCGAAGGCGGACCGGAAAGCGCGGTCAATGGCTGGCCCATGGACGAAAACCATATCGACGCCGTGACGACCGGTTACAACGCAGCGCCGGGCCTGAACATCGTCGGCAACGCGACGGCGTTTCCCGACATCACCCCGGACCTCATCGCGAAACAGAACGAGGCGGACGGCGAAAAGAACATCGCCAGCGGCTATCACGCCATCGAATTCCTGCTGTGGGGCCAGGACCTGAACGATCCGCCCGAATCCGCAGGGCAGCGGCCTTTCACGGACTACGTCGTCACCGATGGTTCGACCACGAGCGTCGCTGCACGCCGCGGTCAGTATCTGAAAGCCACATCGACACTGTTATTGCGCGACATGGAATCTGTCGCGGTTCAATGGCGCCAGCCTGCTGACGGCACTGAAAACTATCGCAGCAAGCTGGTCACCGGCGACGTCTACACCGGGCTCAAACGCATGATCACCGGCATGGTCGCGCTCGCCGAAGTGGAAATGGCCGGCGAGCGCATGGAAGTGCCCTTGCTGTCGGGCGACCAGGAAGAAGAGCAGTCGTGCTTCAGCGATACCACCAGCGCCGACCTCCGCAACAACGCAGCTGGCATCGAGAATGTCTATTTCGCGCGCTACCAGCGATCGAACGGCTCCACTGTCAGCGGCCCGAGCCTCGCCGAGCTCGTGAAAAAGGCAGATCCACGCGTCGCGGAGGAAATGGCGGCGCGCATGGACCGCACACGCGAGGCGTTGCAGGCATTGCACGATCCGTTCGATCGCGAGATGCAGCCTGGCAATGCCGAGGGCCGCGCACGCCTGCAGGCAGCTATCGCTGCCCTGCGGGCCGAAGCACAGTCATTCACTCGCGTCGCCACTGCATTGAAGATTTTCCTGTCGCCGATCGAGAGCAGCGGTGATTGATAGCCAGCCGTTCGGTCTCGCGTTGCGCCGGTCCACGACGACGATCGCCATGATCGCCACGCTGCTGTGGCTCGGCGGCTGCATGCGTCCGCCTGACACTGGCGAACTGCTCGAACCGAAATCCGGTGGCGGCACCAGCGTGCATGCAAACAATCGCAAGGCGTTCTCACAACCGGCGGCGAACCTGGATACGCGCAGCCGCGCCGAGTTCTTCATCGGCAATGCATTCTTCAACAGTCCGTGGGTGGCGGCTCCGGCGTCTGCGGGCGCACGCGACGGGCTGGGACCGTTGTTCAATGCCCGCAGCTGCGATGCCTGCCACAACAACGACGGCCGTGGCCGGCCTCCGGAGAAGCCTGGCGAGCGTCCCGTCTCGCTGGTGATTCAATTCGCCACGCCGACACCGGGTCACAACAACGAGCCTGGCGCCGATCCACGCTATGGCGTGAACCTGAATCCGTTCGCCGTCGGCACCATCGCACCCGAAGGCAGCATCGAGATCGGCCATCGGGAACTTCGCGGTACGTTTGCGGACCGCACTCAGTATGTATTGCTGCAGCCCGAGTATCGCTTCACCGAACTGGCCTACGGCGAACTCGCTCGCGACACATCGTTCTCACCGCGAGTCGCCCCTGCCGTGATCGGCTCAGGGTTGCTAGAAGCGGTGCCGGAAGCGCAGATCCTCGAGCGCGCCGATCCTGACGACACCGATGGCAACGGCATTTCCGGTCGTCCCAATCGTGTGTGGAATCATCTGCTGCAGCAGAGAGTCATCGGGCGCTTCGGCTGGAAAGCCAATCAACCCGATATCGCGCACCAGACGGCAGCCGCATTCTCTGCCGAGATCGGCATGTCCACCTCATTGCGGCCGGATCAGAATTGCACCGAAGTGCAGGCCGAGTGCCGGCAGGCGCCGACCGGCGGTTCGCCCGAGATCAGCGATGTGATCTTCCAGCACATCGTGAGCTACCAGCGAACGCTGGCGGTTCCGATGCGGCGCGACCTCGATGCCGGCGGTACGCGGCGTGGCGCGGAGCTTTTCGTCCAAGCGCAATGCACGGTTTGTCATCGCCCCACGTTCATCACCGGCGACGTGGCAGGCGCACCGTGGTTGAGTCAGCAGCGCATTCATCCGTTCACCGACCTGCTGCTGCACGATATGGGACCGGACCTGAGCGATGGGCGTGCCGACTTCGAAGCTACCGCATCGGAATGGCGGACGCCGCCGTTGTGGGGTATCGGCTTGCAGAAGACAGTGAACGATCACACGCGCTTCCTGCACGACGGGCGGGCCCGTGACCTGAACGAAGCCATTCTGTGGCATGGCGGCGAAGCGCAACGCGCACAGGAAACCTATCGCAAACTAGCCAAGGAAGATCGGCAGGCACTGCTGCAGTTCCTGGAGTCGCTATGACCATCGATCGACGCGGGTTCATCGGTTCGGTCGCAGGCCTTGCCGTTATTGGAGGCATGATCGGCGGCGCTTTCGCGTGGCGCGGCTCGACCCGGCGAGGCACGTTGTTCTCGGCATTCGAGGATGCGAGGGGCGATCAGTTCGTCGGCGGCGCGCACCTCGAGACCGGCAAAGTTTTTGGCGCTCGCGTTCCCGTTCGCGCGCATGGCAATGCTATTCATCCTGCAGATCCCGAGCGCATCCTGTTCTTCGCGAGACGGCCGGGAACGACCGCATTCGAACTGCAGCGCTCGACCCTGCAGGTGCGATCTGTGTTCGAGACTCCCGCCGGCAGGCATCTCGCCGGACACGGCACGTTTTCGAGCGCCGGCGATTTCCTGTTCACGCCTGAACATGATTACGAGAACGCTCGCGGCGTCATTGCCGTTCGCGACACGAGGACCTGGAAGATCGTGCGCGAGATCGATACTCGTGGGATCGATCCGCACGAACTGGCCTGGCTACCGGATCGCCGGCGCTTGCTGGTCGCGAACGGCGGCATCATGACGCATCCGCAAAGCTTCCGGCGCAAGCTCAACATTCCGACCATGGATCCGTCGCTGTGCGTGATCGACGCCAACACCGGCGACTGCCTGGAGCAATGGCGGCTGGCGGATCACCTGTTGAGCATCAGGCATCTGTCGGTGGACGCGGATGGCGTCGCAGTGGCAGGCCTGCAGTATGAAGGCGACCCGGCGCAGGCTCCCTCGGTCGTGGCGATTTATCGTCCTGGATCGGGCTTCGTCCTGCTCGATGCGCCGAGCGCCGAACGCATGCGGTTTCGCGCCTATGTCGCGAGTGTTTCTTTGAGTGCGACGGAAGATCTGATCGCTGCCGCTTGTCCGTATGGCAACGGTGTTGCCTGCTGGTCGCTGCGGGACGCACAGTACCTCGGGTTCATTCCTCAAACCGAACCTTACGGCCTCACAGTCATGCAGGATGGCCAGATCGCTGTTTCACAACGCGATGGCGACAGCGCGGTAGTCGCTCGCGAACGGCACTCACAACCGCTGCGGCTGCAGAGCCCGTCACCGATTCGTTGGGACGATCACTGGTCGGCGATCGTCTGACGTCGGACTACGGTTTCTCTGCTGGCGCGGGTGGCGCAGTGTCCAGAGGCCGCAGCATCACGACACCAGGTTCCGTCTGAAGCGGTTCCTGAACGGCAGGGGCTGGCGGTTCGGGCATGGCTTCGTACATCGCGTTGATGCGATGGAACACGCGCAGGAAGCCATCGACGCTGCCGAGCAGGATCAGGACCGGCACCATTGCAACGGTGAATCCGATGATCCAACGGCCCACCGGCGCCTTGCGGCTCTCTTCCCTGCTGCGCTTGAGATCGATCTCCTGCTGGGCGCGCAGCTGAACGGCTTTCTGCGCATCCGACTGAGGTCGTTCGAACTGGAGAATACGCGCCGACGGCGCGGGCTCCTCAAACGGCGTAAGCAGACGGTCTTCGGAGTGCTGACTCATTAGTGGACCTGGCATGCGGCAAACGTGGAGGCGGCGATCAAGTGTAACCCGCGAAGTCGCCGCGCGGGAATTAAGACACGGGCGAAATATTGTTCGTTCCGGGCGGCGACCAAAGTTCGCTTAGCCCCTTGACCAGTCAGGAATTTTTGGCTTCGACCGCATGGGCCGCGGAGCCGCGGCCAGACGGTTTTCCATAGCGCGTATTGCGCCAGCATCGTGCTGTGTTGCGGACATCCATCACTTCCGGGAAATTGACGCGCACGGCTGGAATTGCCAGAGTCGCGCCACTGGAAATCCCTACAATTATTACGCAGGTCCTCGCATGCTGTTCCGACTCCCGCTGGTCCTCGCGGCTTGCCTCGCCATGGTTGCCGCCACCGCTGCCGATGGTCCTGTGCCCACGAAAAAGAGCGCGACCGAACCGGCAGTGGCTGCCGCGCCAGTTCCCAATGCTTGCGTGATGCGCTGTGAAAAATCCGAATCGGAGTGCAGCTCACAGGTGCGCCGGGCACGCGCGAGCTGCTCGAAGAAGGCAGCGAATAGCGGCCGCGATCCGATGCTGATGCGCCGCGACTATTCAGCCTACTTCTGCGGGTACTTCGGGAACGACCATTGCGCTCGCGATCCGTTCGCGAAAGATTGCCGCAACCGCTTCAGCCACCGCCACGGCCTGTGCGTCGACACCATCCAGGACAATATCGCCGCCCAACGCTACGATTGCTTTCTCAACGAGCGGGACGCACAGACTTACTGTCGTGACGAGTTGCGAGACTGCAAATCGAGCTGCGGAGGCTAGGAGCCTCGGACGCCCTCACCCCGCCCTCCCCCGGGGACCGGGGGAGGAGATTAAATTCTCGTCAAACCCGCTCGATGATCATCGCGATTCCCTCGCCGACACCGATGCACATAGTGCACAAGGCATAGCGGCCCTTGATGCGTTCCAGCTGATTGATCGCTGCCGTCACGAGCCGGGCTCCGCTGGCGCCAAGGGGATGACCGATGGCGCGCAATCGCAATCCATACTTCGCGGCCACCTCTTCACTCGCAAGTAAGAGTGCGCAGCTACCGTCATTCACAATTGTCAGTCCTGCGCTGCGAAACACGACGACATTCCCGTAAGCGCGATCACAACCTCGGCGTGTTGCCCACAGCGTGCATTTTTTCGAATCGCTCCTGGCAACGAAGACAGCGGATGGCGGTTGGCTCCGCTTCGAGCCGCAGCAAGGGGATCTGCACGTCGCAGTCATCGCAGATGCCGAAGCGGCCGTCGAGCAGCCGATGCAAGGCGCCATCGATACGCTGCAGTTCGTCGGCGTCGCGATCGATCTCGGACAGGTTTACGTCCACGATCAGGTTGGAGAACGAATCGTCTTCCAGGTCGCGTACCTGCTCGGCGATCTGCACGTGCGATTCCTCCGTCGAGCGTTCCAGCGTGCCTCTGATCTCGCCACGCAGCTGTATGGCTCGTTCGCGCAGCCGCGATTTGAATTCGACGATCCGATCGGCGTTCAACTCAGTCATGCACGTCGCCCTTTGCTGTGTCGATGCAGTTCAATTCGCCAGTTCACACAGCGGTTCCGCGCCATGAACTAGCAATCGACATCTCACCCCTGCACACTGCAAGGATGCCTGACACCGCACCCATCCTTGCCGCTATAAACAAAAGACGCGGCATCGCCTCGATGATAGGAGCAGTCTTCTGCTTCTCGCTCATGGATGCCAGCCTCAAGCAACTCACGTCGACGTACTCCGTCGAGCAGGTGGGCTTTTTTCGCGGAGCCGCGGCGTTGCCGCTGGTGCTTGCGATCACGGCGGTGCGGCGGGAATGGAAACTGCTGATTCCCGCCAGGCCGTGGCTGCACGTGTTGCGGGGCCTGATGACGGTCGTCACGATGTATGCTTTCGTCTATGCCGTGCGCGTGCTCTCGATGGCCGAGGCATACACGATATTCCTGGCGGCTCCACTGCTCGTGACGGCATTGTCCGTGCCGCTGTTGCGCGAACAAGTGGGTTGGCGGCGATGGATCGCGATCGCTGTAGGCATGATCGGCGCGTTGGTCATGTTGCGTCCGACCGGTACCGGCCTGCTGACGCTCGGCGCCATGGCTGCGCTGCTTTCAGCCTTTACCTATGCACTGGGCGCCATCCTGATTCGCATTGCATCGCGGACCGACAGTGCATCCGCCACCGTCTTCTGGACGCTGCTGATTCTTACCGTGGCGATGGCGCTGATGTCAGCGCGCGATTGGGTGCCGTTTCAGCCGCATCATTGGCCCATCGTCGTCCTGATTGCAGTGACGGGTACGGCGGGTCAGATCCTGCTCACCGATGCGTTCCGCAACTGTCCCGCCGGTGTCATCGCCCCGTTCGAATATACGGCGCTGGTCTGGGGTGTCGCGCTGGACTGGTTCGTCTGGCACGTACTGCCCCAGGAGCGGATGTTCACCGGCGCAGCCATTGTCGTAGGCAGCGGCTTGTACGTGATCTATCGGGAGAACCGCCGCACCGCCGTAGCTTGATCAAGGACTCGAGATTCGTGCCGCACGCGCTCGGCGATCTCGCAACAGGCGCAACGGATTCAGATCCTGGAACAGCACCAGCGCGACGCCCGCCAACACCAGCATCGCGGCGATCACAGCGAGTGTCGTGATCTTCTCGTTGAGGAAGATCGAACCCAGCAGCATCGCCACGACGGGATTCACCAGCGCATACGTAGTTACTTTCTGCGCCGCTACTCGCGTCAGCAGCCACAGATACACATTCAGCGCAATGATGCTGCCGAACACGATCAGGTAGGCAACGGCCAGCAGCGAGGCAAGCGATATGCTGGCGGGGTCGAAACGGGCCCATTCGCCGTCGACAGTCGCCATGATGGCTTGGAACACGCCGCCGATCAGCATCTGCGCACAAGTGAAACTCAGCACGGTCTGCGGATTGGCAGACCGCTTCTGCAGCAGCGTTCCAAAACTCCAGCCCACTGTCGCGGCGAGCATGGAAATCAGGTACAGCGGCTGAGCGGCGCCCGACAGTTCATGCGTGTGAGCGACGATGGTCACGACACCTGCCAGGGCAATCGCAACACCGATAAGGCCCTGCGGACTCGGCGCGCGGCGCGTAAAGAGGATCCAGTCCAGCACCAGCACGAGCACGGGCATGGAGCAGACGATGAGGGCAGCGACGCCGGACGGAATGCCCTGCTGCGCCCAGATCACGAAGCCATTGCCGATGCCCGAGAGCAACACGCCGACCAGGGCAGCCGTGGGCAGATGCACCCCGGCGAACACCTTGTCGCTCTTCTTGTCGCCCCTCTTGTCGCCTCGAACTCGCAACCACGCGTACATCGCCGCTCCCGCTACCAGGAAACGCATGGCGCCGCTGATGAACGGCGGAATGGTCTGGATCGCGAAGGCGATCGCTAGGTAAGTCGTGCCCCAGATCACGTAGATGGCGGCGAACCCCAGCAGTATGCGCAGCGACAGCGGCGAATGGGACGATTGAGTGCTCATGTTGACAGTGTGCCGGTCGAGGTGGCCAGCAGTACAGATTCAGGTAGACTGGCAGTCGACCAGTACAGCGCCCCATCCATACTCGACCGACACATCATCGTTTGACCAACGGGTCGAGCGACCAACGGGACCGCGGATCGCCATGGCAGCCCAGCAAACCCTTCTCTACGAACGCGTAGCCAAACTGGTGGAAACCCAGATTGCCACCGGCGCGTTGCGGGCCGACGACAGGATTCCCTCGGTGCGCTCGATGAGCCGCACGGCGCGAGTGAGTGTCTCCACTGTCGTGCAAGCTTACGTGCACCTCGAGAACCTCGGCCTGATCGAAGCGCGGCCGCAATCCGGCTTCTACGTCAAGCGGGCCGAGAGAGCGCTGGCGCCGCAGCCGCGACCGAAAATCACTCGGTCGCGACGCCCGGTCTCGGTTGCCGCCGAAGTGCTCGATACCTGCCGCGAAGCACTGTCGCGCAACGATATCGTGCCGTTGAATGGAGCATTCGCGTCGCCGACCTTCTATCCGAACCGGCGGCTCAACAACCTGATTCGCGAAGTGCTGCGCGATCGTCCGCTGCATGCATGCGAACTCATCACTCCGCCGGGCGATGCCGAACTGCGCCGTCAAGTCGCCAAACGCATGGCCAGTGCCGGTGCGCCGACGGATCCGAATCACGTGGTCATCACCAGCGGCACCATGGACGCTATCACGTTGACGTTGCAAACGCTGTGTCAGCCCGGCGATACAGTGCTGGTCGAGTCGCCCACCTATTTCGGGCTGCTGCAGGTCATCGAATACCTGCGCCTGAAAGTGGTGGAAGTGCCGAATCATCCGGGTTCCGGCATCGATGCGGATGCGATCCGCACGTTGGTCAGGAGCACGCGCATTGCCGCGGCCGTGCTGATGCCGAACTTCAACAATCCCACCGGCGCACTCACGCCGGACGATGCCAAGCGGGAAATCGTCGCAGCGCTGACGGCATACGACGTACCCATCATCGAGGACGATATCTACGGCGATCTCCACTACGGCACGTCGCGGCCAGTGTCGATGCGCGCTTTCGACGAAGCGGGCCTGGTGATTTCGTGCGGCTCGGTGTCCAAGACCATCGCCTTGAGCTATCGCATCGGCTGGGCGGTGACGCCCCAGTTTCATGCCGACATCACTCGCGCAAAGTTCTATTCGTCGATTGCGGCTCCGACGCTGCAACAGGTCGTCCTGGCCCGCTACTACGCGAGCGGAGGCTACGATCGGTATTTGCGGCGCGTACGCTCGATGGTGGCGACGAATGCGCAGAACTTCATGGATGCCATCGCTCGCCATTTTCCCAGCGGCACTCGGATCGCCCAGCCGGCGGGCGGGCTCGTAGTGTGGGTGGAGCTGCCTCGCAATGTCGACGGCACCGATCTGTTTCGCACGGCTCTCGCGAGTCGCATCGGCGTCGCGCCCGGCATGGTGTTTTCGGCGAAGGCGGACTATCGACATTACATTCGCCTCAGTTGCGGCCTGCCATGGTCGCCGACGCTCGAACGTGCAATCGAGAAGCTCGGCAGGCTGATCAGCGGGATGTCACGAGCGGTGGCGGCGTAGCCATCCCCATTGTTCATCCGGAGTACCGCTTCGCTTCAGGATGAAGATTGGGACAGGCACCTACGCTGCGCTTCGGAGCCAGTCCCCGCCCTACCCAGCGTCCCGGATCACTCCGCCTGTGCGACTTTCACTTCGTCGGCGGGCGCATCCGTGCTTGCGCCGAGTTCTGTAATGGTGACTTCGCCAGCGGGCACCCGCTCCAGCGCGGCTGCCAGTCCGCCACCTATTCCCAGGGCAGCCAGGGCTCCGGCGAACAGCAGCGAGAACGTGGCGAGGCGTGAAGCCAGCTCGCTCGGCTCAACCGGGGCCGACCGGACCGGCTTGGAGGGCTGCCTGCTGGGGGTTGAACCGCCGCTCGACGCTCCGCGGCGAATCCGCTCCGCCTTCACCCGATCCGCGCCCAGCTTGGCCATTGAGATGAACAGATACTCGTCCATGGCGATCTCCTTTTGCTATGCAGTCATGTATTGGATGGGTAGGTTAGGCTTGCGCTGGAAGGGCGAATAGCGATACTTAGGCGTCCGGAAGCATGACTTGAAGTCATGGCTGACACCCACTTTGGACAGGCATCGGAACCGGCGCCAGCTGCCGGTTACGTCGCGTATTTGGTTAATTGGGACCGCCATGAAACGCATTCCCGTCGGCCCGCTGCGAGCTTTCGATGTCGCCGCGCGTAACCTGAATCTCACGGCCGCGGCCGAGGAGATGAATGTCACGCACGCCGCCGTGAGCCGGCAGGTGAAGCAACTGGAGCAGCGCCTGGGAGTGCAGTTGTTCGAGCGCTTGCCGCGTGGCCTGAGGCTGACACCGCACGGTGCGCTACTCGCCGAGGGCACGCGGGAAGCGTTCGATCGGCTCGCCTCGGCGCTGGAAGACATCGCCGTGCCGGCGATTCGACACAAGCTCACGATCTCGACGTTTTCGTCGCTGGCTTCGCGGTGGCTGATGCCGCGGCTCCATGCTTTCTCGGCGCGCTTTCCGGAGATCGATCTGCAGATCATCACGACGGCGCGGCTGGTCGACTTCGCGCGTGAAGACGTAGATCTCGCCATTCGCTTCGGCACTGGCCGCTATCCCGGCCTGCATGTCGTGCCGTTATTCCAACCGAAGGAAATTGCAGTTTGCGCACCTTCGTTACTGGAGAAAGGTCCGCCCGTGAAGTCGTTCGCGGACCTGCGCCATTACACGCTGCTGCACGACGATTCGTATCGCGAATGGATCCGCTGGTTCGATGCTGTCGGCGTGAAAGGAGTCAATGCGCGGCGCGGCATCATCTGCGGAGATCGCAACTCCATGCTGCAGGCAGCTCTCGCAGGCCAAGGCGTCGCACTGGCCTCTGCAGTGTTCGTGCAGGCTGAACTCGAAGACGGCCGGCTGGTGAAAGTGTTTCCGAACGAAATCCAGATGGAATACGCGATCTATGCCGTGTGTTTGCCGCGGCGACTCAGCGATCCACTGGTGAGCGGCGCGATCGACTGGCTGGCACAGGAGGCGAAGGCGTCCGACGATGCGCATCCACCGCCGGCCGAGTGAAGCCGGGACTATTTCTTCCCGAACAACGCTTCCAACTCTGCTCGCGCACGATCTGCCGCCGATGCCGGTGGCGTCTGCGCGTTGCCACCGCCGAATAACGCTGCGAGATCCGCCTGTGCTTTCGCAGCTGCATCGAGTCCGGCGCTGGAATACGCGTCGGGACGCACTTTGAAATAGTCACAGTAGTTGGCGCGTTCCTTGTCCTTCACTTCCTCGGCGATGGGTTCGCGACAGTGCTTCGCCACCGCCACGCTATAGAACTCGCACATCTTGCAGACGTGCAGTTCCGCGTGACACCTGCGGCATTCATCCAGTCGCTGCAGCGGCAGGCTCAACTCAGCGAGTGAGTGACCGCACTTCCAGCAGACCAGCGAGGAACCCATGCATCAGCGACGCGGTGCGTCCGCGATCTCATCGTAGCCACGGCCGAGGAACTGGATCAGACAGATGCCGTGACCGAAAGGATCGGCGAGCATGGCGATCTTGCCCCAGTTGTTGGTGCGTATCTGTCCTTCGAGACGGGCGCCGGCATTGCGAGCGCGATCGACGGCGCCCTCGATTTCATCGACGACGAAATCCATGTGCACAGGAGTCCAGTGGCGTGCATACGAGCGCAGGTGACGGCTGTGCGGCGAGGCCACCGTGCCGTTGGGTTTCGCCAGCAGGAAAATAGTCGCCGTGGCGCCCAGCAATTCCACGGCGTCATGACCGAAACGGCGGCCCACCTCCAGACCGAACCCCTTGGTATAGAAGTCGATGCCCCGACCGAGATCGTCGACGTCGACATTGACCAGCAGCTGCAACGTCACGATCAGTGCCTCGTCACGATGATGGGGCTGCCGCGCGTGATCACCATGGTGTGCTCATATTGCGCGGATCGCGTACCGGCGGGGCCGAACAGCGTCCAGCCATCGCTCGCCTGCTCGGCGACGGTCGTCTTGGTCGAAAGAAACGGTTCGATAGTGATCACCATACCTTCCTGCAACACGCGTTTATCGCGCGCGTCGAAATATCCGGGAATGTGTTCGGGAGCTTCGTGCAGAGCGCGCCCCACTCCGTGGCTGCCGAGATTGCGAATGACGCGAAACCGATGGGACTTCGCTACGCGTTCGATGGCCTTGCCGATCTGGTTGATAGCCGCTCCGGCGCGAGCTTCCTCCATGGCACTTTCGAGCGCGAACTTGGCAGCATGACACAACCGGGTCGTTACCTCGGATGCGGGCGGCACCACGCGAGTTCCGCCCGTGTCTGCAAAATAGCCGCCGAGTTCGGCGGACACATCGACGTTGACCACATCGCCCTTCTCGATGCGCCGCGTGCCCGGAATGCCATGCGCCGCTTCTTCGTTGATGCTGATGCAGGTCGCGCCGGGAAAGTTATACGTCAATTGCGGAGCGGAGCGCGCACCGTAATCGGCGAGCCATTTTGCACCCATGGCATCCAGCTCCGCCGTCAGCATGCCGGGCTCGATGGCATCGAGCATGTCATGCAGCACGCGCGACACGATGCGGCCGATGCGCTTGAGACCTTCCAGATCGTCATCCGATTCGATTGTCATGAGTCGCTCATCGCTGGGTCGGCTGCAACAGGCTCACGGGGAAACCAACGGGAGTTTGCGGCCAGCACCGCATCATGACAAGCGACTCAGGTGCACGACATGGCCCGCTGCAGGAAATCGCCATCCCTGGAAAATGCCGGCGGCGCCCGCATCATCCGAGGCTCTTCCGGCGCTGATTTCAGCGCTTTTTTACAGGACCTGCTGGCAGGATAAGTGTCATTCCCCGGGCCCGGCTGATCTTTACCGCGCGCGGTGACAAGCTCTACCCATGAACGCTACAACACCAGTTATTTCCAATACTCCCAGTGCTTCTCCTCGAACGGTGACGCGCGTCGTCGATGCGTTGCACACGCTCGAAGGCGGCGGGTTTCCGGTGCGGCGACCGTTTCCAGTCGCCGGGTTCAGCCACTTCGATCCGTTCCTGCTGATCGATCACCTGGGCCCAGTCACCTGGCAGCCCGGCGCCGCCTTGGGCGCACCCGATCATCCGCACCGCGGGTTCGAGACGGTGACCTATGTGCTCCAGGGCGAGAACGAGCATCGCGACTCGTTCGGCAACGCGGACATCCTGCGCCCCGGCGACGTGCAGTGGATGACTGCCGGTGGCGGCGTCATTCACGCTGAAATGCCCACGCCGGCATTCCAACAGGCTGGCGGCGTGCAGCAGGGATTCCAGATCTGGGTCAACCTGCCGGCGGTAGACAAGATGATGACGCCGCGTTACCAGACGCTGCGTGCCGATCAGATTCCGGTCGTGAAATCGAGCGACGGTAAAGTCACGGCGCGCGTCATTGCAGGCGAATCCATGGGTTCGTCCGCTCGCATCGACACACGTGTGCCGATCCAGATGCTGCACTTCACTATCGCGCCTGGCGGCAGGCTCGAGCAGTCCGTGCCGGCGGATCAGAGCGGCATCGTCTATGTCTTCAAAGGCGCGGCCCAGGTTGGCTCCGGCGAGGCCGATTCGTCAGTGAAAGAGGGACAGGCCGCGCTGCTCGGTGCTGGGGATTCGATCGCTCTCGGCGTCGGCGAAACGGCGACCGAGGCAGCGGAGATCCTGCTGTTGTCGGGCAAGCCGATCGATGAACCGGTGGCGCGCTATGGCCCGTTCGTGATGAATACCCGCGAGGAGATCGAGCAGGCTTTCGTCGACTATCAGAGCGGGCGGTTCGGAGTGATTCCGCGACGCGGGTGAATGAAGGGACGAGAAGGCGATCGGGACTGTGAATGGTGACTGGCCGCGGCGCTCCCCAGCCATCCACCATTCACTTCTTCGTTCATAGCGGCCTGGCGCCTTCGACGTGGCGATGCGCCCGCTCGTGCAGTTCGCTTTCCAGCAATTTCGATTCGACCTTGCGGCCTTCGACGAAATAATAGATCAGGTACGCCAGGCCCACGCCGGTCGGAATCAGGCCGAGCAATGCCTCGTCTTCAGCCAGCGAGCGCACCGAAATCAGCACGGCGAGCCCGACGAACATCCAGACGAGACCGGGCAAGAGCGACGAACGGCGGCGGCGTTGTCCCATGCCATCGATCAACTCCACCGGCAGCGGCGGAATCTCCATGCCTCGTTCGATCGCCGCCATGCGCTCGGTGTGGTGTAGCTCCACCAGCCTCACGCGCTTGCGGTAGTTCAACACCATGAAGACGATGGGGATGCACAGCGGCAGTCCGACGGCGAAAATGATGCCAAAAATAGGAATAAGGATTTCCATGATCTTATCCATCCACCCGTAGCGGGCATTGTAAATGTCTAGCGGTGGTTGGGACGTCGGTACCCATGGATAAGGTTGCAGCCGGTAAACCGCGCCGGAGGACCGGTCAACGGCGGCTGGCCGGGGACTACCCCTCTGCCGCAATTGTTAAAGTGACGCCCGTCGACCTGCAACCTTTCCCCTCGCTGGCCCGTCCCAACAATGACGCAAGCAGCCGCACCAACGGCAGATATGGCCGCTTCCGATAAGGACATCCAAGACCGGATGCGGGCCGGCGCATATCGCGAGGCGTTCACGCTGCTGCTACCACGCTACCGGGACAAGGTATTTCGATTGAGTTTCAGCATGTTACGCGATCGCACATGGGCCGAGGACGCGACACAGGACACGCTCCTGCGTGTCTGGCGTGCGCTGCCGGGATTTGCCGGCCAATCCGCGCTGTCGACCTGGATCTATGCGATCGCCAAGAATTCCTGTCTCTCCGAGTTACGCAAGAAACGCCCGCTGGTTTCCATCGACAACGACGCCGAGTACGACGCCGAGGTCGCGGGCCTGGCGGTGACCGACACCGACGACTCCGCCACCGTCAGCGTCGGGCAATTGCTGGACCAGCTTCCGGAACGGTATCGTCAGGCCGTGACTTTGTTCTATATGGAGGACAAGTCCTACGAGCAGACTGCAGCGAGCCTTGGCTTGCCGCTCGGCACAGTCAAGGCCCTGTTGCATCGGGCGCGCAAGCGTCTCGTCGAATTAACCCGGGAATCCAGTGCGGACCTGACTGAAGCGTGAGAACTGGAAGCGTGAGAGAGAGTAACCTTCGCCAGACCACATGAGCGCCCCGACCGACTCCAAATTGCAAGACATGGGTCCGAACGAAGCCCATCTCCTGGCGTGGAACGACCGTCTGCAGGACTGGCTGGACGGCGATCTCAGCGACGCCGACCGTTGCGCGGTCGATGCCCACCTGGCGACCTGCTCGATCTGTCCCGATCAGCTCGAGGAGCTGCGGGAGCTGGATACATTGTTGTCAGCGGCTGCACCGCGCTTGTCGCTGGATGCGGCCTTCGACGCCCGCTTGATGCTCGAGGTCGATGCATTCGACCACCAGCAACGCGCCCGCCTGCGCCAGAAGCTCGAACAGGAACGCCAGCAGCAGCTGCAATCGCTGTCCCAGCACTGGAAACAGAGCCTGGCATTCGTCATTCCCGGCGTGGTTGCCGCCCTGGGACTGATTTTCGCCCTGGTCGGATCGCTGGACCATTCCGGCCTCAGCCGCAGCCTGACCGCGGAAAGTACCGGTGAACTGGGGCGCAACGCCGCACTTTATGTGCAAGTCGCCTTCATCGCCCTGATCGGCGGCGGCATCGGACTCACCGTGGCGCGGTGGCTATCGTCAGCCGCAGACTGACGCGCCGCCCCCCTCATAGAATGTAGAATGCCGGCCCGGGTAGCTTTCGCCCCGCCTGCCGCAATAACAACACTTCATGACTTCGCCAGTGACGGCCGGTTCCGAGCAACCCTCCGCCGACCGCAAGCTCGTTCTCGCTGCCCTCGGGGTGGTCTTCGGCGACATCGGCACCAGCCCGCTGTATGCCTTCCGCGAGTGCTTCGATCCCAAGCACGGCATCGTCGTGACCTCGCCGAACGTGATCGGCCTGCTCTCGTTGATCCTGTGGTCGCTCACCCTGGTGATTTCGATCAAGTACGTCGGCATCATCATGAAGTCCGACAACCGCGGCGAAGGCGGTGTGCTGGCGCTCAGCACGCTGCTGCTGCAAGCGACACGCAATGTGAAATTCTGGGGCCCCATCAGTTCGGTGGGACTGTTCGGAGCGGCGCTGTTCTTCGGCGACGGCTTCATCACGCCGCCCGTGTCTATTCTCGGTGCGTTGGAAATCGTGTCGGTCGCTGCGCCGGAGCTGGATCACTTCATCGTGCCGGTCGCCGTGATCATCCTCGTGGGCCTGTTCACCGCACAGAAGCGTGGCACTGGCGCGATGGGCCGCATGTTCGGTCCCGTGATGCTGGTGTGGTTTTCGGTACTGGCCGTGCTCGGCCTGCGCTGGATCATCGTCTATCCGGACGTGCTGCTCGCAGTGAATCCCTATCATGCATTCCAGTTCCTCACGCACAACGGCGTGGCGAGCTTCGTAGTGATGTCCTCGGTGTTCCTCTCCGTTACCGGCGGTGAAGCGCTCTATGCCGACATGGGCCACTTCGGACGCAGCCCGATCCAACGCGGCTGGTTCTTCATCGCTTTTCCGGCGCTGATGCTGAACTACTTCGGCCAGGGCGCGGTGCTGATGCACAACCCCGCTGCGATCGTGAATCCTTTTTCCTATCTGGCGCCGGCCTGGTCGCTGGGCCCGCTGATCGTGCTGGCGCTGGCCGCCGCAGTGATCGCCTCGCAGGCCGTCATCTCGGGCGTGTTTTCCGTCACTCGACAGGCGCTGAACCTGGGTTACCTGCCGCGGCTGCGCGTACTGCATTCGTCCGAATCGGAAATCGGGCAGGTCTACGTCCCGACGGTGAACTGGCTGCTGTGCATCGGCACCGTCGCGCTCGTCATCGGCTTCCGATCCTCGCAGGGACTGGCGGGCGCGTATGGCATCGCGATTTCCAGCACCATGCTGATCGACGGCATCCTGGTCGTGCTGCTGCTGCGTTTCACCAAGGCGCCGCAAGCGGCGTGGAAGATCGCGGCGCTCAGCGCCATCGCCATTCTCGACGTCATCTTCGTCGCCTCGAACGCGTTGAAATTCATCGATGGCGGCTGGCTGCCGATCGCCGTTGCCGCCTTGGTCTACGTGTTGATGACGACGTGGCAGGAAGGCCGGCGCACGCTCAACTGGATCATCGCCAAGGAGCAGATGCCGCTGCGTGACTTCGTCGCGATGATCGAAAAGGATCCGCCGCTGCGCGTTCCGGGAACGGCTGTCTATCTGGCGAGCGAAGCTGGCGGCATTCCGCGGGCGCTGCTGAACAACCTGAGGTTCAACCGCGTCCTGCACGAACGCAACATTCTCCTCACTTTCGTGCGCCCGGAAATTCCGTTCGTTGCGCCCGAAACCCGCATCGAAGTCCAGCAGCTCGGGCCGGGCCTGTGCCGCATCACTGCACGCTATGGCTTCATGGAACAGCCGAACGTCGTACCGTCCCTGCGAGCCGCGGAAGAAAAGGGCATCAGCTTCGAACCCGAACAGACCGTGTATGTCGTCGGCCGCGAGAACCCGGTGTTCGCCACCGGATCGGGCATGCCGCTGTGGCGCAAACGGCTGTTCGCGCTGATGGGCCGCAACAGCCAGCTGGCGGCGATCCACTTCGGCGTACCGCCGCACCGCTTGCTGGAAGTGAGCAGCCAGGTCAGGTTGTAGAACTGACCCCTGGCCAAAATCCTGGATGACTAGTCAACCGCCGGCCGCCACATCGCCTAGCCAACGTTCAGATTGGCCGCGGTAGAATGACCTCCCATGAAACGATATCTGCTGGCCCTCGACACACTCGCCCTCGGCGCGCCAATACTCGCCTTGCTGGTCCTGGGCGGTTGCTCGTCGCTTTCCGAAAAAGAATGCCAGACCGCCGACTGGGAATCCATCGGCTATATCGACGGCACTCGCGGCTATAACAGCGGCCGCATCGCCGATCACACCGAAGCCTGCGCCAAGGTGAACATCAAGCCCGATCCCAAGCTCTACGAGGAAGGACGCAATCGCGGGCTCGAAGAGTACTGCACGCCTCGCAATGGATTGCGCGTCGGCGAACAAGGCGGATCCTATAACGGCGTGTGCCCGGTCATGCTCGAAGACGCATTCCGGCGCGGCTACGAGGCCGGCAGGGACCTGCACGACATCAAGGACTACATGTCACGCCTGCAATCCAGCATCCAGGATGTCCAGGCGCGCCTGCGCACCAAGGAACCGCCGTTGACGGATTACGAACGCGATCAATTGATCTATCGACTGCGCGACCTGGAACGGCAATATGGCCGGGCCGAATCCGACTTGCGGCTGGTGGAACGGCGGGCGCGCGACCTGTAAGTGGCTGCGCTTGGCTGGATAAATCGCTGCGCCTGGCCGGTGCGGGCTCCCCCCAGGGTGCACCAGCGTAAATCAGTGTGTCACTGGCGGATGGCGCCGGTCAGTTCAGCAGTTCCGCCATCTCGATGACCGATCGCGCCACCTCGCCCATGCGCCGGTTGCGCTCCATCGCCATACGCCGCAGCGTGTGATACGCCTCATCTTCGCTCAGTCCGCGCGCCTTCATGAGCAAGCCCTTCGCGCGTTCGACGAATTTGCGTTCCGCAAGCTTCTGCTGCGCCACTCCCAACTCGCCGCGTAGTTCGTTGATCAGTTCGAAACGTGCGCGGGCGACGTTTAGAATCGCCGGAATACGATCTGCCTGGATACCATTGACCACGTAGGAAGCTGCGCCGGCACGCACCGCGCGTCCGATGGTTTCTTCGGAAGAGTCGGCCGAGAAAATGATCAACGGCAGTTGCGCCTCGCCCATGGCGTCGATGATGCGATCCAGCAGGTCCACGCCGGGCGAGTGGGTTTCCAGAAAGATCGCATCGGGCCGCGACCGCGCCATGGTCGGCGGCAGCGCGCCGTCCGGTCCGGTGATTTCCGTCAGTTCATGACCTGCCAGTTGCAGTCCCTGGCACAGGACTCCGGCGTATTCGGACGATTCGGCGATGACCAGAACGCGCACGATGAAGAATCCATTGGGAAGGATGCTTCGATAGCTGCAATGAGTGTGCCATTAGCGACAACGGCGTCAGGCTGCTTCGAGACGCGGCCCCGGCGCCGAGAACGAATGCGCCAATCCGATGAATGCGGGTAACGGCGTACGGATCACATATACCGGCACATCGCCGAGATAATCCGCGTAACGGCCTTTGTCTTCGAAGCGATCGCGGAAATGCGAAGTCGTGAACAGCCGGCCGAGCTGGGGAATGATGCCACCGCCCAGGTACAGGCCGCCCACCGCACCGAGAGTCAGCACCAGGTTGCCGGATAGCGTTCCTAGCAGTGCACAGAACATGCTGACCGCTTCCATGCTGATGCGATCCGAACCGTCGAGCGCACGGCGTGAAATATCCGCGGGCTCCAGCACCCTCGGCACAACCTTGTCGAGCGCGCACAGTGCCTGGTACAGGTTCACCAGCCCCGGACCCGACAACACTCGCTCCGCCGATACATGGGAAAAGCGCGTGTGTAATTGCGCGAGCACCGCGATTTCACGCTCGGTCATCACCGACAACGTGGCGTGACCACCCTCGCCCTGCAACGGGACCCAATGATCGCCCGCTGGAATCAGTCCCGAGACGCCGAGACCGGTGCCGGGTCCGAGCACCGCAAGCGGAGCGTTGGGCACCGGACGGCCGCCCCCGATAGGCTCGAGCTCGTTCATCGGCAGGTGGCGCAGCGAGTGCGCCAGCGCAGTAAAGTCGTTGAGGAAGATCAACCGTTCGAAGCGCAGCTCGCGTCGCGTAGCCGCCGCCGAAAATTCCCAGACGTGATTGGTCATGCGAATGTGATCGCCGGTGATGGGCCCGGCAATGTCCATCGCGCCTTCGACCGGCCGTTGCGACACGCTGATGGCGCCGACGGTCTTCAGATAATGTTCGACAGCATCGACCAGTCTCGGGAAATCGGCGCAAGGCAGCACCAGTTCATCCCGCGGCGTAACGCCGTCGAGCAGCGCGAAACGCGCATTGGTCCCGCCGATATCGGCAATGAGACGCGGCTGCTCGTGTTGTAACCGTCTAGGGGCACCAATAGACATCGACCGGAACCTCCTTCTGCTGAAGCACGGCCCGGACCGGCATTTCCGCGGTGGAGCCGGCAGTGCGGGCACGCTGATAGACCTGCCACTTGGCATCGCCTTCGATGTGCAGCACGATCCGGCGCGAATCCATCAATGCAGATAGATTGAGACTCACCCTCGCATGCGGCGACGTGAGCGCATTGACGGCGATGCATCCCGCCGGCGTCGATGTATCCAGCCCTCGCGCCAGGGCGAGTGAGCCAGGAAACAACGACGCAGTATGGCCATCGAGGCCCATGCCCAGCATGATGACGTCGTAAGGACGCGGCACGCGCGTCAGCGATCTCCAGGCCCAGTCCGCGCCTGCTTCCGGCGTCGGCGCCGGATTTTTCAGGCCGACGAAATGAGCCGCGGCCGCGCCCTGCAACAGCAGGTTCTCGCGGACCATCTTTTCATTGCTGGCATCGTCGGTGGTCTCGACCCAACGCTCATCGGCCAGCGTGACCCAGATCTTGTTCCAGGGCAGCTGCTCGGCGCTCAGCGTGCGAAACAGGCGCTT